>Ga0224501_10004605_pt1 | contig 10869 bp, 10 predicted proteins | sample SF_Oct11_sed_USG_4_FD_169105 | JGI IMG/M metagenome (GOLD analysis project Ga0224501, IMG submission 169105) | Sediment microbial communities from San Francisco Bay, California, United States - SF_Oct11_sed_USGS_8_1 | ecosystem: Environmental > Aquatic > Marine > Sediment | place: USA...
CGACACCTCAAGGAAAACTCGATATGGAATCACTCTCTTATATGTGCTATCTTTTAATGCCTTTCTAAGACTATACTTGAATCAATGGTTTCACGTAAGAGGAAGAGAAGTGAACGGAAAGACTGACATAATTGTGGTTGGAGGAGGTCCCTGCGGTTCGTATTCGGCTTTGACAGCCGCGAGGCTAGGCGCCGAGGTTTTTGTTTGCGAAGAGCACAGGGAGATAGGGGTTCCCAAACACTGCGCTGGTCATCTGAGCGTTGCTGGTTTGGAACGGTTAGGGTTACGCTTACCGCCTGAGGTCATTGAGAATGAGATTAAAGGAGCCGTTTTTCATTCACCCTCAGGTAAAGAGTTCGTAATCAGACGCGATTCCCCTGTAACTTATGTTGTTAACAGGGAATTATTCGATAAGAATCTCTCAGATCTCGCCGCGAAATCTGGGGCGCGATACTTTTTGGAATCGAGGGTAAAGTCCCTTCTGTTTGATTCGGGTTTTGTCGTGGGGGTTGCTGTTAAAAAAGGCCGAGATGAAAAAAATTTGGCGTCGAATGTTGTGATAGACGCTGAGGGCTGCTCGTCCACTCTTTTGAAGAAAACCGGGCTGCAGACTCTTCAAGGCTCCATGGTCGTTAAGGCAATCCAAGTAGAAGTGGACAGGGTGGATGGAATAGACGGGGACATGGTTGAGGTGTATCTTGGAAGAAAATATGCTCCAGGCTTTTTTGCTTGGATAATTCCTAAAAGAGACGCTTCGGCAAAGGTTGGTTTGGCCACGTGGGCTGGTGATCCTCGAGAGTACCTGCGTCGGTTCATGAAGAACCATCCCGTGGCATCTAAAAAACTAAGGAAGAGTAACATCACAAGTCTTTCTCTTCATCCCATTCTGCTTGGAGGCCCTGTCCCCAAAACCTATTCAAACGGGCTTCTCGTGGTGGGAGACACAGCCTCGCAGGTGAAACCAACGACGGGAGGAGGCGTGATCGTTGGGCTGTCGTGCTCCAAAATTGCCGGAGAGGTCGCATACGAAGCCGTAAAGAACAACGATTTCTCTGAAACTTTCCTGTCCCAATATCAGTCTCGATGGAAGGAGTTGATGGGTTTCGACTTGACGGTGATGCGTCAAATAAGGAAACTGCTCAACCGTTTATCTGATGACAAGGTGGACAAAATCATCGATTTCTGCACGAAGTTTGGGGTCGATGACGTGCTTGAGGATGTTGGAGACCTCGATTTTCAAGGGAGGTCGCTTATCCCTATGATCAAGCATCCTACAACGCTGGTTACGATGCTCTATTTCATGTTTTCGTGGCTTACTTCGAGTTCACGTTCTCGCCCAAAATAATCGTTATACAGAATGTGATGTGTAAATGGTTAATGGGACGCAAAGACTATTAGTTTAGACATTATAATTTGCCGAGGTTAGGAGGATGGCTGAGAAACTGTCTGCTGGTCCACTTACTTTTCGATATAAGCAAGTCATTGTTATGCGAAATGATTTGAAGATGAGCAGGGGGAAGATTGCGGCTCAAGCTGGACACGCGGCTGTTTCCGCGGCTGAGGAAGCGAGGAAGAAATGTTCTGGCTGGTGGAAGGCTTGGATAGCGGAAGGACAGTGTAAAATAGCCGTGAGAGCAGAGTCTGAACAAGAGCTTCTGGAGCTTGAGAGAAAAGCAAAGAGGTCAAAGTTGCCCACAGCCCTAATTGTTGACAGAGGTCTAACCGAGCTCCCGCCAGACACCATAACTTGCTTGGGGATAGGCCCAGCCCCATCCATCCAAGTAGACGCGATAACTGGACAGCTGCCTCTGCTTTGAGGTTACGTTCTTGAGGGTTCCTGCGCTTGAGAAAGAACTCGGAATGGAGGTTTACGTCACTCAATCTCCAGGAATTGGCGGAAGAATCCGTCAGCTAATAGAGGACTTCGTGGTTGAGGAACTCTTGGTTGACGGGTCGAAGGCTGAGGTTTCACCAGCTGAGACTCGGGAACCCGTTGGAAGGGGGCGCTATCTCATCTGCGTTTTGGTTAAGCGAGATTGGGACACTCTTTGGGCGGTCAGGAACGTCGCTAGGCGGTTGGGTATAAGCCATAAACGAATCCGAATAGCCGGCATGAAGGACGCCAAGGCCCTCACTGCTCAGCATATCAGCCTTCAAGGTGTCGCACCTACAAGGGCTTCGCAGGTTGAAATTAAAGACATAACTCTTCGTCCGCTCCGTTTTTCTGATAGAAGAATTTTCTCTCAGCTTCTCTTGGGAAATCAATTTCAAGTTGTAATCAGGGCCGTATCTCACTCCTCTTCCGTGGTTGAAAAGCGAGTCAGAAACGTGCAAAACGAATTGGCGAGTTTGGGTGGGGTTCCCAACTTTTTTGGACATCAGCGCTTCGGCACCGTCAGACCTATCACTCATTTGGTGGGTCGTTTTCTAGCAAAGGGCGACTTGGAGAAAGCAACACTCGCTTTTCTCGCTCAACCTAGCATGCATGAGCATCCTGAATCTAGGGAGGCGCGAGAACAGCTGCGGGACAGTCAAGATTTTGAGGAAGCCCTTCGTTGTTTTCCGAGACAACTCAGATATGAACGTTTCATGCTTGGTCACTTAGCGAAGCAGCCGAGAGACTTCGTGGGGGCGTTTCGAGAGTTGCCTCTGAAGCTGCGCAAGCTCTTCGTCCAAGCCTATCAGTCCTTCCTCTTCAACAAATTCCTCAGCGAAAGAATTAGACGGGGTATTCCCCTCAACGAGGCTCAAATCGGAGACTACGTGGTAAAGCTTGACGACCACGGGCTACCAACAACCGAGTTTACACAGGTGACTGACTCATCTCTTCAAGCCGTCAAAGAGGCTTTGAATGAGAGCAAGATGCGAGTAGCTATTCCTCTTGTAGGTTTGAAACAACCTCCATCAGAAGGGGTGCAAGGAGAGATCGAGCAAGAAATCCTTGAAACCGAAAACGTGAATCCTCAAGACTTCCAGATTTCATTCATGCCCGAAGTAAGCGCGCTAGGCGTGTTGCGAACAATCCTGGCATCCGCAACCAATCTTTCTGTTGAAAAGGCATCCGGAGACTCAGCGAATCCCTCCAAACGCAAGACAAGGCTGGGCTTCACGTTACATCGAGGCTCCTACGCAACCGTTCTCTTACGGGAATGCATGAAGCCCCGAGACCTAATAAAAGCGGGTTTTTAGATGCTTTTTTCCGTTTTTATATGTCTGCTACTTTCGCTTGCGGAAGAGTTTCACCCCATCCATGTCGGTGACGTACTCGAATCCAGCTTCCAAGAGGCTGCAAGCGCGCGCTGATTGTTTGTTAAGACTCAGTCTTCTTCCCATTTGGTTATCAAAGATCCTACGATGATGGATGCGATGCCTAATGCCGTGATTAGAGCGGTGTTGAGGATTGCTTGTTGTGCTTGTCCGAAAATCATGGCTGCCCTGAGGCCTTCACTTACGTAAGTCAGCGGAAGCACCTGTGCGATTGTTTGCAGGAATTGTGGCATTTGGCTGAGTTGGAAGAAGGTGCCTGATAGAAACATCATGGGAAAGGTTACCACGTTTGCCGCCGCGTCCGCGCCGTCTGGGTCTTTGACGAACCTTGCGATGATCATGCCTAAGCCAGTAAACATCAGAGAAGCCATCGCCACCATGAGCAAAGAGACAGCGTCCAAAGTCATCTTCATGCCGAATATTGCCATGCCCATAAGCATCATAACGGCCATGCCCAGATAAGAGATGAGAACGTTGTAGATGGTTCTGGATAGTATCCACTCATAACGTTTCAAGGGAGTGGTTGCCAGCTTGTGGAATATCCCATTTTGCTTGAAGCGTGCACTAATCGAAACAGAAGTGAAAATGCTCGTAGTCATCGCTGTCATCCCAATGACTCCTGGAATAAAGAAATCGATGAAGCCGAAGCGTTTCGGCGCTATGGTCAAATCTTGAATACTAAAGTACTCGACGCCCTTTGAAAGCTCAAAGTTGAGTTTGTCAATGATGCTCATCACAATGCTCTGCACAACAGGGGCAGAGGATGTGGACTGGTCATAGACAAACGTAACGTTTGCGGTTACCGCGCCGTGGGTGTAAAGGGCAATGTTCGCAGAAGTGTTGAACCCTGATGGAACGATAAGCATGCTGCTCAGCCTGTTTGCTAGCGCATAGTCTGTTCCATTGACTGAAGCATCAACCATGTGGATGTTGAAAGCATTTGTGGAGTTGAGTACAGTTATGAGACTGTCAGACCAGTACGTTGCTTTTCCGTCAGTCAGGTCTTGGTTTTGCACGTAAAGGTCATATCTCATTGAAGATTGGCTGAAGATAGCTCCGAACAGAAGTATCAGAATAGTTGGAAACGCAAGGGTCCAGAAAATGGTGCTCTTGTCACGCCAGAAGGTTTTGAGACTTGCTTTCAGGTCAATTACTACGTGGCTCATATGCCGCTTTCCTCCTCTCCCAACGACACGCCCGTGAGATTGAGAAACACGTCTTCAAGGCTTGAGCGTTTGAGCTGAAGTTCGCCGAAGGGAATGTCCGTGTTGCTCAAGGTGTGCAAGATTTCTGAGACTGCCACAGCGTGATTCAGGTGGACGGTGACATCGCTGGTTGTCTTGTCATAGTTCGCTTTTATCCCTAGTTTCTCTATGTTTGGAACAGCTTTGGGGCTCGTCTTCTTTAATATAAGCAGGTTCCTCTTGCCATGTTCAGAGATAAGCCTTTCAGGGCTATCCAACGCGACTATTCTGCCATTGTGGATAATGCCCACGCGATCCGCAAGGATTTCAGCTTCTTCCATGTAGTGTGTTGTCAGGAAAACGGTTTTTCCCTTCTTATGAAGCCCGTCGATAAGATGCCACACACCGTGACGCGCTTTCGGGTCTAACCCAGAGCTGGGCTCGTCCAAGAACACTAGTTCAGGGTCATTAACCAAGGCAACGGCTATTCCCAGACGCTGCTTCAAGCCGCCTGACAGGTTTCTGAAAAGGACGTTCTTCTTATCCTCCAAATCGACAAGTCTGATCAGCTCATCAACATCCGGGCGACTATCAAACATCCCAGCATAATACTGAATCGTTTCCTTGACTGTGAGCCTTTCATAAGTGTAAAAGTCCTGCGGCAATACGCCAGTTCTCTTTTTGATTTCAGGCTGATGCTTTGTGATGTCAAATCCAAGAACGTAGGCTTTTCCGCTCGTAGGTCTTCGCAAGCACTCCAAAATCTCCACAGTCGTAGTTTTGCCTGCACCGTTAGGCCCCAGAAACGCAAAGATCTCCCCCCGATTGACAGTAAAAGAAATGCCGTTGACCGCGATCAATTCGCCATAGCGCTTCGTAAGTTCTTGCACTTCAATAGCGATGCTATTTCCCAAACTAATCCCTTCATAATGCCTCATGCGGAGCGCACACTCCTATATAAACAGAGATGGCCATCGGTTTCGCGCGCGCCTACAAGCTGATACGCAAATACAAACTTCATGAAGAAAAGAGTAAAAAAATGGACAATGTGTCATACAGGTCTAGCAGATGCATGAATCTCGGTTGGATAAAAAAAAGAGGGGATTTGCGGGGGGATATCTCCAGACATGCCTTGAAAGCGGGTTTTTGAAGGTAAACAGGTTTACTCTTTTCTTTCAACAACTATCTTACAATTCGTAGCCAAAGCAGCTATTGCACCTAAAGCTGCAAGCCAAGGAGCAAGAACAACACCGATAACTCCTATAGTGGCAGGTATCTCAAGCAGAACCTTTCCCTTTTCGTCTTTAACAATTATTCTCGTCACGTTTCCTTCATGAAGCAACTCCTTGACTTTTTCAATGAGATTATCAGCGGAGACCGAAAATTCCTCTTTAACCACTTTGGCAACCGAAGCACCACAAACATGACAGAATTTACTTTCCTCTTTCAACTTTGCCCCGCATTTCCAACAATAAGACAAACCCTTTCACCCTATGAAAACAGAAACTCGCTGTGCAATTAAAAATATTTCGTGCGCGCTGTTTTTCATTTATTCTATAAAAAACGGACGTTTACGGGGATCATCACTGTACGTATCTAAAAGCAAGCTATTAACCAGGGTTAGGGCGTGAGTCTGAAGCGGTCTCTGGGGAAAAGCACAACTTCCCGTATGTTTCGTTTTCCAGAGAGCGCCATAACCAGTCTTGCCAACCCTATGGCCCAGCCCGCGTGGGGAGGCATACCATAATCGAAGGCTTGCAGGTGAGATTTGAAGGATTCAGGGCGCAGCCCCTGCTCAGTCAACCTCTTAATCAAAAGCCTCTTAGAGTGGATGCGGGTTCCTCCGGAGGCAAGCTCTATCCAACGCCACATCAAATCGAAACCTTCGCACAAATCTGGGTTATCATCCCGCGGCTTTATGTAAAAAGCCTTGGATTTGGTTGGCCACTCTGTTAAGAAGTAATAGTAGGGATGAAGTTTCCCCAGAGTCCTAAAGGCTGGAGTAGGAATGTCTTCACCCCACGGAACACGTATTCCCTCTTCCTTCAATTCTTCAAGGACTTTATCGTAGGTGAAACGTTTGAAAGGCGTCTTAGGCACGTCAATATTGTGCTTCAGAATTCTAAGCTCTCTTCCACAGTTTTTTTCCACGTCCTTGCATATCTGATGTATAAGTTCTTCAAGAACCCTCATCACGTCGTCGGCCGTTGCAAAAGCCTCTTCAATATCTACGGAAATGAATTCGCTCAGGTGGCGGCGAGTATGCGATTCCTCGGCCCTGAAAAAGGGACCTATCTCAAAAACCTTCTCAAAATCCAAGATTAACTGCTCTTTATACAACTGGGGACTCTGCGCCAAAAAAGCCTCCCGTTTGAAATACGCCACAGGGAAAAGGGAAGCACCTCCCTCGGTGGCAGAAACTATAATCCTCGGCGTATACACCTCTATGAACCCTCGTTTGGATAAGAAACTTCGCGACGCTTCTAGGGCGACGTGCTGAATTCTGAAAACAGCTTGATTTTCTTCTCGACGCAGATCAAGAACACGAGCATCGAGTCGCACATCGATTTCCGCAGGGGTTCGCCCCGTTATGTCCAAGGGCAGAGGCTGTTTCGCTACTCCCAATATTCGAATTTCGCTCGGAACAATTTCTGCACCTCCCGGAGCCTTTTCCATTTTCCTAACTAACCCCTTCACGCCTATGCTGTATTGTCTCTGCAACGAGTCAGCCTTCTTCAACACCCCACTGTTAGCTTCGTCTCGGGGGATAGTAATTTGCACTGTTCCATTTTTGTCCTGCAGAATAACAAATCGGATTCCCCCTAAGTCCCGAATGTCCTGAACCCAACCGAGAACTAAAACTTCTTCTCCATCCAGTTCAGGCCTTATGTCTGCAGAATAATGGGTTCTACGCCAGTCTCCTAGTCTGTCGGTTTTCATAAGGAAACCCGGCTATCACCTAGAAAATTCAACTCTGAGGGTTATTCCACGGACATTTTGAGCAATTTGCTTCAATGCTTTCACGTTTGGAGTTCGTCTTCTTCCTCTACTCAAAATCACCCTTGTCTCCGTGGTTCCATCAGGTAACCATATCGTGTTTATTGTCAAAATCCTCAGCGGTATAAAGAGGTCTTCCAAGAATTTTCTGTCATCCACTCCATGCTCCAAGACGCGGATCGTTTTTCCCGTCTTTTCACCCAGAGACCTGATGATTTTTCCGCCATAACCCAATAGACGGGGCACATCGCCTCTTTTGACAACTATGGCTAATACGCCGTTCGCTTCTATAGCCTTGTGAAAATACACGTCTTGAAGAGAAGGATACTTTTCTTCCAGAGACAAAAGTAAGCGGGCGATTTCAAAGTCGGCCTCACTCACCTCTCCTGACTTAAGTTTTCCTTGACACTTTGAACATAATATTCCGCTTTTCAAGCAGAAATTGCATAATGCCGTTTTCACCCCGTCTTATGTCCTCCTTTGAAATAAAGGAGGGGGCGGCGGAGCCTTTTAAAGTTGCGTGCGTCGTCTACTTCGCTAAGGTGATTTCGATGGTGCTCACGTTTGTAGGCGAGCCACCCTCTTCGAAAGGTGCCAACTGATCCGTGCCTATTCCGATTTTTTTGACTTTCACGTCTGGCATGAATCGACGTCTGGTCACTTCTACAACGTCAACTGCCCGGCTGATTGCTCTTCCTCTTGCCTTCACGTATATTTCATTTGCTCCGCCGTGAAAGAGGGTTATGCAAGCCAGCACGTAGTTCATAACTGGCTTTCTCCCGATCAACACAGAGTTGCTTTCTGACATTTCACCGCCTCGCTCCTCGTTTTTCCATCCGTTAAAGCTTGCTATGCTTTTTGCTGGGTAAATAAATACGTTGTGGTATTTTCCTATAGTACAATTTTACATCTGTTTACGCCTTTTGTTTGACTCTGTTTTGAATCATGGAGAAATTCAAGATCGGACATTCCTAGAGGGACCGCAACCAAAAGCATTACGTAATGACTTTAATATTTCTTAAATGCTACTTTACTATTGTAAAGTTGGGTTTTAACCAAAACGGGGCGTGATATTGTGAGTAAGAATACCCTACCCAAGCGACCGCTTCGTCTGCTTCGTCTCCTTTATACACAAGGCAGCCCCACGACAACTTACACTCTACGCCTGAAACAAAGTGAATTGGCGAAACAGCTTGAGATTAGTCGCCAGGCTTTAAATGTGCACTTACGCAAGCTTAGAGATGAGGGATACATTCGAACAGGCAGAGGCTTCATCGACGTAACCGAGAAAGGCCTAGGCGTGTTGGGGGTTTCCCCAAATCCTGCCTTCGTCTTTATCAAGGTTTCTCCCCTCAAAAGAGAAGAAGCATACAGAGAGATTGTGAAATTTCCTGTTCAACGCATTTTCAGAGTGGCTGGAGACATGGATGCTATCTTAATAGTGGAGCGGGAAAAACTTGATGAAGCTCTACAAAAGTTAGCCTTCGTGAAGGGCATCCAAGACACGAAATCTTATGTCGCCATCAAGCCCATAAAATAGCCTGTGGGTCCACTTGAAACTCTTCGAACACGAAGCAAAGACCATCTTCTCTAAGTATGAAATACCAACTCCCCGGGGAGAATTAGCCACTTCTCCAGCACGCGCTCTGGAAATAGCTGCCAAAATCAACGCTCCAGTCGCCGTCAAGGCGCAAGTCCTCGTGGCGGGAAGAGGAAAAGCGGGCGGAATACTTTTCTCAACCTCAGCGAGAGAAGCTGAGCTTGCAGCGAAGAAACTGTTGAGCACAGAAATAGAAGGTTTCGAGGTTCGAAGCGTCTTGGTGGAAGAAAAGGTCCCTATTGAAAAGGAACTATACTTTGGCATAACGGTTGATCGTTCAAATCGTTGTTACGTAGCCATCGCTTCCTCCGAGGGCGGGACAGAGATAGAAGAGGTTGCTGCGGCTACGCCGAAAAAAATAGTCAAGGTTTTAATAGATCCCCTGCAGGGTTTTAATCTCCGTCACGCACGTCGACTTGCCAAAAGATTAGGTTACTCTGGAATTCAAATGCAAAATCTTGTCACGGTCTTTCTTAAATTATATAAAGTTACGATGGATTGCGACGCTGAACTGGCTGAAATGAATCCTCTCGTTGAAACGCCAGACGGAAAATTTGTTGCGGCGGACGCGCGTCTCATAATAGATGACAATGCTTTGTATCGGCATCCAGAGTTTAGGGGGCGGTTGATGGAAGAGGCAGAGGCTGAGTTGCCTCCGCTGGAGTTAGAAGCTCGGAAAAGGGGATTGGCGTATGTGAAGCTAGAGGGAAACGTTGGTGTGATTGGAAATGGTGCGGGGTTGGTGATGGCCACGTTAGATGCGATTCAGTTGCATGGAGGGAATCCAGCAAACTTTCTTGACGTTGGCGGAGGCGCCTCAGCTGATGTAATGGCTGCAGCTCTTAACCTCGTTTTTTCTGACCCGGGAGTTGACGTTGTTTTCATCAACATTTTGGGCGGCATCACCCGATGCGATGAAGTGGCTAAGGGAATCCTTGAGGCGAAGAGGCAAGCTGGCTTTCTTAAACCTGTGGTGGTGCGGCTGGTGGGAACCAATGAGGAAGAAGGGAGGCGCATCCTCATAGAAGCCGGAATTCATGTATTAAACAGCATGGAGGAGTCTGCCCAAAAGGCTGTCGAAATTGCAAAAACTGGAGGTTAACTGTTGGAGCTTTTTGTTGGCAAAGAAACCAAAGCCGTAGTTCAGGGCATAACAGGAACTCAAGGCAGTTACCACACGAAGCTAATGCTTGATTACGGAACTCAGATTGTTGCGGGTGTAACTCCTGGGAGAGGTGGAACTAAGGTACATGCGGTTCCGGTTTACAATACTGTGGAGGAGGCTGTGAAAAAACATGGCGCCAACGCGTCCATAATTTTTGTTCCTGCTCGTTTTGCTACAGCCGCTGCCCTTGAAGCCCTAGAGAGTGGATTGAAAACGATAGTGATCATCACCGAGCACATTCCTGTGAAAGATGCTATAGATGTTATTGCAAGGGCGAAACGACATGGCGCCGCTGTCATAGGTCCGAACACGCCTGGAATCATAACGCCGGGAGAATGTAAGCTTGGAGTTATGCCGGCGCATGTTTTCAAGCCGGGAATCGTAGGCGTCGTGTCGAGGAGTGGAACTCTAACCTACGAGATTGCGGCTGGAATTTCTGCAAGAGGGTTAGGGCAATCGACGTGCATCGGGTTAGGAGGCGATCCGGTTGTTGGCTTGAGCTTTGTCGAAGTCTTAAGAATGTTTGAGGCGGATAAACGTACAGAGGCTGTTGCCTTGATCGGCGAGATTGGCGGAAACCTGGAGGAATTGGCTGCGGATTTTGTTTCTAAGGCGGGATACTCTAAGCTTGTGGTGGCGTTTGTAGCTGGAAGAAC
>Ga0224501_10004606_pt1 | contig 10868 bp, 7 predicted proteins | sample SF_Oct11_sed_USG_4_FD_169105 | JGI IMG/M metagenome (GOLD analysis project Ga0224501, IMG submission 169105) | Sediment microbial communities from San Francisco Bay, California, United States - SF_Oct11_sed_USGS_8_1 | ecosystem: Environmental > Aquatic > Marine > Sediment | place: USA...
AGAGGGAGAGAGGGAGAGAGGGAGAGAGGGAGAGAGGGAGAGAGGGAGAGAGGGAGAAAGAGTTGCACATTCTCGCGCATTAAAACAATATCAATCAACCATTCAACCATTATCTGTGTGTTCAGTCTGTTGGAATACATGTATACACTAGTCGGTCCTTATGTTTGAGTACCGGTTGAGTGATGTGTCAGCTTGAGGTGGGTGATGCATTGGGATGGGTGATGTGTGACTACAGGATGGGTGATGTGTTAGTTTGGGTTGGATGATGGGTGTCGGTATGGATTTGAGGGGGTGACGCGTCGGTATGGAGTAGGTGGGACGTGTGACCGTACCTGTTGTAGTTTTTGGTGTCTGGTGATCATCAGTGGGACCATCCGTTTTATCGGTTAGCGAGACCGAATCAATGTCTATGTTGCTAAAATAATAAATAGGGTTTATAACTATCAAGCTTCATTCAGAGGCTCAATGCAGTAAAGTTTAAATCAACACAAGCTTAAGTGGAAGTACAAAGGATAAAACTGGCAGTTTAGTTGTCCAGCGGAATAACTAGACAGTTTGAAACATGCCTGGAACCTTGATGGTACACAACTTCCGGCATTTAGTAACTTCCCAGGGGGTTATGTACACTCACTTATTCTCGCTGAGGTTGTGACCCAAGACAGGACTGTCTAAGTTGATCGCTGTCACAGTTTCCTCGGCACTTTCCGTCAGCGTTAAATTTGACTTGTTAACGGGCGTCCGGCGAATAGTTGAGGATTTTTTTTGACTCTCCGCCGCCTCAGAGATATACTTGAACCACCTACAGCACGGAGAGCAGACATTGGTTTAGGTAATCCCCCTATTAGAACTGAATCAGTCTTTGTTCGCCTTTGCGCAAGTAGGTTATAGATTTGTATGCCTGACTGGGTCATTGCCTACTTCCATACACAACATTTTGGGGGCTTTATAAAGTAGGGATTGCGTATTACGGCCAGCGAGGCAGTACTAGTAGAAGGAAACGGACTGTATCAGAGTCCCTCTGATGTGATTTGACTATGGTGATGAGATGCATGACATTACCGGTGATGATATCATCATGAAAGGGAAGAGGGAGTCACCAAATAAATAATACCCATCACTCTCATGCAAACGGACCCCATCTTCACGGAATCTCCCAAACTTGGCCGCACTCCATACATATCTAACACAATTTATACCCAAAAGCAACCTCAAGCATATAATTTCTATATTCCCAGCCTAGCTAGCATACAGCATCATTCAGCCCATGCCTGTCAGTATAGAGAACTAAATTGAGTTGGGGAGCAGTGATGGGTGATGGCCTTGCATTTAGGGCGGACAGCCTCGGTTATATGAGCCGATTACAACCACTTGAGTGAGGTAAGTGGGTAAACAAAGAGCAACTACAGAGATAGCCGTAACTTCCCTTGTCAGGTCCACCTGCTACGAACCCATTTCCAAGTTGTGCATACATACAGTCAGTAATCCTGCTAATGTACGCCTGCACTGACCCAACATCATGCGCCATGTGCGCTTGTCCATCTACAGCCTATATACAGTTCATAGGTAGATGGATGCGGTGAACACCCAGGAGCAACGCAAGACAAAGTAAGACCATACTGGCCTGAGCTGACCAGTCATGACTTATTACAGCTAACCATGAGCTGTAAAGCTTAAAGCTCTTCTCATACACAATATGATTGGCAATAAGATGCAGGGCACAGACGGCGCGGTGTTACTGAATGATGAGAATAGACCTATGATGCGTATTAACTCAGCGAGAACAAACGATCGACACAATCCACAGCACTGAGCCATCAAACAACAGGAATACAGCTGGCAACAAAGGATAACAGACCTGAGCACGAGGCTGTTCTTGCGACCGAGTTTCTTCTTGCGATCAGACTTCTGAGGTGCCGAGCTGGAGCCGGACGCCATAACACAGCGAGGCGGCTAGCTATACTAAAGCAGTGCAACCACAAACCCACTCATCTACCCATTAGTAACTGTGCCTAGGACACGCCCCTTTTATAAGCGCAGGCCTGACACAATTGGCTTATCCATGAATGGGAATTTGCCATAAAAACACACTAGCCTGTCACTGCATAACATTATCAACAAATATAAAGGCGCTGGCAAGCTAATTGTCCCATGAATTCCTTAACACTCAAATTTCAGCTATTCTAGTTTTTCTCTTGACAAGTTCTGCGCCGCTGTGTCGATTCAATGGCTCCTTTCACCATTTTATAAGCTTACATGAAACTCGATCCTTAAACTCATAATCATTCACACCGAGGGGGATTCGCGCAGCTGGCTTCTTCAGTCGCATAAGATGATTTCCTTTTAGACCCACTACCTAATTACGGGCCTACAGTTCTATAATCTCACTCACATTCGACTTAGCAGTAAATAAGCAGGAATTTATTTCCCGTGGGATTTTGCAACCACAGAATTGCTTTGGGAATTGTCATCTCACAGCTATAAACTACGTGAATTTAGCTACAATCGCTTGAGGGTCTAATCGATTTCACAGAGAATAGAGAGGTCTGAAGCAGAATGATGCCCTAGCCAATACACCGCATACAGCCATAGGAAGGATCACACTGACCATCAGACTAGCCCGGTGCCGCCGCACCAACCCTGACCACGTGGTCTATCTCCGCATATTAATAAAAAGGACTCCCATTCAAATCGCATGTCATTTATAGGCAATCTCTTGTTTAAAGACAGAAAATATTTAGTTTTCAGGGGACTCTTCGCAATAATTCATCTACAAGCAATTACCAGCGAGAGAGGCACTGACCTCTAGTGCTACTGATATTTGGGAAAGGTTACTGTGAAGCATGCTTGTTGGAGGAGGGGGGCTTTTACTGAGAACTTCAAACTCTGTAGTATCCGACAAAGCGCGAAGTTCACCTCCACTGGGATGACACCATTAGAGCAGCCATTCGGGCCACCAAGTGTACTTCCAACAATGCATGAAGCCGACCGCAACGCTGTGGCATCAACGCGTTTAGAGAGGAAACAGTAGTTTCAGTTTTATACGTTTACGTGTACAAGCTGTACACTGGAAAAAGTGAAGAGCTCTTTCCTACAAATCACATAGCCCTTGGGAGCATGGTTAAATTGATTGGTTGTTTCCCCGGCTTTCCCTTGTCACCAAAAAGGTACCTTAACTTGTGTTCAGATAACAAGGTGAACACAACTCAAAAAACGCATCGACCAAGCACCGAGGCGTAAACTCTCTCAGCTCACCAACACATCAAACATCTGAGGACGTGGTATTATATTCACCGGACCTTTTTTTCTATCAGCAGCGAGCACTAATGACAGCAAAACGCGTGCCAACATCTTTCTAGTTAGTTCTAGTTTATCTAATGGGCCTATGAGCAATACTAACCGTTTCTTCTCTTCCTTTGAATTTGCCACCAGTTCATAGATGTGGGGGCCTAGTATTGACGTGTTTATAATGAATAGCGCCCGCTGATCTACAACCAAAAAGAAGTGATATCAGATTGGAGCACCCACAATCTGTGGGTTCACTATGAATCATTGAGTCTAGACTATTGGAGCAATTGTAATGCACAGTCTATTCACAGTCAAACAAAAGACATCTGAAGTTGTAAAACCACTGAAATAAAATCGGAATTTGGTGCAAACTCATGTGGAGCTATATTCTGCTTCGCCACACTAAACGCGCAGGCCAATCTAAGGCGCAGAAGCAGCAGAGACAGTGATCAGCAACTGAAATGCTGTAATCTAGGTTTGACAGATGAAATGGCAACCAATAGAATGAGGTTGACAAATCACTGGCACACACCTGCAGCGACGAGTCGCACGATCATGCTGTCCAGTGTTATAATGGGACTGTGTGTGAACTTTTCATTGTTGCCAGCGGTCACCAGTTGACTCTGGCATTTGAGCAGCAGACGACCATCATCTTGCACTTGCAGAAGAACGAGTATCTCCTCGAAGAGAATGATGTGCAGGTCGATGGATTTTTTGCCGAGTCGCCAAGTGAGCATGCCATCATATACCAGTTTATAATCCGATAGGTTAAGGTTCTATCAAAGAAAACAAAATCACACATGACAGATTGCTTAAAAGTTTGTCAGGTTGCCTTAAAAACTTTTCACTATTATAAGAGCTATCTTCTCTAGACTAACTCTATCTTTCTTACCAACTCACAAGAAGAATGACTAGCCCCAATATTTACTCAGTAGGTAATGAGGGCCTCAGCGTAACCGCAACATAAAGTCACACAGAGAGCAAGAAATTTTTTGAAGAAAATGGTAAGAGCAACCTTGCTCCATCGAACAAGAGGGAGACCTAGATAGAGGTGGTTAAATGGTGAGGCTATAGCACAGGCAGTGTGTGTTATCTATCGCTGAATAATCATTCCCTTTATACAAATCACTACTAGCTCATATGTACCTTATAGTTCATGACGAGAGGATTGGTAGAGCTCTGTATTGGTTTTGTATCCAGTCTCTTTTGCAGGCTGACTAGTTTATGGTGATTCTCACAGTCTTTCACCGCCTGGTTCACATAGTCCAGAATATCTCTGCTGCACTGCGCTGCTCGTACCAGTTTACTGTACTCCGGGCTAGTCGCTAAAAACACCCGCAATGCAATCAGTCAGCGAGAGAGAACAACTACGCTGGCAGATTCTGATGAGATATCAGAAGACAACTCCCAGCTGAACCCTGGATAGATCTGACTGAACATTGCGGCCAAGTAAAATGTTCTCACTGGTTTAGTAATAATAATTTTAAACTCGGCCAGTTTTTTGGATAAGTGGAATTTGAAAGGAATTTCTTACAAAAGAATCCTCAGTAGGCTCTGAAAGAGAACTTACAGGATGTGTGTTTGCACATGGGATCGATGAGAAGAGGGTATTTGGTGAGTCTGTGCACTTCAGAGATGATCAGGTCTTTAAATTGCAGACGGCGACACAAAGGACTAGTTTCAGCAGCCTGGAAAATAATGAATAAACTTATTATTATTACTGATTTTTCAACAAAAAACAATTACCAGCCGTTCAATGAAATATTAAACAACCAGCCCTTGAACGCATGTTCAAGTGAAGCTTCTAGGTTAGGATTTCAAGAATTTGAATGTAATGTCAAGCCTACAGACTTTCGGGATCTGATTGTCGATTCCCACTACCATCAAGTGGATCTTGACTCACCAAAAAGATGTCTGCTACTTTAACATCTTTCCTCTGCTTCTCCTTGAGTTTGCTGAGAGCGTACGTGTGATTCCGGCAGAAATTTGCACAAACTTTCTTCATCTCTTCACCCTTCTCATTGTCAAACTAAAATTATAACCAAACCAAATGAATTGGATTGTTATTTTCTTAATTGCCCAACCAATCACTGATTCTGTATGATCACTGGAACCAATCACTGATGCTGTATGATCAACGCTGACCAGGACTGTCAAATGGACTCTGTTTACCGGACCAATCTCTTTGATTATTGCTTTCTTCGCTTCATGGATCTTAATGGACTTCTAGTCTTATTTAAGCTATCCATGTAAAATAAAACTATCAAGTCAAATCAATGGAACCAATCACTGATGCTGTATAATCGATGAAACCACTCACTGATGCTGTATAATCAATGGAACCAATCACTGATGCTGTATAATCAATGGAACCAATCACTGATGCTGTATGATCAATGGAACCAATCACTGATGTTGTATAATCAATGGAACCAATCACTGATGCTGTATAATCAATGGAACCAATCACTGATGCTGTATAATCGATGAAACCACTCACTGATGCTGTATAATCAATGGAACCAATCACTGATGCTGTATGATCAATGGAACCAATCACTGATGCTGTATAATCAATGGAACCAATCACTGATGCTGTATGATCAATGGAACCAATCACTGATGTTGTATGATCAATGGAACCAATCCCTGATGCTGTGTAATCAATGGAACCAATCACTGATGTTGTATAGTCAATGGAACCAATCACTGATGTTGTATAGTCAATGGAACCAATCACTGATGCTGTATAATCAATGGAACCAATCACTGATGTTGTATAATCAATGGAACCAATCACTGATGCTGTATAATCAATGGAACCAATCCCTGATGCTGTATAATCAATGGAACCAATCCCTGATGCTGTATGATCAATGGAACCAATCACTGATGCTGTATGATCAATGGAACCAATCACTGATGCTGTATGATCAATGGAACCAATCACTGATGTTGTATAATCAATGGAACCAATCACTGATGCTGTATAATCGATGCAACCACTCACTGATGCTGTATGATCAATGGAACCAATCACTGATGCTGTATAATCAATGGAACCAATCACTGATGTTGTATAATCAATGGAACCAATCACTGATGCTGTATGATCAATGAAGAGATGCAGATGTAGGATCAGTGGCCACATGAGGTGTAAGCATTTCGCTCAACATACTACTGGGCAGTTATTCTTAAAACTGCTCAGAGAAACATTCGTCTATAGAGGTCAACTATCCTTAATGAACACTGAAACCAATCTGCTTCAAAGAGTGAACTGGAGTGTTTTAACAGTCCTCAGAATTTCTCAGTCAGCCTCAAAATTATCTGTACGACGGTGGGAGAAGAAAAAGACGAGTGACCAACTCACCGTCTCCAGTAGGATTTGGGCGACGTCCTTGATTTGCACAACCTTATTCTCTTTCATATACTCCTTCATAGCATCATTGAGAGTCACATGGATTTTGATTAGCGGTTTGATATCAGGAAAGACGAGGTCAACTAATTCCTTGGAGCAGAACTCCGAGTGGGACATGGGCGTGTGGAAAAGCAGGTCTAACAACTTGAGGTTTCTGACATGTGACTTCTCTGTGTAGAAGAGCTCTACAAATAGAAAGAAAACAGGCATTGTTACTGGACCGCCATCTTGCATTATTAGCATTCCAACTGTTGTGGGAATTTTGTCTTCGCAGCCAACATACATACAGTTGACAGGAAAATGCAGTGCCTCGGGACATGTGACGGGCCGTGGAATAATGGTGCATACTGACCATTGATAACCTCCTGCAGTTTTTTCTCCTTTGGCTTCATCTTTTTGAGCAGCTCTTTGGGTATGACGTTCTCCAGCGAAGGCATCGACTCCTCGACCTCAAGGTCACTGTCAGCCTCAGCGATGCTCTCCGGATGCACAACGTCATTCACGCGCTCAGACGAACTTGAGTCGCTCCTAAAAACGAGCTTTATTTATCAAACAGAGCAAAATAGAGAGTGAACTCTTACTGAATTGATTTTGGTAATAAGCATTTTGCAAAGAAACACGTTGTAGGCCTTGCCAGGGGCTAAAGCACTGGACTAGCGAACGGAGATATTAGGATCGTGCACACCTTGTATGAGGCGCGAGCTCTTCTTACCATTTTCTTGTTAAAACTATTCTGAAAACCAGCAACGGGGAAGTGATGGACATTGAACGATAATTAAAAGCAGATTCAAGTCGTAAGAATCTAACTTTTGAAATAAACCAACAGAAACCTTTTGCTCCTATTGTCTGTGTGAATTTAGCTGAGTTTCTTCAGGAGGCTATGACAACTCACCGATTACTGAGACTGGATGCTGAGCTGCCGTCAGACCGCGATTGGTCGATTGCTTTGAGCACATCGACATCCTTATCCACATCACTCTTATTCCGCCGCTGATCCTTGGCTTTCTCCTTCTTCTGTAAGGCGGTTTAGATCAGAGATTAGTGGAGATTGGATTAGTTGAGATTAACTCAATCTTGTCACATCTGGTTTGTGGGGGGGGCATTGAAGAGTTATGGCATTGAGGATGAAAATGGGAGTTGCCTCTACTTTGTCAAAATTGGTAAAATCTCAACAAAGAGCATAGAGCATTTGAAAACAATTAAAAAGCTCAGTTCCGCACAGAGAAGAAATTCAGAGAAGTCGCTACATGATGCGACCCAAATCATTCATTCCTTGCGCCACCTGGCATCAGATACATTTTTCTTGGGAATTGGGCGAGGAGGCAGCATATGTGAATCTATAGATGGGCCGCTTTGGCTGGCACAGCTGTGAAGCGGGCATTACTATTGCTGATCCGTGACTCTGGTACTAATAGCTGATAAGCTGATAAGATTAGCCTAACTCTCAGGAAAACTCGGCAATCGAACTGCCTATTATTAAAAAGCAAAATGCCCAAAACACATGAGTGCCTTGGGGCAACCAGTCTCCTTTACAAGCAAGCATTATACGTTCTCTTATGATCCGCAACGCGAGCAGGCCTTACCGATTTGAAGCTCTCAGATCGACCAACATTTTTCTGTCTGACTGAATCAGAGTTATTGGGAGTAGACTCGATGGTACCCTTGGCCATCTCCTCAAATCTGCTCCGAACAGCCGACACGGAATGACCAGGCAACTCTGCAAAGAGGAAGCACCACGTTAAAGGCTTGTCCATCCGAATTCACAATGTGGCTAACATCCAATCCTGCCATTCGAGTGAATCATTGCTGATAACAGAGTAGGTCTTTGGCTACTAAAGTAGGTGTACAAATATCCGAGCAAGCCAGAAGCCACTAGTTATTAGTCGTACAACTAGTAGTATTAGTTACACGAAAAGGACCATAGTGGTTGGATACTGAGTGATACATGAGTCAGTGGTCAATGCGCCCAGAAAAGGGGAGTCAGTACCTATAACAGAAAAGGTTAGTGAAAGCAAAGTCAGTACTAGGAGGAGAGTACGACAGTCGAGAGTGAATCAGTACTGATAACGGATTAGGTCAGTGTAAAGTGAGTTAGTACTAACCATCTTCAGCTGTGCCCATTGGCTTTGTCGTTTCATCTGATACGGTTCCCGCTGAGCCTACAATGGTAGCGACAAATTGTGTCACTGACTGTCGGTCGGAGGAGGCGAGTCTGCGTCGTGAGAAACGAGGCATTGTGTAGCACAGACTGCTGCATGGCACGCCAATGACACATAGGATGAATTACGCCAGTTCACGAATGCACAACAACAATCACATGCAAATTGTATGCCTTTGATTGGTTTTTTTCTTGGGCATTGAAAGGCGAATTGTAAAGGCTGCATTTTTGCAATTAAGCACAAAACAGCCCAGTGATCTAGAAAAGAGGAAAGAACAAATAATAGAAGATCAGTGTCACTTCGATGGGAGGTGGTAGGCTTTATCTTGTTGGCATAGCAAGCGCATAAGCTGAGATTACAAAAACATTGGCTAGCGCACTGGGGAGAGATTCAGGGGCTACCACACTCATTTCTCATGATTTGATGGGTGACCGGGTACTCGATCGATCCATCAATCAGTAGAGACCATTACCATGATATTTCAGGGTAGTTACAGGGGTCTACGGGCCATCACAGGATCGGAAACCAGTTATACTTTTCAGACATTATCAATTCGTTAATAATTAATAATCAGCGAGGAAAACAGAAGAAAACCTGGCACAATGTTATTACAAAATCTAGCGTAGGCAGAATACTGAAAACTGGCTAAAGTACTGAGCGAGGCGGCCGCAAGAGGGTTAGCCGGCTCAGCGACGTACCAAATGACTGAGAGCGTTTATGGACGATGTTCGGAACCAACGTTCCTTTACCAGACAACGTGGCTACAGCAACAACAGACAATTAATAATGGAGTGGAACGCTACTCTGAGGGCAAAGTCCGATCTCCATACACAGATATGCCGATAGCTCATACCAGAGAGTGCCCAAGCCACCGTACGTGATTCATGCTAATACATGGAAACTGAAACTGCCTGTGTCTCTATGGGGGCTCTAACAATGGTTATGTATATCGACAGACACCACATTAGAACAGTCTGCAGTTGTCCCTTCATAAGAAAGCGCGAATGATGTTCGAGATAGTTGGACTCGTTGGGTTGTCTATTTATTAATCTTTATTTCATGCTTCGACTGTAGACGTTATGTCGTGCTCATGCTCTGTGGTCAGAAAATATGGAGATCGGGCTTTGATGAAATCACAGATGGAGAGAGGGTTGTAGGTAAATTAACATCAAGCCGCAAATCTATCAGACCATGAGCAGACAAGAGGATATAATGCTGTGCTGACGAGGACAGTACCTGGTGAAGGTATCGCGGCGCCGCTCAGGCTCACGTGGAACGCTGGAGGAAATGAGACACGGATTACAAACGCTGACTCTTCTGTTTAGAAAATAACCAAACGCTCTCAGCGCTCGCCCAGCAAACCAATCAAGAGATATATTTTGTGCTCAACAAAACCCCGTGAGCACATCTGCAGCATTGAATGAAGCACAGTACTTATATTAAACAGAGCTCAACTGGCCTTGGAGAATCAAACGAGGTCTCATTTGGTTTGGAACTGATCTTAGTGCGGGGTGGGATTTTTCAGATCTGCCGTCGGCCGCTGGCGGGAGATGAGATTATCGGGTTGCTAGTATAGCCATTAAAATTACCACCCAATCAGGAGGTGGTGTGCTGCAGTACTCACTCGTAGAAGTCGTGCTGTTTGACTTGGTCATTTTGGTGCCACCAGGGATGATCGAAGAATAACGCTTCTCCTTCTTTTTGGTCCGCTTACAGGTACCAATCTGCCCGACGCACTCCTTGTGCAGCCTCAGCTCACAATCTAAGTGAAACAAGACAAGAAATGGAGTCTCCACAAATCCACACCTAACAATACAGGACATGACTGAGGCTCGTTTCAAACTAGAAACACCACACAGCCAGATTATGACAGTGAGTGCCCCCCCCCGTACTAGGGGTAATCTCACTGAAGGAGTTCGCTTTCCCTGGCTTATGACTAGCAGAGACCCACACAGAGAGCAATGTTGTACTACTCACACTGACAAACGACTCCCTGCATTCCAACA
>Ga0224501_10004607_pt1 | contig 10865 bp, 3 predicted proteins | sample SF_Oct11_sed_USG_4_FD_169105 | JGI IMG/M metagenome (GOLD analysis project Ga0224501, IMG submission 169105) | Sediment microbial communities from San Francisco Bay, California, United States - SF_Oct11_sed_USGS_8_1 | ecosystem: Environmental > Aquatic > Marine > Sediment | place: USA...
TCTCTCTTCTCTCTCTTCTCTCTCTTCTCTCTCTTCTCTCTCTTCTCTCTCTTCTCTCTCTTCTCTCTCTTCTCTCTCTTTGGATGACTGTGAGCTCTTTGCTTCTTTACCTACAAGCTCACTCTCACTCCTACACTCAACATATCACAGACGTGGTCATTGCCACTCACTGCTCCAGTCTCATCATCAGTCCCTCATTCATTCACTCAATCAATTAGCTACCCACTCACACATTCACACGATAACACTGTCACGCCCTCACTCAGTCATGCTGTCACATCCACTGACTCAATGTCTTGTCTGAAGCCATCTGCTGAGAAGGGGTATTTATGGATTTCTCTCATACCTTGATACTGCGACTGGATCCTGATTTACTCAGTCTGTTCAGTGCAGTGCCTCTCTCCTGCATACTCGCGTATTTCTGCCGAGGTGACAACACATCTTCATCGCCATTAGACTGGCATTTTCCTCGTCCTTTGGATCTATAGAGGTTCAAGATCTCCAGAGATTTTTCTACGTTTTTATGTCTACAATAATATCAATAGTTAGATTCACTGTTTGGCACTTGGCCATTCTATGTCGAGGCCATCCTTTTCGTAAAACTTTCGCAATTGCAGGAGCTAGAACAGTAAGGAGTTCGCCGTCGCAGCCAGAGGCCGCCAATGTGAGCTATGATTTCACTGCTTCTGAGTTGAGCTGTTTTGCGTAGTACAGCCATAGAGTTATCCCCTACGACTATAGCGGAGCTAAAATTCACCCTTGTGTAAACATAAAATCAAAGAGGAGCCAACTCCATCAGATAATCCTGCCCTGGTCATGCATACAAAACGCCTTCTTTACCACATGCGGTAATAGATTTAGAGTAAGAGTCAGAAAGTTTGAGTCTGATCCCATAGACAATGCCCAGTCATCAACAGCATGCTGCAAGAACCATGCATACTTAACCACACTGTTCTGATTTTAGGTTTCAGACTATTGAACTAGCCATTGGGGTGGAATCACCAGATAGAAGAGGTTTAGGTAATCAGGTGGAGGCTATAAGTTGCTCGCGTGATATGGATGTACAGGGGTGCTGCGGTGCTAAAGGCCGAAATACCCTAACCAGAAAAATTTGGTTCAAGGATTGTCTTACCCGTCAACGCTGGCGTATCTTGGAAACAATGACATACATGTACTCCATTGGTAAGAATAGCTTTAAGTTCCTGGTAGCAGCACACGGATACAATTTAGCAATGCTACAGCACACATTCTCACTCAATCTTGAGACTATCTCAAATATGAAAGCACCTAATGTAGACATAGAAACTACCTGGCAAATGTGAGGCGAACTCCAGCAAACTTTGAGCAATGGGAACATGTTAGAATAGATAGGGTGAGCCTTGGTACAGACTGTAGCGCACCTACACTAGACAAATGCGTGATTGCTGCATGATAGATCTAGGTATAACAGGTCACTCACTTGGTATCCGCTTCATCACTTAGTGTCTGCCATTTATTCAGTATATCGGCTACATCACGGTCTAGTTTCTCAACATCAGGATGTGATGTCACTCCGGGCCGGCTTCTCTCCACAGCAGAGCGCAGCTGCTTGCTTACCTCACCGAGATGCAAAACTGGACCCTGACATTGCGCCAAGTCCTCTTTTACACCCTGCAAAAGAAAAAACTAGGGTCAAAACAAGAGCAGACAGCACAACGGGAATTAGGCCAAGAACCTAAGGTAAAGGTGATGTAATGTCAGGGCCTTCTCGTGTTACCACTTGATGGCCAAAGGAAACTTATACTCGAACTTGGCACCACAGTCTCAGTGTAAGCTGGTAATTATTGTTACTGTAGCCCTTACCTTGATCTGCTCAGCGACATAAGCGAGTTTGCTTACATCAGTAGTGACGGTCTCCAAATGGGCAAGTCGCGCCTCAATATCGTTCACAGCCTCCGAGCAATGACCAAGAGTTTTGATCACATCCTAAAGAATTTAAGGTTGTGGGTGAACACAGAAGCTACCAAGGTGGTTAACTAGACTTGGTAATTTTCATAGACTATAATCGGTCCTAGAGTTAACGCTGGTTGATTGCGCCTTCGGTTAATATATGTTACTAAATGGCTTACCTAAAAGCGTTCTATATTCTAATCACACTTACACTCGGGACGAATATAGGTCTTCTCATGCAGGTTGGGTTAGTGTGATGTGAAAAGCTCAGATAGTCACTGCCAATGGGGTAGTGGGCATAAGGGCACGGCATAAAACTATGAGCCATGGTGGCTTGCATGATTCTCAGTACGTTCAGTAACCAGGAGTCCGATGATGTGTCTAGATCTTCTGATGTATCTGAGTCAGATTTACTGGTCTCATCATGAGTAGTCCCGGCAGATTTTTCTTGATTCACAAGATGCTGAAGGCATTTAATCAATGATAGAGTGAAGTCTTCTTCATCAACAGTTGATAAATTTACTGGCAGCTCAGTTCTTTTATATACACTATTTAAACCTAGGGCTGTATCCTGTCTCATTGAAGAATCTTGTAGCTCTGGTGGGTTTTCACTGGTAGCTGTCATAGCAGAACGGTTGTCTACATTTTGCAGGACTAATTTCTCTGGCTTGTATAGATGTTGTGAATTGTCATGAACCTCCATCTTTGATGTCATCAATGAATCGTTTTCCATATTTGCTGACCGGTGCGAAACCTGGTTGATCTGCTCCTCTATGAACAATGTGCCAACATCATCCGAGTGTAATTCAGAGGTCTGTTGGCTTTGAGCCAAATTAATCTGCGATAGGCTGAGTTCAGACTCTTTTGAATGGCTCTCCTGTACTGTACCAGTATACCGAATGACTGCTGAAAATAACTGATCTAATGCTGGCTCAACTTTTTCTTCGAGTGATGGTCCTAACACATTTGTACTGCTGACTGTCTCGGAAGGTTGGTTAGCTACATTTTTCAACACGAACTGGGTTGGTTTTTGCGAATGATCACTACCCTCCTCCGTCGATGAGAGCAAGGAATCCTGCTGATCTGTGCCAGCATAACCAACAGCCACTAAGGAATCATACACCCGCTGTAAAACTGGCTTATCCTTTCCCCGTAGGAATGGGCCTATCAGCTTGTCTCTGGTGGTCACCTTACCAGGCTGACTAGCCACATTTTGCAGCACTGATTCCTCTGAATGAAACAGTTTTTGTGAATCATCATGAGCCCGCTGTGTTGGTAGTCCTAGGGAATCTATCCCAGTAACTGAGAGTAAGCGGGACATCAGATGGCTTTGTGTGAGATCAGTTTGTGATGATCGGAGTTGGAAATCTTTCAAACCACCTTCCTGTACTGTACCACCAACAAAACCTGAAGTACTGGATGGCTGCTTTAAAGCTGACTCATCCAGTTCCAACGGTGATGTCAGTGTTGCTTGGTGTGCTGAGAGATCATGAAAACCAATCAGAAGATGTTGAGGACTAGGTTCTGAAAATCGCCTTGGGGCTGTGATAGGTAATTGTCCACTTTTCAGTAATCTACCATAGAGGCCTCTCACTAATTGCTCATCATCAAGGGAGGCACCATGTGATGCATCTGGACCTGATCCCTTTGGTGATGTGCGGATGAATAATTTTAGTGGTCCGCTTGTGCGATGAGCATAAAGCACATCAGAGCAGTGTGGGTCGATCATCAACTCCAGGTTTACATTTTGGTTAGTACCACGGTTGACTTCTTGTTGACTCATTGATATTGTTGAATGATGCTCAGATGATCCAATTTGTTGGCTTTGGCGACCAGCTTCCAATTTCTCTGACAGATTCCCAGGATCATTGATTTGAGATCGACACGACTCGTCCTGTATACCCATTTGATTGTCAGCCGTCTGCCTCTGATAACTTATTGGGGAGGTACTTTGAAGGATGATGTTCTCATCAATAGTGTTGACATCACTGGAGATACTGACTGGTGCTTCATTGTGTGACGACAGATCTTTAACATCTGAGATTGGGCAGCTATGGTTATTATGCATAAGCGGCGATTTTAATGCATTAGCTTCATCTGCAAGTGCAAGGATTGGGTTGTTTTCCTTGCTTTCTTCACAGAAATTCAGGTTTTCAGGCAAGATGTGGTCTTCATCCAAAGTTGCGCTTACAAGAGTGCTTCCTGTGAAATGTGAATGTTGCGCTAGGACCACTGATTGATTCGATATTTTCGCAGGAGCATACATCAAAGATGGCTTGGCCTGTTGAGATGACTCTTTTCTATTTGAACCAACAGTTGGTAAACTGTTTATCGAAGACGCGGCATTAGGCATGGTATTTAAGGTATCTGGTAGACTGGTCAGAATGGTCAGTTGATCATCTACGCAGACTGGTTTGGTAGAGTCTTTACTAGGTTGTTCTGAAGTTGTACTATCCATTGACGATTGTGCAGGCACCAGACAGTATGTATGATTGAGTTTGAGTGAGGTTTCTCCAGCCAAATGCTCAAATGCCCTGGTTAAGGACACACCTTCATTTTTTGGGATTACATCATGCTTTGTAAGACTTGCAGCCCGGCCAGGTCCTGTGCTTGCAACTTTGTCAGATAAAGAGGGCCCTGCGCCTTCAGCAGAGATTGCCTGCTGTAGTGTCACTGGGAGTGATGTTCGATCATCAGGAGTTTGATCAACAGAAGAACATGTCTGAAATGACCCAGGAACCTGAAGTTGCTCTGCTAAACAGGCTTCTGTTGCATCTCCTAAAGTGGCAATAGAAAAAGTGTTTTCTGTTGGCTGAAGCAGAACCGGCAGGTTACCCTTGTCATTGGCCGTTGATGATGGCACGTCAGTTACAGAGGGTACGCTTTTGTTACCCTCTGATGTTTCTGATAACTGGAGAACAGTTGTTTGTGACAAACATGTCGGCTTTTCAGTGTTTGAAACCTCAGACGAGTCCATTGGTGTGGTTGCTACAGCAAGTGGAGCAACTGATTCTGGATCTTCCTGGCTTTTGGAGTGAATTAGAGCTACGGTTTTGTTTTGTTCTGCGGCACACTGAAATGCTGGATTAGCTTCTGGTCTACTTAAAATGACACTGGGAAGAATTGCACTTGATGATGGGTCCGGAAATGTTCTGTAATCTTTGGCATCAGATCCTAGCTCAGCACCCGTCACATGTGGCCTATGGTGGTCGAGTGCCAATGCAGGAGTTCTACTTTGGTTAAACTTTGATGTTGCGGACAGTTGGAGAGGAGTTTCTTGTGTCAATTCCACTGAGTTCCCAAAGCTTGGAACCACAGATGAGACCATTTTGGTTGTTACAGGAAGCAGAGCAGGTGATCCTGGAGATTCACTAACTGATTGGATTAAATCAACTGCATTGCTCTGTTCTGCAAAATGATGACTTGGTAGATTGGCTTCTTGCGATCCTCCCAACATTGCCCTCAAATTAGTGTCTACTGGACATGGAGACATTGGGTTTTCTTTGGCATCAGAATTTGACTGATTACTTGTCATATATGGTCTGGGGTGGCTAGGTGCCTTTTCAGAGGCTGCACCTTGGTTAAACGCTGTTATTACAGTTTCTCGCAACAACTGCATTGAGTTTCCAGTGCCTAAAATCACAGATGAATCCAAATGTGGGCCCGCTACAGAAAGCGGAACAAGACTCTTGACGTGGTCTAGGTGAACTGTTTGGATAGGACCTTTGGAATGAAGATTTGGTACATCAACATCTTGTGAGTCTCTTGAAGCGGTAGCGGTGGCACCTGATGATGTATGCAAAGAGTCATCTTCAGTATCAGATCTTGATATTAAATGACTGACTGTATTTGATCTTCGGTGACTAGGTGCCACGGCAGAGGTTGTACCTTGGTTAATTTCGGAAGTAGTTAGTGCGAGAGGACGTTCTTGCGACAATTCTATTGGCTTGTCAGAATTTGAAACCATCCTTGGCTCTTTGGTTGCCGAAGAAAGTGGAGCAATTTCTTCTGCTTTTTCCTCATCAATTGATCTTCCAGAAGAGCCAATCCGAGTGGCCGGTATTTCTGAGGGATGCTCATGGTGAATTGGATCAATGGCTTTGCTTTGGTCAGTGGAATGATTACTTGCTAAAAAAGCTCTTTGTGATTTTTCTAAAATTGTAGTCGAGGTAGTCGGCATTGGTGCAGAGCGCAAATATATCACTTTATCTTCAGCATCAGACCTTGGCAAGTAACTTGTTGCATACGACCTTCCGTGGTTAGGTACCAGTGCCCAGACTTCACCTTTGTTAACCTTTGATGAGGGCAGTAGGAGAGGAGACTCTTCCGACATTTGCACAGGTTGTTCGGTGTATGAAACCAATTCATTTTCTTCTGTGGTATCGACAAAATCTGGACTGATTTCACCCGCATTTCTTTGACCAATAGTTCCTCCCAAAATGGTGATTGAAGTAGTGGACCCGTCCGAGGGATGCCAACTTTGCATTGGATCAATGACTTTGCTTTGCTCTCGAAGCTGTTGCCTTGCTTGTTCAGCTTCTTCTGCACCTCTTAAAGCCGCAGTACAAGCGCTAGATCTTGCCGAGGGGTATGAAAACATCAGGTTTTCCTGTTTACCTGCTCGTAACATAGCACCTGCCATCGTCGGTCCAGGGCCTGATACAGATGTGCCTTGCATCAGGTCTGCTGTCATTCTTGGGTGGAGAGGAGTTTCAGATATTGGCTCTTTACCTCCTGAATCGATGTCACCGACAAGGACATATTTGGAATCATTATGTTCTTCACCTGGGTTTCTGAACACATCAGGTGTAACCTCCGGTGAATATTTTAACCCATAAGACGGCACATTAGGCGGGTCATCGGGCACTGTTCCATGAATGGAAGGTGGATGAAGGTGTGAAAGGACTGTACCCGATTCTTGAATGAGGTTCTCATTCAAGGCTTTTGTATCCAATGTGCTGACTGAGTGTTTATCAGTAGGGGCGCTCATCAAAGGGCTCAAATTAGGTTTTACTGGCTGATCTGATCCAATTTCGGGTGTAACCTGATGTTCAGCAGAGTACCTGGGGACAGGACACATTTCACTAGTCACTTCTTCTTGTATCTTAGGATTGTCAGAAAGATTTAGCAAATTACCGGGCATCGATCGATCAATACCTGCGGTATGAGTGAGTTCTGTAGTAGAACCGCTCTTGACACGAGCTGAGAAGACTTTACTTTCCACATTCGTGGTATGGGGTGCTCCCACATTTAAAGCGCAAAAATCAGATCCCAAATCGTGAGCCAAACTCGACGCTGGGTCCTCTTTCACATTGATCACCACAGGGGATGTTTCCAGTCCTTGAGTTCCCCCCCTTTCATCAGATGTCAATCTTTGGATGTTTTGGTATGGTGCTCTAGTGCCTTCAGCTGGAGGTACACTATCCTGTGTGATAAGATTCTGTTTTACCTGCCCATCACTGAGCACGACATGTTTGCTAGCACTTTCTTCAGCTACAGTGGAATTCACATCAGATTGCTGATTCAACATTAATTGAGACCCTGATACATCAATCACTGTTGATGGTAGCAGATTAGAGTCGGATCTGGGTATGACCGTCTCAAAGGTCGGTTTATCAGATGGGTCTGCATCGGACTCAGAGAAACTATGTTCGTCCTCAACTGTAACCAGGAAGTCTTTTGGTTCAGCCAAACATGTTGCATTGGAGGCAAGATCGATTTGTGATGGTGCATCAGTCAAGTCAGCAACAGCAGTGAATAGATGAGCATCTTTCTGAATTGGCATCGCATCAACCTTTTCATTCTCCGGTGGTGGAAGATTTTCAAAACATGGTGCCATAAGACTTTTGTCTGTTCTCTGTGGTTGATGGGCCGGAGCCTCAGACAGTTTGTCTAATGATGTATCAGCAGAGACTAGAACTTGATTTGAGACGTTAATCTTCTCCATATCATCGGCGACCAGTTCAGACTCACGGAAATCAGACTGGTCTGTTTTGAGCGTAGAACAAGATGGACTTATGTCAAAGGTTGGTTTCAACGATATGGAGTTTAAACAGATTGTTGTGCTTTCCGTTATGGTTGTATCTGTAGACACTAAATCATCAACATTCAAAACCCCCGGCAGCGTGTTACTAGAGACTTGAGTGCTCTGACTATATGTATCAGCTTCTTCATAGAAAGGAAGGGTTGAAATTGACCCAAAACTGCTCGACTTGTCTGTTTGGGATTGGCTAAGTGGTGGAGTATGGGATTGGATTGTGAAACTGGGATTATCTGAGCTTTTCACGACAGAAAACTGGAAAAGAATAATAGCGAAAGGCTATGATGGTTGTTGAAACATTACAGAAAGAATACAAATGAGATGATCAGTTGCTTCAAAGAAACAAGACAGTGGCACACATACGTCTATGGTTCAAGTTTCTGCTGAGCTTTCGACATGGGGCACCATAAAATTACCTAGTCCCTAAATGCCTACCTCAGCAGCTTTGAGACGTTGTTGATAGTTGGACGATAGTATTGTAAGGTCACTAAGTTTCTCAGCTAAAGGAGAAGTGCGATTATGGAAGGAGGGGCCTAGACCGGGTGTCAGCCTGCGCAAGGTCTTGAGATCAGTTTCAGACTGAACTAGCTGGGTCTCGGTCTCCTGTACAAATGAAAGAGAAAAACTTGAAAATATACAACACCATAGTAAAGTTTACAACACCACTCAAGATAGATGTTACACATTCTTTGGTAAGATCTTTTTGCTAAACATCAAATACAATAAATTCTGAATCCATAGAACAGCAGAGTTCATTGCATGATATAAAGAAGACAGTAAAATTACAGTTCAAAGGACAGAATATTTGGGTATCAAGAGTGGATAGTTCATATATCTCCCACATATATACCTTATGCTGCTGATCAAGTTTCTGCAGAGTGGCTGTGTCTCTAGGAATTGGCTCTTTGAGGGTTATGCGCAGACTGGAATCTATAGACTGCAATGTATAAGACATGTTGGCTATGGTTTCTTCGGCCTTTTCTTCGGCAGTCTTAGGTTCCTTCGTCTCCTGAAACAGAACACTCATGGTCATTCTTACTCAGGTTTGAATCCGCATGTGGCGGAATATGGTGTAAAAAGGGATAATGTCAAGAGGGGACTTCGTCCTTCGGCTTCTGGTGAGGGGTTATTAGAGTCAGGCGAGCAGGTCTACCTTGGCTCCTCCTCGCCATAAAATGGGCCCAGTCTACATGTAGGTGATGAGGCCAAAGTTGTTATCTGCTCTGTTGTTATAAGCAGCTCTTATTGTTTGTGCAAAGAACCCACAATCTCACAATTGTCTCCAGCCGCTTCGCCAAAAGAGTCCAGCATATGCCTACCTTATCCCTGAGTTTCCTGGAGAGTTTGATGAAGTGATCATTGCACTTCTGTAGTGCATCCTTTAGCTTGGTCTGCTTAGACTGGGGCAAATCAAAATCCGTGAGTATTTTCTGGGCATCAGAATTAACAGCCCGTAAGATGGCTTCTCGCTGCACGGCGCCAACTGTCTTGAACTACAACAGCAAAACACGTCATACACCAAAGACTCAAAACACAGACTACAAATTAACTCGAATCTTTGAGCTATCAAATGACAGTCTAAAGAAAAGAGTGATTGACAAACCTTGGCAAGATCCCAGGCTCGCACGACGGCCATGGTAGCGTAGACCATATCATGCCTAAGCTTATACTGTCTCTCGTTGAGTAGTTTGATGAAAATCGCTAGTTGCTCATCTAAATGATTCACCTGACAACGAAAGGAGGATGAACAATTCATCAACTTACATACAACTAAAGGTAAAGGTTGTTCCCATAGTCCATACTGGCAATGTAGGTAAGTGGCTGCTAGAGAGCCTACTCATGCTGATAACGGTGTAACTAAGGTGGGGCCCCACTCCTCTTCCTCACCGCCATCACTTTCCCCAGCTCTGAAGAGAGTCAGGTACTCATTTACTGCTGGGTGAACTAGGAGAGTTACCGAAAAATCCTGTCCACAAGCTGTGTTTCGAACCCCGGGCCTTCAGCGCCAGTGCCGAGCGCTTAGCCACACCACCTACCTAAATACAAATACAAGTATAAATATAAGTCCTTGGTCATCACATTTCATTCCAAACACGAATGTCCTGTGATCTGATAGCCAGGACATTGTATCATCTACCGGGATAGGAAAAAGAGCAGTGTTTCTGTAATGGCATACCTTTTTCTTGCAGTCGGGGTCAGGGGGTGGGAACGTGAGGCAGATGGATGGTACAACGCCAGCAGCGGCTTTAGAGTTCCTCACTCTCCATCTCTGAGGGTCTGAGTTATCTAGCAGTATACAGTCCTCTCCTTTCTCCATAGTAAACTATAACCAACAATTACATCCGCTATGAAGTTCGCCGGTCACCTCGTTAAACACCTATCGCCAGTCAGGAAGGCCCCAGATTCAGTAGGAGTTATATGAAACTCAATTCAACGGGCAACTATTCAACTTGGGAATACATAGACCTAGACACTATCAACTTTCAGATTCAATTTTCGACCACAGATGTGGACACAATATAGACCGATATAAAATGAGATAACTTTCCACAGTAATGCCTCAGACATGGGGAGTATTAATAATGATAAACAGACTGATTGACTGGACACATGATAGATGTATAATGTCAATAGAGATTATATGCCTATGACTCAACTCACATCATGCTGAGTAAAGGAGCAGAGGGCTTCCACTGGTACTGGATGTTGCTGCAACTGGTTCCTCATGCCAAGCGGAATGATAAGTGCTTGTCGCTCTCGCAATGATTTTATAACCTGAAATCAGGCAAATAGAGATAGGTTGGCGTAGACGGGCAGCTGTTGACCATTTTATTATGCACAGTCTGACAACTTTTTGAAATGACAACTAAAGATCATTTATACCAATATAGTTCAA
>Ga0224501_10004608_pt1 | contig 10864 bp, 13 predicted proteins | sample SF_Oct11_sed_USG_4_FD_169105 | JGI IMG/M metagenome (GOLD analysis project Ga0224501, IMG submission 169105) | Sediment microbial communities from San Francisco Bay, California, United States - SF_Oct11_sed_USGS_8_1 | ecosystem: Environmental > Aquatic > Marine > Sediment | place: USA...
ATTGTTGATCATCAGCGCCATAACACCTCCAGAAAAGAGAGGTTGAAAGGCTCAAGGGACAAGGTCCAAGGAGCATGTATCAAGTGGGAAACAGCACCTGAGGACTTACCCCTTGCACCTTGTCTCTTGAACCTTGGACCTTGCACCTTGGACCTTCCTGTTTTCCTCTACGCCGCCACGACTGCCGATTCCTGACGTGCGATCTCCAAGAGCCCTCGCACATCCAAAATAAACCCGACCGTACCGTCCCCGAGAATCGTCGCACCGGCAATGCCTTCGACCTTGCGAAAGTTCTGCTCCATGCTCTTGATGACGACCTGCTGCTGGCCAAGAATTTCATCCACCATCACCGCCACCCGCTCACCTTCTGTCTCTAGGATCAGGAGAATCCCCTTCGTCGGCTCGGTATGTTCGGGCTCCAGAGTAAAGACCTCATACAACCTCACCATCGGAAGATAGGTTCCGCGCACATTGATGAGTTCACCTTTCCCGACCACGGTTTTGACCGATTGCGGCTTCGGCTGGATGGATTCTAAAATCGAGAGCAGCGGGACGATGTAGGTTTCCCGCCCGACCCGCACCGTCATCCCCTCGATGATGGCCAAGGTCAGCGGCAACTTGAGTGTGAACGTCGTGCCTTTTCCCATGACCGTTTTGATGCTGACGGTCCCACCGAGCGCTTCGATATTGCGCTTCACCACGTCCATCCCTACACCACGCCCTGACACATCCGTAATCTTCTCCGCCGTTGAGAAGCCCGGCTTAAAGATCAACGGCCATATTTGATCGTCGGATAGTTTTTCCCCCTCGGCAACCAACCCTTGCTTGACCGCCTTGGCGAGAATTCTGTCACGATTCAACCCACGCCCGTCGTCTTCAACCGTGATGCAGATGCTGCCGCCTTCATGAAATGCGTTGAGTCGGATGGTTCCCATTTCCGGCTTATTGTCGTCGAGACGTTCATCCGGGGTTTCCAATCCATGGTCTGCGGAATTGCGGACCAGATGCGTCAACGGATCACCGATCGATTCGATGACTGTTTTGTCGAGTTCGGTTTCTTCTCCGGACAACACCAATTGAATCTTTTTTCCGGCTTTGCTCGATAAGTCACGAACCAGCCTCGGGAACCGGCTGAAGGCGGTGCCGATCGGCAACATGCGGATACTCATGACCCGCTCCTGAATCTCCCGCGTGTTGCGTTCCAGCTGTGCCATCCGTTCCAGCAATACATGCAGTTGGGTCATTTCAAAACGCGAGCCCAGATCGCTCAGCATCGACTGCGTGATCACCAACTCACCGACCAAATTGATCAGCTTGTCGATCTTAGCCGTATCAACTCGTATCGACGTATTGTCGGTTTTTTTTGCCTGTGCGACGGCCTCCATCTGCCGTTGTTTTTGCAACGCTTGTTCTACTTGTTGAGGAGTCGCAGCCTTTTGGTCGACCAGGATCTGTCCGACACGCTTTTGCTGCGATAAGGCATTATCCAGCGTCTGCCGTGAGACCACACCGCTCTCCACCAAAATTTCCCCCAGCGGCTTCGGCTCGTTGTCGCTCCCGTCAGGGGTGAGGGGTGAAGGGTAAAGGGCTGAAGAAGCCTTATCTGCACCAGATGTTCCCTCACTCCTTACTCCTAACTCCTTACCCCTTACTTCCTCGATGGTAAGGGTACTGTCTTCCTTCACGAACTCGAACACGGATTCGACATCATCCCGGTCGGCATTCGTTCCCAATCGCATCGACCACGAGAGATAGCATCGCTCCGGATCCACTTCATTCAAATCGGGCAGCTTCGAGACATCGACCGATACATCGGCCAAGACCCCGATCTGGTTCAGTTCCTTGATGATCTGCACCGGATCAAGACCTCGTTGAAATAACCAGCCGGGGGGAGTCCATTGGATTGTGAACTCTTGCGTAGTTGCAGACAGAGGTTCGGCCGTATGGCCGCTCTTGGAGGGACCTGACTGTATGTTTTCCGCAGAACTGGCCGCCGCCAGTTCTTCCGTGAGTTCCTGAACAGTGGGATCGTCTACCGAAGAGTTTTGCTTTGCCGCTTCGATCAAGATTTTCAGACAATCCGTCGATTTCAAGAGCAGGTCGGCAATAGCAGGTGTGACGACTTTCTGTCCGTTTCGAAGGAGATCGAGCAGCGTCTCCATCTTGTGGGTGAATTGGGCTACCGCATTGAACCCGAACATGCCGCTGGTGCCCTTGATCGAATGCGCTGAACGAAAGATCTTATTCAACAGATCCAAATCTTCCGGATGCTGTTCCAACTGTAAGAGACCTTCTTCGACGATCGCCAAATGTTCCCCGGCTTCCTCGAAAAATGCGTCTTGAAACTGCCCGAATTCGCTGCTCATTATCATATCCTGTGATAGGTGATGAGTGACGAGTGACGAGACACGATCATGGTCTTTGACTGTTTACGCATCACGGTTCACTCATGACTGTCTTCAAGACGGCAAGACCTTCGCGATGACTTTCATCAAGACCTCCGGATTGAACGGTTTCACGATCCACCCGGTCGCACCGGCCTCTTTGCCTTCCAGCTTTGTCTCCACTGCGGATTCCGTCGTCAGCATGAGAATCGGCGTAAACTTGAATGTCGCCAATTTGCGGAGCTCCTTGATCAGCGCGATGCCGTCCATTTCGGGCATATTCAGGTCCGTCACGACTAAATCCATTTTCGGCACGCCGGAGATTTTATTCACGGCATCTTTGCCGTTCTCAGCCTCAACAACCGTGAACCCCGCGCTTGTAAGCGTGAATGTCACCATCTGCCGCATAGTCGGCGAATCGTCAACAACCAGCGCTGTCTTGCTCATACTGCCCCCTCCGCCTGCGATTGGCTCACAAACACCTACCCACATACGTCTGTATCGTTAACGTACCCCTATCGATCAAAACAGCGTGACAGAACCTCGGTCCTGCTCAGCCTCCGGCTCTTCTATGTCGATCGGAACCGGCTCCTGATAATCAGGACTGATCGTGGCCGCGTGCAGCCGCCGTTCCTCTTCCATCGTGTAATTCTGTTTTATTCGCTCGAGTACGGAGATCCGCCGCTTGGTACCCGTCTCGCCGGCCCCTCTCATAAGCTTGTGTAGCTGAATACTCCATTGATCAAGTGCTTGACCGACATGCTCGAGCTTCTGGCGTGTGATGTCCTGAAACTGCATGGCGATGACGATCTTTGAAAGACTTGCTCCTCTATCATCCTCTGAGGCATTGGGACCGAGTGAGGCCAGTAACCGTAAATGCACTAATAATTCCATGGCCGAACGCTCGGTTTCTTCTGTCACTGCCGCCATTTGGGCTTTTAAAACGGGAATCATTTGCACCGCACAGGCACCGAATTCCTCCCAGGCCTGCTGATGCTCTTGCAATCTGTCGTACTGGTCCGTCGTTGTCCCTTCGCCACCTGGTATATCGCTCGACATCGTGTGTTTGTTTGCCATATGTGAGGTCAGCCGATCGTTATTCACTCAGAGGCTCGTGAAATCCCAGTTGATTCAACTTGACCTGGAGATCGTCCGAGATTCCAGACACGAACATCCGACCCTGTTTCCGCGCAGCCCACATCAGTTGAATGGCGGCCGTATCGACACGGCCGACCGCTCCAAGATCCAAGGATACCAACCCGTCGTTTTCTAATAGTTGTACCAGCGAGTCTTTGAATTCCGCCGCTTCAAAAATTGTCAGATCCCCTGTGGGAGCCAACAGCCTGACATTGTCCGTCATGCATTCCCTCGCTCATATGGCCGATGCTCACGACCCGTTCTTTGCCGAGTACATGCCATGGCCCAGCAGATCCCCTGTTAGAGCTATTGTCGGCCGATTGCATTCAATACTTGAGAGAAAGACCTTCTCCCTTGCTCCATCATCGCTCCACGTCTACTACGGAGTCGCCCCTACTTGGGTTTCGGCCGGAGTCGCCGTCTCTAACGGCTGGGATAGTCCATCAGAAAACGGCACAGGCGAATCAGTCGGTGTGGGGCTCAAGCTGAACTCTTCCTCTTGAGAGATGAGATGCGAGGATGCCTGAATGTTTTTAAGAATGATGATTTCCACTCGCCTGTTTTTTGCCCGTTGTTCCAGTGTCAGGTTCTGCGTCAGAGGCTTGGTATCTGCATAGCCCATCACCACCATATGATCAGGAGGCACTCCGTACAGCTCGGACAGTACGCGAACGACCATCACGGCTCGTGTCGCGGAGAGCTCCCAGTTTGATGGAAATTGAGGTGTGCGAATCGGCACGTTGTCCGTATGGCCTTCCACACGAATATCCCGATTCAACTCCAGCAAAGCGGTGGACATGCCCTTTAAGAACGGCAGGGCTTCCTGACGAATCGCCGCTTCGCCGCTTTTGAATAGAACGCTGTCCGGAATGGTGACGACGATATCTCCATCCTCTTTCTCCAGCATATGAATCAACGCGAACTGAGACTCCGCTTGCACGGACTTGACTAATTCCCGAAGATGGCGCACCGCTACTTCCTTAGATCCCGGCACGGAAGGCGTCCGCAACGACGGCCGGCTTTGACCGATATTGAAGGCCATTGAGGATGCTTCTTGATGTGCGACGGGGTGTAGCGCCGCCTTAATCGATTCGCTGACCGTGCGAAACTTCCCCTCGTTCAAGGCCGAGACCGAATACATCACCACAAAAAATGCGAACAACAGCGTAATGAAGTCGGCATAGGACACCAGCCAACGCTCATGGTTCTCATGCTCTTCGTGTTTATGCTTCGCCATATCTCAGAAGTGAAGCGTGAGGGGTGAAGAGTGAGGAGTTCCGGATAGCATCCTCTCCTACTGTTCACCCTTCACGCCTCACCCATCACTTCTTAGAGGCCTTTGATCGTTGGCCCGGAGGCAGAAATCCCTCCAGTTTTTCCTGTAAAAGTCTGGGGTTTTCTCCGTGAGCAAGGCCTACCAGCCCCATGATGATGATATTGCGGGCCCCGGAGATATCTTTGAGTTTCATCTTCATTTTGTTGGCGATCGGCAAAAAGAAAAGATTCGCCGCACCGACGCCGTACACGGTCGCCACGAACGCCACGGCAATACCACCGCCTAGCTTCGACGGATCGGCGAGATTTTCCATGACGTGAATCAGCCCGAGCACGGCACCTAAAATCCCGACGGTGGGTGCATACCCTCCGGCTGCTTCCCATACCTTGGCCGCATTGATACCCTCTGCCTCCTGCTGTTCCACTTCGATCTCCAGAATCTCATGTACGGCTTTCGGGTCTGTCCCGTCGACGATCAACTGCACGCCTTTTTTCATGAAGGGGTCCTTGATTTCCTTCAGCTTGCCTTCCAACGCCAACAACCCTTGCTTCCGCGACACATACGCAAGGTCGAGAATGAGCTTGATCGTCCCTTTGTTATCGATTCGAGGCCCGGAAATCGCCAATGACAGGGAGGTAATGGACTTGATGATGACCGACATGGGGTTTTGCACGCAGCAGGCCCCGATTGTTCCGCCGATGACGATGATGAACGCAGTGAGCTGAAGAATTGAACTGAGATGGCCGCCTTCTAGTGCCTGGCCTCCGATAATGGCGCCAAGAGCGAGAACGACACCGATAATGGTTGCGATATCCATGGAATATCAGAGGACCTGCGATGAGATGGTCGTTCTACTTAAAACCATATTGGGCCAGAATTTCATCGGCGACATTCTGCTTCATAGCCATTGTTTTCGATTCCTCCAACTGTTTGAGGAGCTCATCGGATTTGCTGTCGGTTCCGCCTGGATCCTCATCGGCTTTCGGCCCGAACACGACGACGAGTTTCATGAGTTTGTCCTGGACATCGTTGAGTATGCCCACCAGCTTTTTCACACGTTGCGCGACGAGATCTTGGAACGATAATGCCGTCATAATTTGCATGAACAACTGATCGTCCTGCTTCAAATTGTCGGCCGTCGTCTGAATCCGGTGTGCCAAGGTCGTACAATCGACTGCCTTCAGGACTTCTCTGATCTCCGTCAACTCTTTCATCGTCTGCCCGTGATTGTCTTGAATTAAATCCGTCAATCGCATGACTTCGAGCGTGCCCTCTTCCGTCATCTTATTTAATTCAGCCAAATGCGAGGCGACGGCCGGGAGCTCCGAACTACTGGCAGCAATCGGCACACTCGCCTGATTGAGGGTTCGCAAGGCTGTCTCAACGAATCGTGCGAGTTCGCCGAGCTGGTCGTACAGTTTGTGTTTACCATTTTGCACAAGATCCTCCCTCATGCTTCGACACAGGGCCTTGAACTAATCGCTTCGATCAGGCCTATTTAAAAATCTTTGCCAGCTTTTCCTGCATCGTTTCAGCCGTAAAGGGCTTCACAATGTAATTACTGACGCCGGCTTGGACCGCCTCAACGAGATTCTGCTGCTGGGCTTCTGCCGTGACCATCAACACCGGAATCGCCTTCAGCGCCTCATCCGCACGGATCGCTCGCAGCATATCGATCCCCGTCATGATCGGCATATTCCAATCCGAGACAACAAAGTCGAATTTCTCCGAACGAAGTTTTTGCAGCCCCTCTTCGCCGTTTTCGGCCTCGCTGATATTCGTAAATCCGAGCTGCTTCAGCAGGGTCTTCACGATTCGTCGCATCGTAGCCATATCATCGACGACGAGAATTTTCATATTGGGATCAGCCGGCATAGCGCCTCCTCTGCTGTATCTAAAGCACACTGCTTCGACGCGCGACGTAGCGGTCTTACCTGTCCGCCCATGACCGTGCGTTCAATAACTGGCTTCACACGACCCAGACGAATATGATGTCCTAATCGGCAACATCCGACAGAAACATGAGAGCAAGAGACCGGCCGGCAAGGAGGGATATGACGAACATCTCCGCACTCAACCCCTAACTGTGCTGGGATCGGGTACGCAGCCATTCGTGAATATCGCGCCGCAGAAACCTCCAGTGCTTGCCGATTTTTGATGCCGGTAATTCGCCGACACGGGCAAGTTTGTATACCGTGGACTTTGGAACTCGCAGAAAACGAGCTACATCCATCACGGTCAAAATCTCGCTGTCTCCGGAAGAGACATCATCCATATGCGTCGACAGTGTCGCAGGCATTGCATCATTCATGGCAGGAACGATATCGGTAGGGCCTTGGAAAAACTTAAGCGCCGTGGGTATCGACTCCGGCCCAAGGGAGGGCTTGTCCTGAATAATCCCCCGCTCAGACAGAGCTCTCCGCCGGACATGGCCGCATGTCGGTTTCGTCAATACTGATGATGCAGAAATGCTTTATGCCGACGGGCGACGAGCTGCGCGCACCCGTTCTGCTTGCGTGTGAAGAATATGGCGGATGAGATGCTCTTGATCGTCCTCGCCAAGACCGACGAACTCCGCAGCAACCATACATCCCCCTCCCTGCGGCTCGGAAGATGATCGAACGATCTTCGCCACGGTCTGAATCGGTGTGAAGGGAGGCAAAATCATTTTTAACGACAAGCGGTCGCCCTCATTGAACCGTTGAGGCGAGATAAAGCTGATCCCTCCTCCGCTGATATTGACGTCGGTCAAACGGGCAAGGTCAAGACTGCCGGGCTGAGTTTTCGCCAACGTTTGTAAAATAACTTCGAGCAGCCAATCCACCTTCCTCAGCCATGGCACGAGTGCGGCGGTTGCCAACACGTCTCCGGACCGTTCCAGCAATTCGGCGGTCGGCTTCTCGACTGCGGCAGAAATCATTTCAGGAGTCACCGCCATCGCGTGGGCGGCATATGGCAAATCGTCCCCTGTTTTTTCCAATCGATATTCCAGCAAAAGCTTATCGTCTATGCGGACCCATTCTCGTCGATTATCGGGTGCGACTTCATTCGGCGAAGATGCGTCGGTCATCGGCGATACCATCAGAATGCTCCTTCCTCCTCTTCTAAGCGACAAGACTCAGGGCGGCTTGTGCGGGGACATGGGGAGACGGCGCGTGCGTCACCACACAGTTGCGCCCACGAGTTTTGGCCTCCGACAACGCCGACTCGGCGGCGGCGATCCATCCCGCGACCGACTCTCCCGTCGCATGTCGACAACTTGCCAATCCGATGCTTGTCGTCAATCGCACCTGTCCGTCGTCCACTCTAAAGGCCTCCTGCTCCACCTGTGCTCGAATTCGTTCGGCGAGTGCCTCCGCCTGTCCAAGACCGGTATGGGGCAACACCACGGCAAATGTTTCGCCGCCATATCGACTCACATGGTCTACTTCCCGGACGTTTTCTTCTACCAATGCGGCCACACTCCTGAGAATATGATCCCCGGCCTTGTGCCCAAGCCGAATGTTGACGGTCGCGAAATAATCTAAGTCCAGGAGAAGCAAACAGGAAGGAACACCGTACCGATATCCTGCATGCATTTCTCGATGCAGCAGTCCGTTGAGGTCGCCCTCAGCGAATCCATCCCTTAGGACATTCATCCCGTGCGATTCGTGCCACTGCCGACGTTTGCCGGTACGCCCCATCGCTAACGCCAAGACCATGGCCACGGTATCCCACATATTCCTTTCTCGTGTACTAAACGACCTCTCTTGATCTCGTTCGATGTGCAACATCCCTTCGATGGCAGGCCCTAGAGTAATCCTGGCTTCGTGACGACCGGAAGATCCCTCCCGTTGGATCACGCGATGACCGTCTTCGGATTTCGGTACTAAAACCAAATGGCGCTGTTGACGGGTATGATGACGATGAGAGCGAGATGATGACCCCGGACCGGAACGGCCCTCTGGCCTCCCATACGGAATCGATAGACGATCACGCAGGGCCTCGGCTCGCACATGCTGTTGAGGTTCCGACCACACCCATACATGGAACGGTTCGTTTCTGACCATGCCGATCACATCGGAATCACCGCGTGACGACAGTTCAGCAAAAAAGGTGTCGAGGATCTCGTCATGTTCATATACGTTCGCCAACGACCTCGTCAGTCGCTGGAGAAACGCCAAATCACGAAGGCAATCTGCAAGATCATCATGCTGCGGATCCATACCGACGTCCATGTGTTGACTGCCTTCCGTCATGCTTGTAAGAAAATCTTCCCCCCGTCATGGGACGTGATTCCGACCCGGCGGCGTATGTCCTGCATCCGTTGCCGCTGAACTACGGTTTCCCGGAGCAAAGTCTCCAACGCTTTCCTCGCAACCTGTGCATGTTCCTCCACTCGATGGTCGAGCGTCAGAATATGTCGTCGTTCCCTATCCGATAACGCTGTCGATGCGAGCTGAGCCTCTCGTTCGGCATAGAACTGATCGACGAGATCCCAACGGCCTTGCTCAGCCGCGGCACATGCTCGCTGTGTCACCTCTTCAATATGGCCGTATCCCATACCACAACACTCCACGGTCTTATCAGCGTCCGGCCCCGACCAAACTTCTTTCCTGCGTGGCGACTTCCACCCATGCCTCTCGGAGCTCACCCAAACAGCGAACCGGACCATCAAGGTGATGAGCGTCTCCCCGTGTATTAGCGGTCACCAATTCCGACAAAATGTAGTCGTAGATCCGCCGGAGTGAGCGCGCGATCTCCCCTCCCTGTTCGAAATCCAGTACACTATTGAGTTCTCCGACAATGGAGATCGCACGTCCCAAGAACCGACCCTTTTCAGGAATATTATTCGCTTCGATGCCTCGGCGTGCTAATTCGATCGATTGAATGGCGGCGTCATAGAGCAGCACGACTATTTGCACTCTCGACGAGGTCATCACCTGCGTCTGCTGATACTGTCGCGCATATTGCATCGGCATATGTTCGCTCCGTGAATGTTCGGCTACTTCTGATTCAACAATGATGATGTCGCTTGTAAATATCCGCTCTGACTCTGCAACCGCCCCAGCAAACTGTCCAGCGAAGCATATTGTCGCTGCAGTCTGTCTTCATACTGAGCCAACAAATCTTCTTTCCTGGCGATTTCATCCGCGAGGCTCGAGATCTGTTTCGTCAGTCCGTTCTTTCTGAGTGTCAAGGCGCCTCCCGTGACATCGTCGAGGGCATCGACGGCATCGGTGAGCAACTGAGCAACCCCTGTGCTTGAGGTCTGCCTGACAAAGAGAGATTTTACGGCCGAATAATCGGCGGCCAATGCACTGTCCAACTTGCCCTCGTCAACGGTGATCGTACCGTCGCGTTCCGTTTTGAATCCGATTTCTCCTACCGTGCTGAGCGAAGACAGTCCGGCCACACTCCCGGAAAGCGCCGATCGAATCTGTGTCAAGACACCTCTTGCCGTCGGCTCATTGAAAAAGATCCCGCCCTTTTTCGTCGCCAGATCATAGGTATTTCGCTCGTTGATGAATTTGACGACATCGTTATAGGCGGAAGCCAAGGCTTTGATGTTCTCCTTGACCGCGGCGGCATCCTGCGTCACGTTCACCTGTGCGGTTGATGTTCCCGTCGTATCCTTCAAGGTCAAGGTGACGCCCGCAATCGCATCGGTAATGGTGTTGCTGCCGCGCTGAATCGTGATGGGATCGAGCAAGGGATCTCCGACGACCACCACGGCATCCTGCGCCGCTTGCAACGTATTAGTCCCACCTGTTCCACTGCCGTTTAAGAAATCCAAGTTTGTATCATCGGCCACGATCGTAATACCGTTTGCCTCGCCGGTATTGGTGGCGGTCAACAGCAGCCGGTAGGCCGGAACCGACTCGGTCCCCGTATTGATGATCGATGCCGTCACTCCTGCTCCCAGGGCATTAATCCCTTCCTTCAGATCTTCGATCGTCGCTGTGTCCGAGAGGGTCACCGTTTGATCGGCACCTGATCCCACGCTGAATGTAAACGTCCCCGAGGCCCCTGACACAATATCGTCGGTGGTGGACGAGACCGCCTTCGCCGCCACATTGGTGATCTG
>Ga0224501_10004609_pt1 | contig 10864 bp, 9 predicted proteins | sample SF_Oct11_sed_USG_4_FD_169105 | JGI IMG/M metagenome (GOLD analysis project Ga0224501, IMG submission 169105) | Sediment microbial communities from San Francisco Bay, California, United States - SF_Oct11_sed_USGS_8_1 | ecosystem: Environmental > Aquatic > Marine > Sediment | place: USA...
GTCATTCACCTCGCCTACTTACTGCCCATCCTGCAGACCAAGGACCTTATGGTTAGAAGCACCTCAATTCAGCTGCTGGATCACCTCAGTGAGGGAATAAGGACGTGATTCGATGCTCCTGGATTCAAGATCGTCCAGGCAATCGAGGAAATCCTACTAAAAACCTCTCACGGTGTCATACCCGAGCTGCCTGATTTGAGTGGGTATCCCATCAGCCCAAATGAGCTTCGGAGTGAGCTAGAGACCTTGGCAGCCCTAAAAGCCTCATCTGCTCACATCACGGACATTGTCAGTGTTGTTGTGCAAATAAAAGGTATCCTTGCCCAATACATTCCAGTTGGTGAGACTGTTGTATACCATACCCGTGAGTAATGCCACCTCAGAACGTTCCTTCAGCACCATGAAAAGAGTTCAATCGGCTACCCGCACACTCTCTGGACAGGAGCGATTAAATTCTCTCATGCCTCTGTCCATTCATAGGAGCATTCTCAAAACTATTGTACCCAAAGATGTTATTCGTTCATTTATCTTTGGAAAAGATGGGAGGGCTGCAAGAATCACTATTCCCAAATAAGGTGCTATTATACAAACTATCTAAAGTGTCTCAGTTGTTCGAGTCCATTTTTGTGATTTGAGTGCTTCCAAGAGGCTCCAATTTGATGTTAGAACTGCTGACGGGACTTCCAAAAGTGATACTGCACTTTTATAGACACACATACACATACTTACATGGCTCATCTCAATGCGTTTAGTCTGCCTATTTGCTCTAGCTTTTTGGAGGGCCTTCTGATTTGCTCTCTTGCTGAGCACATAGCAATTTCTGAACCGACCTCTGTACCTCTAAAGAAAAGAGTTTAGTTGTAATTTGTTAAACTGGCCTAATAACATTATTTGGTGTCAGTAATGCTAACCATGAGATTATCATTCTAACGAATATCTCGGCAAATTGAATTTGTGCTGATTGACATTTGATTCTGTCATGATGATGCTAATGACACTGACTAACAGCAACACTAACAGATAGTTTGATCAAGTTCGGTGGGGTTTATCATCATTAAAGCTTATGCTTACTATTAGTATTACTATTAGCTACATATGTATCAAATAAAAAGTATTATATAATATAATAATATATACTATAATAATATAGTAATATACCTCATCATGACGCCATTGGCGATATCCACTCATTAGTGATTGGTCAGCCAATCAGAATCACTGAGTGATTGATCATTCACCATTCATTGACGTGAGATTGACAAGAAGACTGGGTAGTGACTGATAAGACTAACAGTAACACTAACAGCTATGCCTGACTGACTGAGTAGTGAGTATGACTATGAGTTATGACTGACTCTTAGTATGATATTGATAGAAAATTAGAAATACTTAGTTATACTTATACTAGTTATACTAGAATCTATGATTCAATCATTCATTCATCATTGACTGACTCACACAGTCACAGTCGCACCCACGCCACAGTCACTCAGTCAGTGCAGTGACTGACTGACTCACTCACCCTCAGTAGTCAGTGCGACTGTGGATGTATGATATGAATGACTCTGAGTCAGTGAGTGAGTGACTGCGACTCCGGTCACCCAAAGTCACTGTCAGTGTCAGACTCAGTCAGTGTCATACTCATACCCAACAACCTCAAACTTTGACTCAAAGTCAAACTCAAAGTCAAACTGTCAAACAAGTCCAGGGCAAGTGAATTCGGATAGTTGGAATCGCATTTGTCAACTCCTGTCAAAGATGTCCAGAGCAACTTACAGTGGTGAGGCGCAGAGCCTCTATGCGCTTCCACGCTCTGGGAGGCCCTCCACAGCGGTTCAGAAGGATCACTGTCAGATGCACCATTTTCTCGCAGATAGAAAAGAAGAGAGAACTTTCTCCCAACTGCCGAACCACGTGATAATTTTATGACACCGAAAACAAGCCAATCATCGCACTGTATTGTCTGAACTGGATACAGAGCCTTCCAATCAAAGGGCTCTCATCGAGTTTATCTTGCCGCTGTTCATACCGCTACTAGCAGCTCATATAGCCGTTTTCAAGGGCCTCTAGTCTACTGAATAAACGTAGGATGGAAAAGCAGTGACACAACTCCTGTTCTGTACCGCCCTCGTTGATCACATTCACACGCCTTCCATTGTGTCAGTAATTTACCCCCAATAGGCAGTTATGTTCCTATTTTCACTGAAATATTATCTTGAACGTGATTGACAGTCGGTGGGCATCACTGTTCAACCACCGTTGCCGATGGCTTATCAATTATCATGCCTTGCCTAGTTTAATAGTTACTAGTTAGTAGTTATGTCTAGAAATTTGAGAATCAATTCAAGTTTCAACCATCAGCCAGGATCATCATCATGATCATGAGATGAATCAATCAGAAATCACTGAGCGTGAGTGACTGTGAGTCAGTGACCGGACTGAGTGAATCAGTGACTGAGTGTGACACTGCCAGTCACGTCACTCGTCAGTCAGTGTCAGTCTGTCTCTCATTCAAAGACGAACTCAGTCAGTGATTCACTGATTGTGAGTGTGACTGTGAGTCATTTTTCAATTCATTCATTGACTTGAGTCACTCAATGACTCATTCAATTCATTGAGTTGACTCAGTCCTGAGGCACCAACCTGATCCCCCGCAGTTAACTGACCGCTTGGCTCACAATTTTATAGGCAAGCGTTAGTTACTAACTACTTCAGTTAGTTAGTGACTAACTCACTAAGTTAGTAAGCAGTAGCCTGAGTAGGGAAGTTAGTAAATGTAATTTATGGCTCTCACGGCTTAGTATGTTCCCCTCGGCTATTGGGTTTTGTTGATAGAATCCTCTCTTAGCCCATCTTATTTCTACTATATTTGTGAGATGAGATCAAAATGAAAAACCTAAGACTAAGAGGAGAGATATTGAATTGATAGTCAAGGGTTACTGCCTTTTTGATGGCGAATCAATGTTATTGTTTGACCTTGAATTTCAGCAAAAGATGAGTGGCAAAGACACCCAATGGATAGATGCAGCGTACAGTGTGATGTCAGGGGCAAATCGACCTATGCATATTAATGAAATTGAGCAGGAGATTGTCAATAGGAAGCTTGCTACTAATCTGTGAGTGGTACTATGGGGCGCGGACAAATAATAATCTAGTCTGGAAGCCACCCTACAGCAAAGACAGGAGCCTAAGCTTCTAGGTGTTTATATGCTTGCGCTACAGAATTGTATTACTACACACCGGACTGGTCTGAACTCTGAAGTACGTTTAGATGACGACTAACTTACTTATAATATGCTAAAAAGCTAAAATGTTTCTATCCTCTTCAATGTGAAACCAAATTAGAATTATTAGATTGTCATTTTCTATTCTGTGTGCCCATACACATACACTTGATGGGTCCTGAGGTTGGTACAAATACCCGATATGGACAGTGATTCTTTTACATTTCAGGCCTACACTTTCATTGGAGGTTTTACTGACAAAGGAAGTGAGTAATCGATTTTGCTACTGATGAGTACCAGCCTAATAAGCTTCTACAAAAGCATGCGTAATAAAATAAAATATTAGTAGTGTGTTACAACTTTCAGCAACTGTTTTGGATCATCACCGGATTATCAAGCAGGTTTGATGAAATCAGTCCTATTTGCGTGATTTCGGTCAGTCACAATAAAAAGATTTCAGTCACAATTACGCGAACATGCAGTCGCATATAATAATGCAGTGAAGTTGTCCTCTCTTGGCATCAATCAGTTTGTCCATGATATAGTATTCCAACACAATAACCTAATCTTTTTGTCATAGATAGATGTCCTTGATATTGATACCCATAAAACTTTCCTCACTAGCTCGCCAGCGTCCACTTTCAGTCTCGAAATTCTGTTTGCGTGATTCAAATCACTTTCTGTCCCACCCTACGGAGATGGTTCTTTAAATAGCACTTTTCTGTTGCACTTTTGAGCAGCTCTGTTGCACCTATTATCTAAATAGTCACCCCAACAGACTTGACTAGGCAGAGATGGCTTACATGCTTTTTAAATTCAGGCCGCAATGGGAAGATATTTTACTAAGGTGGATGGTGAAGCCGGCTTTTTCAATCTATTGGTAAGTTACACGTGCTTCAACAACCTCCCCATAAAATGTTCCCTGAGTATTACTATCAATGAAATGTATAGTTGACTGCTTTTCAAGTCAACCGTATTCAACTTAACAAATTTGAAACCCTCAATTGACTTTTTGGTTATGGTTTTCATATGTTGTGTTTCCAAATACTCTGTGGAATTTTGAGAAACGAACCAAGTATTTCAGGTATCCCCAAGCAGTCGGTCATGATCATTGGTGAAGTTGTGCTTGCAGCCTGTAGCTCAGGTTAAACAAGAGGATGCCCCAACATCCGACACAACCCCAGTGGCTGTACCGGAGGAACAGCCTCTTACTGTGAATGAGAGATATCACATCAAATACAGGGCATTAAAAAAGACCTGCAAGGAAATGATTTATGTGAGTAGAAATTATAAGCGGTCTCTTCTCGCTGGAACTGTCGTTAGGTGTACCCCTGCCCAGTGACTGTCCTACTGGACAGCCTATTTACTGGGAATGTATTGCACTGAGTTATACTCTGCACTGGAGTTCTCTGCTCACTCAGATGAATTCGAGAAAAGACCTAGGGATAGAGAAAACAGGTAACGCCAACTGTCCAATTAATTACTGCTTACCAGATCTAGAAGATGTGATGAGTGGATTCTGCTGAAAAATTCATCTACAATGTCATTTGAGGGCTAAACGACCAGTGTGAAAAATCAGAGTCTGGAATGGGGACCAAATCGATCTGTAGGGGCACTTTGCATACTCACAATATTGTGCGATGTTGGTGTTCATATATGCACATCTGTGTTACAGTTGAATGCGGCATTGTATGATGAAATCGCTCGCATAGAAAAGAAAATCTCCACCGTCACGGATGAGAGAAAGTAAGTGTGGGTGTAGTTGAGCCCTCTGTATAAATTCAACTCTCTCTAGCAGTAGCACATCTTGCTAAGGGTTTATCAGGCCATGTCATGTATTATCAGGTGAGATAGGGACTGCGGTGTACCACAGGGGGCTTTATAAAATGGGATTGTTTCCATCGATTGAAGATACCTAGGATGAAATTCAAGTCACGGTTAACTCAGTCGTTAGAATAGAGGTGGTGAAAAATTAAACCGCAGACTTGAGATCTCGTCTTTAATACCGCATTTCTTCATTTTTGTAGAATACTTCTCTCCAAATTGATGTGTGATCAAAAGATTGCTGAGCCCAAAGAAGCTGTGAAAGCTCGAGTCGAAGCGGAAAAAAGGAAATCAGAAAGTGTCGAGGAGGGCAGCAAACCCAAAATATCCAAGAAGAAGATGTCTGCTATGGCCGAGAAACGAAAGGAGCCAGATTTATCTGACGATGGTGAGTAAATAGTTATCTTTATAAATCAATATTCAGTGACAAGAAGCTAGCTTGACAAGAAAACTTATGTCAAGATGACTCTAGGTAGTAGTTTTGCTAACTGAAGATTTTGAGTTATATGAGAGAAGGACTAGACAATTTATGACATATTTGATGCGTTTTTACGAGCTTTCATGAATTGAATGCCAACTAGATAGTGGTGTTTTGAAAGAATCAGAAAGTCACATATGCATAATTAAAAGAAGCATGATATCAACCGTTTCTTCATATTTCACTTAGCCACAATGTTGTTTTTGTCCTTACCGAGAATTTATGAGCTTTGGGACTTGTCTGCTTTTGCTCAAAATTTCACAAGAGTCGACAACTCCGACCTTTTTTATTTTATGCTGAAATATTACTAAATTACAGAGGAATCCTCTACCAAAAGAACTCCAATGCTGGAAGTCTCGGAAGCAGATCCAGCGACAACTGTGAAACAGAAAAAGCTAAAGAAAACAATATGTATACCACCAATAGCCCTGGATTCTAATGGTCGCCCGGTGCTTCCCCTTGAACTGGGTTCGGGACTTACACTCTATAGTACTGGGGAGGTGAGTGCCGCTTAGGCTATTTTTCTTTGTGGTTCCACCAGATCGGCGCTACTAGCTAGTCTCAAACCCAAGCCTACCGATTCCTTGAGTAACAGAACCAGGTAAGAAGTGAGGTGACTCCGACATTGCTAACTAATTGGAGTGAGACTAATAGCTAGCATTACAACTTTTGAATCCAATTCATATCGACTTTTTTCCATTCTCTGCATCAGTAGTGAGACTGACAACAACAATTTACATCCACAGACTGTGGACATTTTCTGCTGGAGAAGCGTCGTGATTGGGCTGTATCAATTTTTTCTGAATCTATTGAAAGCATTCTTCAAACAACATCCACTGGTAGCACATGTTGAGCATTAAGCACACCTCCAGTATTATTTGCCAATAAATCATACCAACGCCTTTCTGTCACAGATGTAAGCAGCCATATTGAATCACAAATTCTTACAGGTCAGGTAATTGGCTTTGATTATTATAGATTTGTGAGAAAGCTGGCTACTGCTCACCCGTGTCAATCTTTCCGGTTGGATTCTGCTGCACCAGAATTTTTGCCAGCTTGAGCAACCCGAAAAAGAGTTGCCTGTACACATGTAATGTTTCAGAAGGGTTGACTGGACCAAAGGTCAGTACACGCGAATCGGCCCATCGTTAAAGTGGTTGAAAATTGAATAAAGCTCAATTGGTAAAAAGCTTGGATCTGCTTTCTAAGGATCGCGGGTTCGAGCCTCGCTGCTGACTGTTAATCGTTAATCGGGGCACTGATACTACTGATATGATTACAGTTTGAGATCTCACCTGACAATGAGCCAGGGCATTTGTTTAGTGACGAGACACCAGAGGGCTGCCATAATAAACTAACAGAATACTTCAGGTCAAAGATCAGGTAAGAGAATGCATGGAGTATACATTCTGTCTAACTGATCGAATTGTTTATAAATTAAACTGCAATCTATAGATGATCAAAGCGTATCTCATGCAAATTAAGCTGATTCTTTTGTTCCGTTCTTATTTTTCAGAGGCTTGGATTTACCGGTCACAAACCATAGTGATTTCTTTGGTCTGAAACACCCCGTGATCAAGAATCTCCTGCAATGTAGTCATGGTGCTCGCAAATGCCCTGGATATCGCTGGTGTAAATATGAAGTTACTAGGACCCCGGGTCAAGTGACTGCAGTGCCTTCGGATCGCGACGCAGCAACCAACTTCAAATCATTCGTCAAACTACTCAATAGAACTCTCAATCAAGAACAAATGAATACTTTAAACTGAATCAGCTATCATGCTAGACTCTTATTTGAATACTGTAGATCGCGAAGCAGTTGTTACTGGTGTTCACCCACTCCTGTTTCTGTAATCCACCCATTATACAGTAACCTCCCCAGTGCATAATATAGGTTCCCTGTGGGATAACTATATCGTCTGTGTAATTATGATGGCTTTACGGAAACCAATCAACAAAGTACTGTAATTGTTGACACCAAGAAAATCAATATTTACCTACACATCCTCATTGATCTATTTCCGTTTAGACAGGAGTTTTATCATGTTTTACAGTGGGTGGGGTGGTAGAATGTGACAGTTTATTTGAAGCGTGCAGGTGCATAGTCACACAAATGAATCTATGTTCTGAACTGTTGATTACTAAAAATGCTAATGAGCTGTGGTCTAGAACGACTTGGGAATGTCGTGCGGCATTAGGTCAAATATATGTTATTGCAACGAGATGGTGTTCGTATGATCTAAAACAGTGACACGATAGGCAAGTCATTTCGTTTAAAAATATTAATAGGACGAAAATGACATAAAATTGTCTCTCACAATATCTACAGCAAAGAGAGATGCACTCGGAACTGAGTAAATGCTTTCTACGGTCCGTTCATGGCAATGATGAGAAAATACTTCTACACAATCAACTAGTGAGCACAACAATACTCGGGTGCAATCGCTCACAAGAGAAGTTTGCAAAAATAGTAAAATCTCTCTTCAAAAGATTATGATAGAGCGGCCTAGGCAAGTAAATGCCGTAGGTTTGACACGGCTTACATTTTGACACATGATTTCGGAACATTGTGCTTAGTGAAAGCATTGTCTAAGTAAAACGATCAGCTTGTGTCGCTGGCTTTACTTTGGCTTAATAGTAGGTCTCCATCTCGACCCAACCGCCTGGGTTCCTTCTCAGGATCAGACGACGAAGCTCATCATACACAAAGATGAGAATACTGAAGGGAATAGCGGGGAACCACCAGGTAATTCTACAAGATATACAGATAACCATCACCAACCTGAATAAAGATTGCTGTCTATAAACCAGCCATGCCAGCTATTGCAAGCAACTACCTCCTCAACCAACGGTAGGTGTCTTTGGAAGTATATGGCACGAGCGCACCTTCGAAGGAAACTACGCGGCCAGCACAAACAGATCGTGACTGCCAAACGTTTAGAAAATGAACAATCCAAAATGACCCACGATGCTTCGCAGCCTTAGCTTGAGCTCGCGGGCTTTAGAAGATTGCTTAGAGTCCTTGGCCTCTAACACAGACTGTTGTTACCAATGACTGTGATTAGCAGCGATTGTCATTAGCAGCGTTTGTCATGCTGCGTACCTACAACTTCGCGTGACCTCCAGTCAAGATGGCCGCCGGCTGCGTAAATACACCGCTCGTAAAGGATTTTGGACGCGAACATTGCAACAGCCGCGCACATTCTCAAACCCGTGTTGGTCATATTTCGAGCAAACAGCCACTAACGCCATACTAACTTTATCCTGTGATGCGTCGAATCTATCTCCGTTTGGACCGCCGCTGCCGTGGGGAACTTGCCGCTATTGCTAGCTACATTCGCGAAAGGCTGAACATTTATTGGTATTGGCACTACTCTTGAATTAGACCCATTCTCAGAAACTAAATACGGTGTTTCCTTTGAAGGGGTGACAAGCAGTCCAGTTTCATGTAGCACATCATGTTCACTTACCTGAGTGGATACATTCGAAGACCATTGTCCAATCCTGGGCAATAGGTCATGAAGCAGGCGAGTGCTGTTTCGAACCACAGGCCAAAGTTTAACTGCCAGTTACTGCAAAATGGCACATACAGGGTAAGTCGGCTTTACACTTGCAATGAGATCTAGCGAGACTGCTGCAAAACATTCAGGGTGTGTAGTGCGTGCATATACAAGTATACCTACACCATGCCCTGGTGAATCAGGGAGTTCTTTCTGGTCTTACAGATGATCAGATCAGCCCACTGCACAATGACAATTGTTACAAAGAACGATGTGTGGCAAGTGTACTCAAGGGTCTTTCTCTGGAAGTAGGTCTACAAATAGCAAAGATATGGGCTCAGCTGTGGGTAGGGAGCAAGGCGCAAGACGTAGCAGAGGTGATCCTATGCTTCAAATCATAAATCAATCGTCACTTCATTATTACAACAACAGTTATCAGACTGGGGACACTTACCCATTCCTGTCCATAGCTATCCTCCAGGTCATTGATGGCCTTGGAGTCCCACTCTTTGCGGAGACCGAGCAGACGCACTGGCAGGAAACCGTTCTCTGCCATGATGACGAAGTAGGTGAAGAAACCGGCGGCGGCTTGCATCATACCAATCTGACCATAGGCCATGGATATGAGACGCTCATTTACCAAACGATCATGTTGCGGGTCACGTGGCTGACGCTTCATGATGTCACTCTCGGCTCTTTCATAGGCGAGGGAGATGGCGGGCACCTAAACAGAGGGACAGAATGGGTGATGGAGCGGTCACGAGTTAGCAGAGAATTAGAAGAGACAAGACAACCCAACGCACAACTTACCATGTCAGTACCAAGATCGATACAGAGGATGGTGATGGTTCCAAGTGGCAGAGGTACATCAAACAGAATAAAGAACAGGAAGGGTGAGATCTCAGGGATGTTGGAAGTCAGGGTGTAGGCGATAGATTTCTTCAGGTTATCAAAGATCAGACGCCCTTCTTCGACACCAGTGACAATGGAGGCAAAGTTGTCATCAAGCAGAATCATGTCAGCAGCCTGCTTAGAGACGTCAGATCCGGCAATACCCATAGCAACACCTAAAAATACGCAACCACAGTCAAAGGGGTGTCCTCATTAGGTGGAAGGGACCATTGTAATCGTCAATTTACTCAGATCGAGACACTTACCGATATCAGCCTTCTTCAGAGCGGGAGAATCATTAACACCATCTCCGGTCACAGCGACAATCTGTCCGGCTCGCTGGCATCCCTCCACAATGATCAGCTTCTGTTGCGGAGAGGTACGGGCAAACACGATCTCGGTGTGATACCTCAGGATTCCGTCAATGTCCTCAGCCGTCATGTCACGCAGTTCACCTACAGACAACGACAGCATTAGAAAGAAGAAATAGCAAATGCCTCCTGTAATTACCCGAGTTAATATTCTGCTGCTGATATAGGCGTGTTCACTGTGAGGCTGGGACTCACCTCCGTGAACAACAGCAGCATGGGCATCTCGTGGGTTCACCTCAGACACGGGCACACCGGTCCTCTCAGCGATATCCTCAACAGTCTCATTACCAGGGGAGATGATACCTACTCCTTTAGCGATGGCCTTGGCAGTGATAGGATGGTCACCAGTTACCATGATAACCTACAAGTGATAGGATGGAGAAACAATGAGGGGAAATCTTTTTATTTATTTATGACGCTCAAATTGGCATCAATCTTGCTTCAGCGCCAGAAACTCACGAAGTCAGTAATAATCCACAAGGGTTTGAATCTGAGGAGGAAAAAATCTCGCTCAGCCATACCTTGATACCAGCAGATCGACACTTGGATACGGCATCGGGCACAGCGGCTCTTGGT
>Ga0224501_10004610_pt1 | contig 10864 bp, 7 predicted proteins | sample SF_Oct11_sed_USG_4_FD_169105 | JGI IMG/M metagenome (GOLD analysis project Ga0224501, IMG submission 169105) | Sediment microbial communities from San Francisco Bay, California, United States - SF_Oct11_sed_USGS_8_1 | ecosystem: Environmental > Aquatic > Marine > Sediment | place: USA...
CTGTAGGTGGTAAAGGAGCAGTACGTGGAGGCGGGGCTAATAATGGTAGAGCTGAGTGTATGATGACGGTTTTTCCTGTAGGTGGTAAAGGAGCAGTACGTGGAGGCGGGGCTAATAATGGTAGAGATGATATCTATGATGAGACGTTCGGAGATGAAGAGAGAAAATGTGTTAAGGAATTCAAGGAAGCGTACGCCTCACTTACCAAGGTAAGTACAAGATGAAAGGTCAGTAGAAGGAAGAGGTTGAGACTTACTAAGTAAGTTCAGTTACCTCTCTATTTAACAAAAGTATTGATGGCTGCTTATGTGACACCTGAATTCAAAAGATTCTTATGCCTCACTTATGATGGTAAATGTAGTAACCCCTCAGTACAAAGAAAATGTACTCTCAATTTAAGGAAATCTTGGATTTTTCAAACAAGGAGCTCTTCATAATCAAAACGTTGAATTACTTTGCTGAAACCTACCTTTAATTTGCTAGACAAAGTTTATTATCTTGAGATTTATTGAGGGCACATGCAGCATCATTCGGATGTGGGGTCAGGGGCAGAACCTCATATAAGGTCGCCTCCTTGCTCCTAGTCTCTCTTCATGTTTACAGAGCGTAGAGGTAACAGATATGTCAGTAGAGGTGGAAGTACAGCATCTTTGCTCCATAGCTGAAGTGTATAAGAAGTCAGGTATTGGTACGCTCAACATCTACAATCTTCTTCGCGCTTCCGGCCTATACAATATCTGCTTGGTAAGTATTCCAAGCCGGATTAGCAAACATGTGCACATGTATTTGGTAAATTTTACCTAGGCATCTCGCAGATTTTCAGTGTTATATGCATGTAATCCATATCATTTTGAATTTGACTCGATGGGAAAGCTGTGTGGCTGAGTGGTTGAAGCACACGTAGCAGACCCGGAACAGCGGTGGTTGTCTTTCCTGGGGTAATATTTTCGTCTCGGTTGTCACGCTTATCCTAATACCACAAAACAAAAACAAGCTACACTATGTGGTGGAGCGTTGATACTGATCCTATCATCATGCTCCATTTTAAGCAATCATCATCGTCATCAGCATCGTCGTCGCCATCATCTTCAGCCATTTGCGTTCCACTGCTGGAGAAAGGCCTCCATCTGAGCTGATCACGCTGTTCTGGGACTGCATCTGAGCTGACCACGCTGTTCTGTCCTGTGCCGATGTTGTCCAGTTTCTATCTAGGGCTATTATATCTTCTACCCATCTGGTTTTGGGCCTACTCCTCTTCCTTTTACCTGCTGTAGTCCCACTTGTGATTATATTCGCCCGATTATCGCTAGCTCTACATGTCCAGCCTTTTTCCATTTGGCAGACTTGAGTAACTCAAGCATTAACTTGTGAAAATCAAATACATGCATCAAACCTGGCCACTCCATGACGGTGAAGACCTTATTTGAAAAGAAAAGATTTCACACCCATGAATAAACTGACATATATTTATTATTTTATTTTAACTGTACATTTTATGCTCAGAGTAATCCTGCCCATCTCTATCTTTCACAGAGAAAAGTTGGTGATTCTAACTCAGAGCTCAGTGCTGAGATTAAAGAGAATCTTATCAATTTGGAGGATATGGCGATGAAGAGAGTACTTAAACTAAAATCCACTAGCTACCATCTCTTCGCACATGATAAGGTATTACATACCAAAGTGTTGAATCTCACTGTCTGTCCTCTCCATGGCCCGGGCTCAATTCCCAGCCATATGTCGGAGTATTCCAAGGGATTTTTCCCTGGCTGATCACACTCTGCTAACCCGCCCTGAGCCAGCGTGGCAGAAGATGACTCAATCTACCCACAATGACACCGCATAACCCGTGGGTATCGGGGAGGAAGGCTGGAGTTCAACCATGGATAGATGGTGGCTGATAGACTTAATACCGAAGTGCACAAGTTGATTCAAAATATTAAATGGATTCCGATTCGATTCGACACGATTCGATTCGCAATTTCTAAAGAATCTCACTGACTGAGCAAGAATCAAATTCAATCCAAAACTGAAGAGAGCAGAATCTGGACAAATTTAATCCAAGTTCAAATGGGAGGAAATCTGAATTAACTCTGACCATAGGTTTTTGTTCAAATGTAAACCTCTATCTGTGTAATACCGTAAGCTCTTTGAATCTCATATAAGACACCCTCTTCCTGAAGAAAGTCTAAAATATCAAAACATGCTGCCTCATTTTCTCTAAAGATGCTGGAGGCTCATAAAGCTGAACTCAAAGAGATTAGAGATCTGTGCCAAGCTGACTTCAGAACGATCACTGACTCAATCAAAGAGTTTCCAACAGCCAAATCACTGCTTCGTCACAAACCACCAACTGATCGACAGGTAAATGAGACACAAGCGCACCAATGCGCTGAGTTCTAATGCAATTTTATATGGTGCGCTTTCGGTAATCAGCTGCTCCAAATGGCTGGCCATTTAATAGCTCTTTAATCACAAACGGTACAACCACTGTGCCCCTCATTTTAAAACGCATTTGTTGGTTCACTTATAGTTGTTAGTCATTCTCGTATTAAGATCTCGTCCTACCAAAGACTGAACTCGCCAGAGCTTCAGAACAACTGGACATAGCTCAGCGCTGATAATTTTTTTTGTCTAAAGTTACCCTAACACTAGGGTTAGGGCGGGATAGCTCAGTGGTAGAGCGCTGAGGTCATCACCATGAGAACCTGGGTATGAGGTCAGGCTCCCGTTAGTATGAGGCAAGAAAGTAAACATGATCTCCTAACTAAGACAAAAACAAGTCTCCCTATGAGGCATATCACTGATACTCACTCCCTAGTGGTGCTCCATGCTAGACCCTAACTGGTGAATAAACAATTTTCTGCTTCAGCTGACAGCGACGACTTTGAAATAAACTATATTATGTAGAGTCATGTCCAAGACAATCTCATATTTACTCCAACAATGTTTTACTTATTATTTTATATTATTTTATTATAAACATTGCATTCTTCATAATCATCATTATTATTTTTTATTTAGATACGTGCCCAGGATAATCTGATTTCTATGTCTGCTATAATGTATGCGGAGGTCACAGAGAGGGTAAGGTCGTTCATCGCTCGGATGTTCGCTGAATGCCTGGAACTGCAGGGTGAACCTCCCTGTAAATACGCACTTATAGGTAAGAGGAAAGTGTTAGTGTAGTTTGTGTATAGAGTTTACTTAGTAAATAGAAATGTGATAATTGTAGTGGCTGTTGCAAGCAGTAATTGGCCTCCCGGTATATGATATCAATATGACCTGCTCAATCCATTGATACTTTTCTGACACATCAAACTTTATTTACTTTAAATGAGAGAGGACATTTTCTCCGTAAAAATTTACATTAACTGTGAAACTTGGAACGAAAGTTTTAATGTAACTGCTCAGTGTTATTTGATTTAAAAAATAGTATACTATATTTAGGTCAGAGTCATCAAGTCATCAACCCCACAGGTCATTCTAAGATCTCTGTTACCTGTATGATTTCAGGTAATCATCACTTTGGATCCAAAGACATTTCATCATTTGACCCGATCTCTATCTTCATATTGCTGGAGAAGGATTCTGCCAGCATAAAAACATTCTTCCGAAACACACTCGCTCTACTCGGTCTCAAAATGATGAACCTCGGAGAGACAGGTAATCCTTCCGTTCATTCTGTTTTTTTGTTTTTTTATCTTTTTTGTTTGTTATTCTACTCTGGCCCTTGGCCAACTTATTTAACAGACCTCCTAAGCCTGGGGCTTGTTGGAGTGGTAAGAGGTAGGATTAATGTGAGAAGCTCATACTCACGACAGTAGACCACCATAGCCTGGATTTGAACCGAGGTTCTCACGGTTGTAAGCCCAGGGTTTTGCCATTGAATTATTCCTGCTATTCATTTAGTTGTTCTACGTGGTCACTTGGCCATCGGATCTCCTAAGCCTGATGCTTGTTGGATAAATATGAGGAGCTCTAGCTTCCCAACGTAGCCACGAACAGGAGTCGAATCCATGTTCCCTCGGTTGCTAGCCCAGCGTTATTCCAGATATTGTGGTGTGTCTGGTCGGTAATACATATAAATGTTTGTTACTCCGATGACCAGTGAAAAACGACATTAAATGAACAGCATCCTTTATGTTGGGTAGAAAAAATGATGTCTATAAGCCCGCCTATTTTTATGGCAATATGTCCCATAGAGAGATATTTATGGCAATATGTCCCATAGAGAGATATTTGTAGATGGGCAACAGGCGACATTCTGACGGTTCAGAAGAGGCCGGCCTAAAGCAAATCCATTGTTGTACAAGTAGTTTAATATTGTACAGTTTCACGTGATAGCAAGAATGACTCAGTGGTAAAACACTGGGCTTGTAACCTTCAAAACCTGAGTAAGATTCTCTGTTGTGACAGGTTCCCGTTGTGAGTATGAGCTCTAAATATTAATCCTAGCACAAAACAAAAAGCCTCACTATGAATGAGGTGGAGCATTCATACTGACCAGCTCATGGTGCCCCATGCAAACCCATAACTGGCGGAAGACGAGTATTTAACCACACAGCTTCACCATTAGAGAAGACATCACACCATCTCGTTACAGGAATGGCCGCTCTTAACATTCGTTCTATAAGCTGGTTCTCCGAGAAAGCTCCTCCCTCCGGTTTCTCATTGGCTAATTTTATTGATGACCTTGAGAAGAAAGAAATCAGCACCGTTCCATTAGAATCTCTCCGAACTAGCAAAGGTAAACGTCGAGGGTATTGACGTAGTTTAGCTTGTGAACCAAAAAACCTGGACTGAGAGACATTCATGGCTCTAATATAGATCATCTGGTTTTACACCGGTGGCATCACTAAGCCAGTGGCTTGTTTTCTGGATGGCATCACTAAGCCAGTGGCTTGTTTTCTGGATGGCATCACTAAGCCAGTGGCTTGTTTTCAGGATGGCATCACTAAGCCAGTGGCTTGTTTTACACCGGTGGTATCACTAAGCCAGTGGCTTGTTTTCTGGATAATCTATGCTTTGCATCTTAGAGTTGGTATTCTATGGGTCAGCTTCCTTTATTTAACGTTTCGATCTGAATCTGTTGAGGGAGAAACCAAAAAGTGACGCACGAACTTGCAACCGAAGGTGATCCAAAACCGAATGCGCTACCTAATAAACGAGCGCCCCTACTTTGAACAGTGCCGACGTGATGGGATGTACTCTTGCAACCTAACAAAAGCTGAAGGCATTCCGTAATATTCGCCATGCGAATCATTACCTGGACTTTCGATCACAGCATACATTTGAGCTCAAATATATGCAATAAAATAAGTGATGCTGGTAGTGAAAGCCCCACCCTCGCCGTCACAAACTCCTGAATGCAGAGCATCATTAGTACTTACTATGTGGCCTCAATAGGTCACTGTTACTGTATAGGCACACAGACCATAAGAGAAGAGACTAACAATGCCTGGGAATACCCTTTGGCGATGCTATGGATGTCTTACTCACGGAGTTGTCCTCACATGCATACCTAATTCCAATTAGCATTTTGTTTACACGGCAAGTTACACTTTGGTGGCTGTCAAGCAAAAATCCTGCTGTGACACTGGTTAGTATAACCTGGAACATTCTGGAACGAAAATGCCAAGCAAATAATTTTTGCGTTCAACACTACAATCACAAAATTGGAATTTTTGCGTTCCGCGCTACAATCATAGAATTGTATTGTTTCACCTTTCAATATTTTTATTGCAGACTTGATGAAGTTGGCCGTGAGTGATAAGGCTGATATTCGAGATGCCATCACACAGATGGTCAACAATACTACCTTCATCACAGGAGATCTCAAACTGTACAAAGAGCTTTCAGCAGTTAAACAGGCAGTGTTACAAAGGGATCAAACTGAAAAATCGTTCAAAAATAAGCTCTTTGTTGGTGAGTTCCTTTTACCATAGAGCTCCATTTATTCAGCTTAAAGTTCAAAGTGACACAAATCATTCAGAAAAATTTACTATCACAATATTTTTTTATGTGAGGTTTTCCAATAATGGAGGCAGATCGAGGTGGTAATGTCAACGATATTTCTCAATCGATATGTGATCAATGGAAATCGCCGGGCTCAAAGTGATTCCTGATCAAAATGAATTTCCATCCGATATCTTGCCATTTTTCCATGATCTTCATCCCATAATGGTTCTGAGATTTCACGGTGGGCCTCTGTTTCAACTACGCTAATTATAGATAATAGTGGAAAGTCATTCGATCCGCATCGCGTATATCAGGGGCTTCCCTGAATATTTAGCCCAATGCTGAAAGTCATTAGTTATGCCACATACGCATTATTTTACTCAACGAAGGGATTACCATGGATTGTCTGACAAGATGATTAGCTGACTTATCACTGCCTATAAACCAGGCATGAGTCAAACGTTCAGGATAGCATCCGATGAATTGTAAGAGGGATATGACTCCTGTTTTCATCCGCACATTAAGTCACAACCATGAGTTTACTTTACATTGCCCTATCAATAATCTGAGATGCGGCCAATGGGCCCAAACATAAGTGCATGGTTTGCTTCCTCGAACCAACCGTTTAAATGTAATGAAGACAGGATAGCTTAAGGCAGAATGTGCCATAGAGAGGAAAGTACGCTCCGCTGACTTGGTACCACATTCTTTTCGGACAGAGGAACAAACCAAATCATCGATTTTTCCCGCTAGAATGATACAGGTTAATCGTAAGCAACACAAATTTAAATAATCATAGAGCCTCACCAGAACCATCGTAATAATAGAGCCCTCCCAGAGCCAATGCATGTGCGAAGGCAGCATTGTGGCTTGTCTGAGAGCGCCTTATCCCTAAGTGTTCAATTCCTAGCTATCCACATTGCACTCTAGAGTCATATATCACAGTTAAAGCTCTCATTAGAATGGTTTTGGATCATTGGACAGCGGGACCTCCGTCTCGTCTTCCCTTCACACTGTCTCCTTTTACAGGTCTGCAGGAGATGGTATCCACGGCTGATCCCCTCGGTCGTTTCGCTCTGCAGGAGGAGAACCAGCAGGAGTTCCAGTACAATATGATGAACTTTGTCTCCGACTTTCTGAGACAATTTTGTGAGCTCGAGAAAAACTGCACAGCGGAAAGCACAATCAACAAAATAGGTACGAGGACCAGGATCGCTCAACAATTCCTGACAATGAACTCGGGAATAAACATGGAATGACCACTTCACAATAGCCTGCTGTCTGCCCCCTTTCAGTTTCCATGCAAGTGAATAATAGGCTCAGCCTTAAATGTGTTTATCTTTGTAAATGGAAAACAAATTGTGTCCGTAGTCAGTCTTTCTGTGACAAACCAGTAACTCCGTGCCTTAACCATTATAGTACAGAAGGATAGCTCAATGGCTATAATGCATCTATTTTATAGCGATACACCACTAATCCATTGTGAGTCATATGGCTACTGACTGATGGATGAATGAAGGGTATACGCAAGGTTTTCCTTGGTTTATATGTGATGGGAAGATAGCTCAGTAGGTAGAGCACTGTGGGATAGTGGGATAGCTCAATGGGTAGAGCACTATGGGATAGTGGGATAGCTCAGTGGGTAGAGCACTATGGGACAGTGGGATAGCTCAGTGGTTAGAGCACTATGGGATAGTGGGATAGCTCAGTGGGTAGAGCACTATGGGATAGTGGGATAGCTCAGTTGTTAGAGCACTATGGGATAGTGGGATAGCTCAGTGGTTAGAGCACTATGGGATAGTAGGATAGTTCAGTGGTTAGAGCACTATGGGATAGTGGGATAGCTCAGTTGTTAGAGCACTATGGGATAGTGGGATAGCTCAGTGGTTAGAGCACTATGGGATAGTAGGATAGTTCAGTGGTTAGAGCACTATGGGATAGTGGGATAGCTCAATGGGTAGTGCAGTATGGGATATTGGGATGGCTCACCGGGTAGAGTACTATGGGACAGTGGGATAGGTCAGTCGGCAGAGCATTATGAGATAGTAGGATAACTCAGTGGGTAGAGCAGTATGGGATAGTGGGATAGCTCAGTGGGTAGAGCTTTATGGGATAGCGGGTAGCTCAGTGGCTAGAGCACTATAGGATAGTGGATAGCTCTGCGGGTAGAGTACTATGGGATAGTGGGGTAGCTCAGTGGTTAGAGCACTGTGGGATTGTGGGATAGCTCAGTGGGTAAAGCACCATATTATGGGATAGTAGGATAGCTCTGCAGGTAGAGCACTTGACTCAATATCGAACGGTCAAGTTCTACTCCACGTTCCACTAATGCTGAGCTCCCGGAGTGAGAATGAGCTCTTCGCATAATTTCTAACTCCTACTACTCCACCGAGCCTCAGTCTTAGAAAGTCCGCTAAATAAGACTGTGAGCTGCTGTGACTTGTGACTCACTCGAGATCCATAGTAGCTGAAAGCAGTTCAATGGTGTTCTGTTTTGTAGAAGAACTCATGCAGATGGGGGTTACTCTGCCAATAGAGAACGCCACTGTCTCTTCAGAGATTCGTGGCAGCCACGGAATGTTCTCCACCATATCGACTCGTCTGAGCACACCGCGAACTCCCAGCCCCTCACCCGAACCCATCCAGCTGCCCGATATACCTGTATTAGTCAAGCAGAAGATGAGTACATGGACCATTCTAGAAAAGGAAGCAGGTCAGTAACTCAGAGCACGAATGTGTGATGATTGGCTGAAGCGGTGGTTTAGTGGTTAAGTCAGGGTTCCAGTTAAGTGTCACGTTGTGCTTCCCCCTCAACGTTAAATGAAGGATGTTCACCCATAGAGTACCAACTCTATGGGGGCAAAGCAAGGACCATGGATCATAACAAGCCGTTGGCTTAGTGATGTCATCCATGTAAGACCAGATGGCTTTATCTTTTCATACCACCATTGCTTTACGTTATATAACACAGCGTGGATCTGGCCTATCCAGGTAGACTGCAGAGGGCAAGTTTCTCATGACGCGACGCTTCACCCTTCTCAATTCTCTGCTCTTCTCTTCATCTCTGCATATGCACATCCATTCCTGATGGTCCTTTTCTGTCCTCTGTTTTCCCCATCAGGTTCCAATCGATCCCCAGTGCACTGAGGGGGCGTGTGGGTTTCCCACAACCACCATCATTGATCACAGCATTGTGTTTACTAGGTGAGAACAAGCTGACCCAAGTTGATCCTTCGGAAGCTCTGCAGAGGCTGAAGCAAAAGAAAGCTGCCAGACGCGCGGAGTACAGTGAGCGATATCGTCATCAACAACGCGGCGAGTTCGGCTCGACTAGTCGCAGTACCTTCAACAGTGGATCAAGTAACCTCACTTCCAGTACGGGAACCACAAACTCCACTTGGGACAGTCAAACCGGGAGAAGAGTGGCTGAGATTCCTGCCACTACCTGGGCGAAGCCGGCGCCAAAACCGCGCAAGAAGAAACCGAAACCGCCGCCGGAGCCCATGCCGACTCCGGAACCGATAGAAAGATATGTTTATATTCTGCCGGCGTTCGATGGGAAACAGAAGAATTTGCTGACAGCTGAGGCCGCGAGGAGTCTGGTACTGCTGCACTGCTTAACGTCTGCCATTAGCTTGTCCAATGGGAGTGCGGGAAATCAGATAGTGACCAATCATAAAAAGGCTTTCACAATCAGCAACAAGTGCTATGAATGTAAGTGGCTGGTAAATCCCCTCGAACCTGACCAAGAATTATGAAAAAAAATTTCTGGATTCGAAAATCCACACTTTAAGCCTGACTTCGGTGCTTTTTTTATCCCTATAACTAAAATTTCCCCTTAATGGAAGTTCTTTGAATGGAGAGGACATGGCGTAGTATCTTTGGGTGCGATTACAGATAAATCCCAATTGTAATGAGCACGGCCAGGTGAGATGGATAAATCTAGCGAAGGAGAGGCACCGAGGTTTGCAATCAGTCACTCCACTAAATGACAATCAGTGTAAAATTTTCAGTAGACCTCACATTAAGTTTCTATGACTTCACAGTTACGCTCTCTCCCTTTCTGCTGTTTGCTTGCGCAACCAATCATTTGGTTGTTTTGTAGCTGTGTTTATAAAGATATTACAAGTTATGACTCCACTAATCGCTTGTCTGGAGCCGATCGTCAACGGGGAAATGATAACAGGAAATATTAAAAAGGGACTGCAGAAACTAGGTAGGTAACTAGGTCTATCCCCAGTCAAACGGATGACGTGTGTGCAGAAACTAGGTAGGTCTATCTCCATTCAAACAGATGGCATGTGTGTGATACCATCCACCAATAGTTGACGATGTAACTTATAGGGTGGTTTAAGTACATGATTAATGCGCGATAAGTCACGGGTTTGAATCCACAAGAGGTTGACGACGATTTGCTCCGACGAAACTCCCTATTAACCAGGGAGCAACCATCAAACAACGTACCTTCATTTAGAAAACCTCAAACAAGGAAAATAACTTCCTTAGTATTCATGTAACCTCTAGCTTCTTTCGAGCTAACACTTGATACTATAGTGGGGGCATATATCAAGAATACCAACTGATATCATATAGTTTGGAGAGGCAATGAAAAATAGCCCCATCTAATTCTTTAATACAGACAGAATCATTGTGAGTTGTATTTTATTTCAAAGGGGGGGGGGTGCTAATGACTCATGGTAGTTGATTGAAAGGAAGTTGACTTTTTTTCTGATTTTGTGAAATAGCACAGACTCTGCAATACTAATTGTTATCTCAACTGATTTCAGTCTCCGCAATAAATCCTAAAGGTATTAATTTTCGTGAAACACTGTCATCGTTAGGATCACAATAACACTTTAGTTTGAATCTATGCATGCCTCACCATGGTTGTCTCAATAATAATTCT
>Ga0224501_10004611_pt1 | contig 10863 bp, 9 predicted proteins | sample SF_Oct11_sed_USG_4_FD_169105 | JGI IMG/M metagenome (GOLD analysis project Ga0224501, IMG submission 169105) | Sediment microbial communities from San Francisco Bay, California, United States - SF_Oct11_sed_USGS_8_1 | ecosystem: Environmental > Aquatic > Marine > Sediment | place: USA...
TTTGATTGTTATGATTCACCCCCCCCCAATACGCCTACACTTTCACGAGAAGGAAGAGGTGAATCTTTAACGACCATGGTGGTTGGGACCTTCATTCATTATGCAGTGGCGTACTGTATGTAATAGCGAGTTTGTGAAATTGCATATCCCACTACGGAGCCAAAATTTCAGTGATTCCACCTGCTAACGTATCTGACTCGCTCGGTGAGCTATTTGCTCAACCAGTGAAAACATTGTTTGCTTTGGATCGGTATTACTAATGATTCAGTGCATAATATGGGTGCAAATATATAAATATATCTGGGATATTATTTCATAACATCAGCGATTGCTTATAAACTGCAGGAGAGTTATTCAATTGAACTAGAAAGAGGAAAACGTATTAGGTATATTAGGTATAGATACCTAATATAGGGTAACTCGTCTGCATTTGCCCACCAATGACGTCACTTCAGGGCTGTTTTCAGTTTATGTATCCGGAAACTCTCTGATATCTTCAGTGACTCATGGCTTAGAGGTCAGTAGTGTAGTCCAGTTTTTGCAATTTCCTGGAAGTACATTCACTTTCGGTTACGATTTCAGCATTGAGTATTCCTCGGTGGATGCACACCCTTTGGCATTCTGTGTCGCTAATCCGTGAACGCCGAGAGAGACTCTCATCCACCGAGCTTATGGACACACACACAGACAGTGATGTCGTGGCCCTTATTAACAAGACACGGAACAACACAATCCGTCTCGTCACGCTCCATCTTAATATCACATTTAACCTTCACGATGCGATCTACGCACTATACGATGCACTCTATGCTATAGACGTAAGTCAATACAGGTGATAATAAGTAAAGCTTACCGTGTAGCTACTGGATTCTAGATGACTTTCTACATTGCCCTGACAACAATAGAACATGTCCACAGGGTGGGTCGTTTAGCTCCAGGCATCCGAGTGATTCAAGTTGTAATGGCCGTGTTGTTTTGTGACAGGGTGTGCCATTGGAGACAAAAGTAAAGTCGCCAGCGTATGAGAGATGTTTATCTGATCTGGTAGTATTGATGCACCCTTTCGCTCCTCATATCACAGCTGAGCTTTGGGAAGGTTTGCGGAGCACCCAGCGACTACCCAATGATGACTACAACTATAATAAAGCAAACTGGGTGAGAGAAAGTGTTACGTTAGTTGATTCAGAAACAAAACCTCCTGAATCAAATTCTGGTAAAGTTGAGGGTCATGTTTTAGTTGGCCATGCAGCATATGTGGCTTGTGTTATTCCCAGTCTGTAGGATGCACAATCTGAGGCACCATTTTGGATACGGTAGAGTAGTTTACACCTAATTTAAGAGCAGGTCCTAGGTGTACGCATGTGCGATTGAGCCAACCAAGCTGCCTGTTCAGTAAACTTCTTGTCATTTCTTGTTATTTTTGTAGGAATCTGATGTATTCTCTCAAAACTGGCCTAGGGTTGACAAGGACTTCAAATTGCCTTTGACAATACACGAGATACGGTCCTCAGGATCTACACTTGATAATACCACCACTATGGAAAAACACACAGTTGATGGGCTGGTAAGAAATAGAATTCATTTGCAAGAAACTAACACACTACTAATTTTTAAGGATGAAACTCACCAAGCACCTAGGTGCACAATACGTATAGGGTGTGGAGTTTTGCGCTCTCACACTAAACTCACCAAACGCGTAATTATGAGGGTGCGCGACTCCGAATTCTCACAAAAGAAGACTTGATTTGATAACGCGTACGCGCGAGTGAGAGATCGAAGATAATTAGAACGAAGGAAAATTGCAGGATATGAGAGAATGGGTAGGCCCTATGGGGAAGTTCAGTTTGATAGCCGATTGAACAAAATTGATCACAAACTAATGGGCGAGTCGAGCGTTGGGCCAAAGAGGGTAATTTTAGTAAACAAAAACATGACACTAGTCAAGTACTTATTCAGTTGTTGTGGGGGAAACCCTGAACTCTTGCAGCTCTTCATGCACAGGTCATCCGTTGTTTCTCGGAACATTAGTATTGCTGTATAATTTTGCAGGCAAGGTCGTAGAGAGTCGGGAGACCACAAGTCCTCTCAATTAGTAACTCCTTCGGTGACATTGCAGTCGATAAAAGTGAAACTTGACATAATGGCTGAATTTTGCCCAAATGCAATGGCGAAGACTGACTTCACTAGATTACCCATAAAATGTCCTCCAATCAGTGCACATGTCACGGTTAAAGTTCAATCTGTTGAATCTGATGCGTACTGGCTCGTATTGAGGGCACTCACAGTCACGTGATCGAAAAATATGCGTAGCAGACAAATATGCATTCAAACGCGCTTGGTGAATTTCATCCTTTAAAGGGGTTTTTCATATTCTAAAGCCTATCATGAACAAATGGGCCCAATACCCAGTTCAAATGAAAGCTTAGATAGAGCCCTTGTCAATGCGCATAGTTGGCACACTCAGCGACGCACTTTTCGGACCATCGACGCAACAGAATTGGCCTCGAGATAGGAAATTAACACAGAACTGTTGGTGTTTGCATTGATTTCTCAGCTTATTATACGCTGATGTTTGAAAAACCCTCTTGCATGTGTATACTAGACCTATAGCTACACAAGGCTGAATAGAGAAAATGTTCAACAAAAATATAGAAATAGGGTTTCAGAATGCAGTTTTTCACCTGTCAGCGAGTGTTAGTGCCATTATTGTGCAATAATAGAGGCCCGAATGTAACGGTCTCTATTTAGGGCTAGGGAAAACCGGCAAAGCATTTCTTATAACTTCAGTTTTCTCAAATATTGCGTTCAATTTTGAGTTCTACTCGATGTCATGAGGGAGTAAAGATCATTAGGTTATTAAGTTTTAGTAATTAGATACCATTTTCTTTCTATTTGGGCCATTCGGGCCGTAGTTATTCGAGTGGCCGATATTTGCTTGGTATAAAAAGATCACTCGCTATCGCTGCAATGAATGCGAAGTTGCCTCCCTTTAAGAATGGGAAACACAACTCCGAAAGTTTGTCTACCCTTGACCGTTACATAACCCCCTTAAGCACCCTCAGGTGCTTCAGAAGAAATATTGAGTGTTTTTTTCTACTCGAGTACATGACCATCCTAAGCTTGAGTCTTGTTGGAGCTGTAAAAGCTAGAAATTATGTGAGGAGATCATTCTCACTGTGGGCGCTCGGCATGACTACGACTTGAATCCAGCATCTTTCAATTTTGACCCAAGTGCTCTAGCCACTGAGGTATCCTGCTATACCATTTAGGTATGCAGCCTTAGCAGTTCACTATTATCAAGTGGAGTTATTCCACCCTGTACAACACCAGACTGTCTTCATTTTCTCTACAGGATGAGATGGATGCGGGTGAGCAGATGATGACACGTACTTTGCACCTGCCCCGAGATGTTCTAGAATCACTAGATTTGTCAAGAGCGTTGGAACTTGCCGGCTACAAGATTAACTTTTCGACAAAAGCTACCAAAAAGGATTCTGATGTCAACAGAAAGCGGTTTATACCAACTAAACTAACTGTGACAAAAAACTGTGCGGCCACACTGGTATTAGGTGATGACGCGGTGGCTGTGAAGGAATCGAAAAGAGAATGTCAGGCTGGCTGATAGAATACGCTATGCTGATTCAAAATAAGGTGCTGAGATGATTTGGTCAATTTCCAGTATGCCACAGTGCATATTGAGTCGACAAAACTCTCAATGCATTAAGAATTACATAGACCGCCTGCTATCCGCACTAATGCTCCCATTCGGTTTGTTTTGAGTGAGTAATTAACAATAATATAAAGAAGAAAACATCCCTGCCAGCTTTCAATTTGACTCAAGGTTGGTACTGAGGCACTGGAGTCAGTCAAGGTTTGAGCGGTTTTTGGCAGCTATTGAGCATGGCCAAAAGTCTTTAGTTAGCCAAGCAATCCGCTCAACTTATATTGTCTACTAAGTGATTATCGGATTAGCCATTATTATTTGGGATCAGTTGCTTTGAGAACTGGTCAGGAACAATAATATTTACAGCAATTCAGTTTCCAATAAGTTAACCTCAATTAGTCACTGCTTGGCCGCTGAGTGGGATTATGCGCAACAAACTCCTTATTTCTGAGCATGGGTAACCATGGGCTGACCCGTTCTTTGTTTTGTGATGCTCACCAGTTTGGTATCCCTACCAATCGTTGACTAGAGACACCGCATCAATGCAAGACTCCAATTTACCCGAAGCAGCAGGAGACAACAGAGGCTCCTGGTTCAATCCCAATTACGGTATGGCCTTGTCCCCCGCGTCCAGGAACTAACCAGCAATTCTTCACTGCAGGGTGTATGGTTTTAGATGCCCATGAAGCATAGCTGAACAGCTGAGTGGCTAGAATGCTCAGTCCAAGATCGACAGCTCCTTGGCTCAAGTCCTAGTTATGACTAAGAGTTCTTACCCCCTCCCTAACAAGTCTCAGGCTTATGTGATCCATTAGAAAGGATGGCCAAATGCCCCAGTGAAACAGTAGAAGAGACCGACATCACATAGCCAATTGAGTCTTGAAACAGTACTTGAAAAAAGTACTAAAAATCTTTTGTTGAACCCTTTGGTAACAAACACTTTCTATGAATGGCATCCAATCAATAAGCCCCTCACAGTTCGAATCCCCGAAAAGTCATTGGTGGTGACAGGAAGGGCATCCAACCATAGCTCATTCCTGAGCTCCAAGACAGTCTCTCTGTTGACGGGGAGCGAGCTCCAAACTTAGGCGCAGGGAATAACAATGTGGAGTATAAACAGGTAAAAACTTATTTGAAATACTGCACAGGCGACTTCTGCAGCTACTGGTACATGTATACTTAAATGAAGCTTGACCAAATCACTGCATGCATAAATAAATTAATTTCGGTTCAACACACCATGGGCACCTGCATCCAAAGTGCCCTTGTTTACAATATGACTTTGATAGTTATTAAAATAAATTTGGGTGAAACATTTGCGCTAACTTTGTGTGTACAGGTATTGTGCTTGGCCGAAATTTGCCTGGCAAATAATGCACCAAAAGCATTAGGCCGGGTAATTGGTTTAGCAATGCCTTCGAATTTGACACCCTATACACAACAGTACTGAATTATACTCGGCTACTAAATCTCTAAATATTAATCAAAGCTCATTGCAGCTCCTGCGTTATTCTCCCAAGCAGTCAATCAGTCGCTCAATGTGATCACAATAGACAAGTATAGGTTTTGGTTGATTGATTTCTGAGGTAAAGTTAAAGTTTCTTTGACCACACATTGATACTTCCTAATAAAGTTCTTCTCGTGCACAAGTTTAAGTTTATTTGTCTGCGCGCTGATAGTTTGACTGCAATAAAGTTGATCTCATAATAGGCTGTCAAACATTGTCCAAATCATGGAAACTTTCCAGACTCTACAAATAGTAATCTGTTTGCAGTTTTGGTTCTCTTCGAGGAACCCACACAATATTCAGATTATACAATAATATTTAATTACAAATACAATACAACTTACAAATAAAATACGGTGGGAATTCTTGTTCTCTAAATAAAAAATGCGTAATTCCAGATTCCAATCGCAAATTGGTCGCTTCGCGGTACACAAATTCAGATTTTCATAAACAAACTGGTAGACTTTTATAGATGTAAGACCGGTGGCAAATATACACTGAATCAACAGAGCTGATGGCGATGACCCATGCTTGATCTTGCCAATATCATGACCACACAGACAGATTAGCTGATTTTCTTGTCTACATATGGTAAATTGCGGACGAATGATATATTTTACGCTAACTAGACAGATGAGATTTAATTTACACCAGATTGTTTGAATGTACGCGGTGTTGCATACCGTATACATGTAATCGATAGACCACCCAAGTATAATCTGGGTATAAGCATCTACATTCATGGTATACATGCATGGTTAAAAACCTCGCCTGTCTATACATCAAGTCCTTTTTCTTCTGTAAGAATTTAAAATTGAAGTTCAAATTTTCAATTTAAGGAGGGTTCAAACAATCTAGTCTCATGCACTTCTATGGTGGTACTCATTTGCCTTGGCTCTTTTGATTTGAAAGGTTGTGCTGCAAAAAGTCTGAGACCATTTCATGAATTCATCCACGTTTTGGTTTTTTGTGACGCACTGCGATGGATGCGTTCACTTGTAATCCATCAGCTGTGACAGGTTTACTAACTTCTTCCTATTTCAGGACACATGGACAATTACTAACCTTTGACCCCTTGGTGGTGGGTTCCTATTGGACAGTGTCCTGACAGTGGCACTAGGGATGGGATTATATAAAGACTTTGTGGGGTAATAATAAAAGAGATTCTCTCTCCCTTTGTCCTATAGAATATAGACTATAACCTCTCAACCTCTCGACTTGTGACTCGTTTGAAAGACCAGAATGTAGTGATAAGAGACTGTGTATTGGCACGCTACCTAACGAGGCTACCAAAGTCACAAACGTTACATTTTGCTCAATGTAATCACTTGACCATCCTATTCAGCAATGTTCTTTAGGTTTGTTATAGAGCACTAGATGAAGGTAGATGCATGTACGTTAGGAGCCTGCACTCACGGCAGCAACCCATTCAGGATCATCATCAAGTAAAACTGGATAACCATATTCTTGAGCTACTGATATGCAATTATTTTTCATGTTACTACGCTGACTTTTAGCTATCTTATTTAGTGGACCTCCTGAGCCTGATGCTTTTTCTGGCATAGTACTGTAAACCCTGAGATGTGCATTAGGAGTTTTCACTCAGAAGCCTAGCGTAACCGGTGCTTGAAACCAGAATCTGTCGATCAACCCCTAGCCGATGAATTCTAGCCACTGAGCTATCCTACTATCTTATACAATTCTCAGTAGCATTGTTTTGCAGGGTAAAGTTTCATTGATTGGATGGTTGCGGGTTTTCGATACAGATCCTTTCCATAAACACAGATAACACCTCTTGTTGTTGGAAGTTACAAGCTCAACTGATCACTGGTGTGCAGATCCATGCATAAGCTGCGTTTAATAGCGGCATTCGTCTGGTTTCATAAAAAGTATGCGCCGCTAGAAAATAATGACTGCTTTGTATTATGCCAAGCGGAGGGGTTTTGCATTCAACTAATCAATCCTATTAACATACTGACTATAGGAATTAGAAAGATCCATTCTACACCGAGCAGTCTGGATAACCTGTGGGGATAAGCTTTACCTACGTTTCCCATAACAAGGTACAGTACGATAACTTATATAGGTCTATGTATATAATATAAAGCATTGCCGGTGCGTGCGCATTGAGTAATAGTTTTAATCCTGCCTCCAGACATTGGCTGCCGATTAACATTGAATGAATAACACCTAAATAGTGCAGTTCGTTATTATACTGAGCAGGCATTCATACACACCATGTGACAGATCTTAACCATTTGGTGAGTTTTTTCAGCCTGTTTTTGATTAATCAAAGTTTATCCAAGTAGGTCCTTTTTTATTTTGACTTACTGTTTCAACACATTTCTTTTGCATTTAGAGGCGTTGCAGTTTTTCAGATTTCTGTTTTTCTTAAACATAGCACCTGACCATTTTGTTTAATTGACATCCTAAGCCTCAGGCTTGTTGTGGAGTGGTAGGAGCTGGGATTCTATGTGAGGAACTCATTCTTACAGTAAGAGCCTGGGGTGATCAGGAATTGAACCCGTATCTTTCGATCTTGAGCCAATCGCTCTAGTGCTGCTTTGGAATATGGAGCTATCCCTAACATGTGGTTATCTTGTATTAAATTGTTTATGATGACGATTCTGCATGGTTCTGTCCAATAAGCAGTGTTCTCCAAGTATAAAAGAGGGACTGCTAATTAAGTTATTCTCTGTTTTGGGCACAGTGCAGAAAGATTGTGGAAGTTGCGAATTGTTATGGCAGATAAATCTACTGACCATTTTATACATTAATTCTCCATCAGTACACGTACTACAGCTCTATAGAAATCTTTCGCCAGGGACCAAACCTATCCATGGGTTCTTCAGCCAACCAGATTTGGTCGCTTCAATATAGGTACATGTATTTTAAATTATGTGATAACGTGATCTAGCTCATTGACTAGAAAGCACGGTTCATGATCAAAAGATCCTTGGTTCATGTGCAGACCAGACCAGGCTCTCTCTGTCAAAGTGAACTATTCACATAATTACGAGCTTCTATCATTTCACAATAAGCCTTAGGGTTTATAATACAGGATGGCTATGAGTGCGTGTGTGGACCAAATGGCGGAAAAATGGCATGCACACCCTCAACAGAAGGTTGAAATGTTTTTCCGTACATGCATTGATTACCCATACAAAAACGCGTCCCTCAGTGTCAGTGTCAAGTTTTACTAGACGAGTACTCGCCCTGATGCGACTTTTATTACCATAATTATATTCAACTATTTATTTAATTTACCATCTGCATTCTATAGATAATCACCAATGTATTGTTGCTGTAGAGTTGCCACACCAGCACAACATGTAGTCTCAAAAATGCTCTGTATTAAACTCAGTCACATATTTCTAAAAAGTATCCCCCAACTCCATGTCTTGACAAAGACATGGTCAATTTGCACTTTCTATGCAGTGGAAAACTCTAATGTATATAGCAAACAGCTACTAGATTTAGTTGTAACAGATTTTCCCATATTGGGCAAACATCCCATACAAGTGTAAATAGCTTTGTGACCAATGTCTGCCTGTGAAACAGGAATTGTAATGGTTTCTGGATATTGTTACATGCACATACAAGTAAATGCACAATCTTAGTCACCCACTGGTTCACCCTTGGCAGTTTTCTCCAATGTTGATTGGTTGAAATTTTTTTACAATAAATGTATGTGTATCGCAATTCAGCAGTATACAGACTTGTACAAGAGCCTTTCCTGAAATCCAATCCATCCCCTAATGATGCACTCTTTCTGGGAAACACCGAAACTCGAGACTCGAGACCGAGACTCGGTAGCCCAATTTTTGCATTACCCCTGACACTGATCTGGAAGCATGTCAGAATACATCAGAAGAAGATTACATTGGGGTAGATGAATAAGAGCGGTGATTGAGAACTCGTGTAGAGAGAGTGAATAGCATAACACATTAAGCTCTCATGGCATGAATATTGTATTAGCCGAGAAACTGGAAACAACTTGTCATGCATCAAATGTTATCTGAAATGCTGTGCTATCTGCAATAAGCTATACCGGTCGCTTGGTTAGCGCGTGAGTGAAGCTTCAGGCAGCTGCGAATGTGAGGTTACTTATTAAATGAATGTTGACATAAAATTGTCAAATATTTTGATTCTCACGGTATGTTAAGGCTTGTCGCTAAAATTCATAATCATCTTGTATGAGACAATGATGAAGCACTTGAAATTCTGTAGCGCGAAGTGTCAGCATTTAGCGCTAAACGGACTCATACATAGAAATAGAAGAATTCAGTTCATTTTCGAGGTATGTGAATGCCTCTGTGGCAAGGTATATGTGCGTTTCTGCGTCACAAGTACGCAAAAAGTCCAGTGTATAGCCTACATTTTACTTTTGTAGATGTTTGATGTCTTTTTATCTAGCACCTAAACATCTTTTTATCTTCGGGCACATTGTGGCATGCATGACAGGTGCAGAACATTTCTTACTACTGTGGTGCATATGTTTTACCGGCTGACCATACCCATGCAGGACAACTCATAAGGAGATATATGAAGATCATGTGTATAGTGTGGTGTAGTCCAGCTGATAAAAAAGCCTCGGGGTTGGAGAAGATGCCAGCGCCACGAACAAATAACAATTTGGTTATCATACCTCTTTATTTTTAAGTGACATAGTCCATGTTTTGTCAGGCCATATTAGCCTTTTTAATTAGTTGTGGCATTTGTCGGTTTTGTGAGGTCATGGTGAAGCTTCTGGTGAAGCTACAAGCCTGAGCATTGGTGACATAGTGGAAGCTGACCATACCCAGGGCCACCTTCACTCTACCAGGATACTCGCTGACTCAGTGTGAAGCACGAGTCCTATGGTGTTATAAACCCTCTTTTTCTTTTATCGCCATGCAAGGCTATAATGTCACATCATCATATTTTATTCATTTCATAGTGGAGTAGAAGACAATAGATGCTTTCCTGACAGTGGACAGTAATCAGTGATCCACCGTCACTGCAGCTGTCGCGATGAGAATCAGCATCATGCGCAGCCTGTTCATTCTCTGGAACTTAACCGTTGGCCTGTCAGGCAGTCTTCTTAAACAAGGTCAGTGTCATTCATATCTGAACCAGAAGTTTAGAAAAAGAAGGTTTAGTTGTTTTCTTACATAACTTGTGCAACATTACATAAGCATAGGTTTAATATTTAAAAAACTAAATTTGAGGTACGTATATTTTAAAGATTAAGCCATTCTTTGGTAGGTTTCCCAGGGTTCCTATGTTTACCAAAACATTGTACCGTCAAGCGCTAAGATTCCCCCAAGAGATTGAAGTATGAGATAAAAGTCAATTGTTTGACAAAATTAAAGGAGCTTTGAGCTATCCCTCCTCTCCCTGATCTATCCCTCCTCTCCCTGAGCTATCCCTCCTCTCCCTGAGCTATCCCTCCTCTCCCTGATCTAATACCACGCAGGAATAGACTGCATTCTTTTACTATGACGCCCGTGGGACTTGTATTATTGTGGCAGACTCCTACGAGGCCCCTGGGGTTAACATACCATAGTCAGAACAATCTGGCTAAAAACGCAGATCGATAACCTGGTTACCAATCATGCTGATCTGTGATTCCTTATATATTATTAAAGCTCCTATGAAGACGGTGTTGCATAGCCTGTCTGGTCCTATGCATACCAGGGATTGCAAATAG
>Ga0224501_10004612_pt1 | contig 10862 bp, 10 predicted proteins | sample SF_Oct11_sed_USG_4_FD_169105 | JGI IMG/M metagenome (GOLD analysis project Ga0224501, IMG submission 169105) | Sediment microbial communities from San Francisco Bay, California, United States - SF_Oct11_sed_USGS_8_1 | ecosystem: Environmental > Aquatic > Marine > Sediment | place: USA...
GCACTTGTTTTGCTATTAGTAACGAACACAAACTAAGACTGAAAGACCGTTTTCGAAAAAGGTGAGTAAATTCACTCGGTCACCGAGTTAGTATCACTCACTTTGATTGCGAGGTAGACTAAGAGTTGGGAATAAGCTAAACTCAGTGAATTCATAGGTATTTGTTTTCATTTTTGGGCACATTTCGTGCTCATACTTTGATCCCAGTAGTCAGAAGTGTGACAAAGTTGTAGAAGTTGGGCTTTGGCTACCAATTGCGCAGACGCGCATATGTAATAACGTGGACCTGCTGTGATGTCTTTTGCGACAATTTACGTCACGCAGGAAAATTTCAACTGAATGAAAGTTCATTTGAGAACTCCAAGATTTAACCGTATTTTTTATTACATCCCCCGCTCAGTATGAACTTTTATTCGACTCAGATAGGTTTTGAGCACATTGATTCTGATAAGCCAAATGTGCCTCGTCATACAACCTTTAAAGGTCTGCTAAATAGGATGGCCAAATGTCAACAGAAAATAACGAAAGTACACAAGAAATCGGTCTCTCATCCCATGCAATGTAGGCAGTGTTTCCAACCTGGCTATGTTAGCAGTAATGCTGACTGACTCACCAAAGTTGAGACCCGTAGAAGGAGCTGCTGTTGTAGCAGTTGTGGATCCAAAACCAAAGGCAGGCTTACTTGCTGCTGCACCAAATCCAGAGAATCCTGTCGAGGCTGTACCGCCGGCGGTACTTCCAAAACCAAACCCTGTGGATGCGGATGTAGTTGTTGCACTACTTCCAAAACCAAAGGCTGGCTTAACTGTAGCAGTACTGGCACCAAAGCCAAAAGCTGGTGCTGATGAAGTGGCAGCTGCACCTAATTAAAGTAAGTATAGTATAGTATAGATAGTATAGTATGGATAGTATATGGTTATACAGAGTGAGCAATGGAAGATAAACTAAATTTGCCATTGTTGAATCACTGTGAATTTACTGACCAGTAAAGATACGACACCCCCTGGCTCTCACAGTCACTCTTTTCACAGACAGACTCAGAGAGAGTGAATCACTCACACCGTGTGACTCACAGTCACAGAGTTAGAGTAGCACTAGCAGTAGCACTAGCAGCCGATTCCAGCAGCGAGTCTCACACTGGCTGACTAGAAATGTAGAAAGTAGAAATTCAACTCAGTGTGAGTAAACCACCGAGGAGTCTCTGACTAAGATTGATTGTGACTATCACTATGATTAGAGGCACACTCACAGTCAATGAGTCATACTGACTCACATTCACACCCCAGTCAACTAATTAACTCAGTCACATCAGTCACTGACTGAGTCAGACTCAGACTCAGAGTCACTGACTCGCACTCGCAGTCATTCATTCACAGTGACGTGGGTGACACTCACTGACTAGTCACTAACTCAGTCAATCACGTCAGTCAGTGAGCCACACCCACACCGCCACAGTCACATTCTCAGACTGTCACTCACTGACTCAGTGTCACTGCCAGTCACTGAGTGAGTCAGTTAGTCAGTCACTCAGTCAGTGTTACTGTTAGTGACTTAGTCAGTGTTAGTGTTACTTAGAGTTAGAGTTACTTACTTACTAATACTAATACTAATAGTAATAGTAATACTAGTTTAGTTAGTAACAAGTTACTCAACTTATCACTATCAGTCTCAAGTCAAATTTCGCTTTGTCTGCACGAAACTTACCGGTAGTTGCAGTAGAACCAAAGAGTGGTTTTGCAGCTGTCGATCCAAACATTTTGAAGAGAATAGCTGGGATACTTAATAAAATAATAGAATCAGAATGACTGGGACTGAGAGAAAGTCGCTTTATCCAGTCCCACTCTTTAGATAGAGCCCCTTGGCGCGCAGAGCCCTACTATCGAGAAAGAGAGGGTAACTCTCCAACTATTCGAGTACCAAACTGAAATGGCTCTCCGGCATGTGCTGGTGTGAGATAAAAGGAGAGGGTATTATTTTCACCTTCATGGATCGACCAAGATAATATAACAATCTTCAATAGACCTGCCTATTGCTTCTAATGGTTTGTAATTCTGACTCCTAAAGAAGTTTTCTGTCGAATTATTTAGTCTTTATTTCTTTCTTCTGGTATCAAGTCTCCAATCAATCCATTAACTTGGTTAATGTGATAATAACCTAAAAAAATGTTGCCATACTCCGAATAGCTGTATTTAGTACAAATACAGGACAACAAAAGAGAAAAATAGAAAGTCTGTCTGCATTGGTCAAAGTTTAACTGACTTGTCAGGGATTGCAGTGTTTATGTGTTGTGCCCCTGCGTGTGTGATGTCTATTTCAAAGGTCTCTGTGCCGGGAAGGCTTCAGTCTATTTAAGCGAGCGAATAAACGCTTCTCTGCTGACCAAGATATTTATTTACTGGCATTTGGTGAGAAGGATGTGAGACACAGAGAGCGATAATAAGTGGACCACTGCTTTTTATAGTGCAGTGGGTCATTAGAATTAGGGCATGGTTTAAACATAATTACAAAACCATGTGGTGTATGGAATCACCACATGACAGACTAGCCTCCGACCGACCGCATTATATAAAATCACAAAACTGAAGAATTCGGCTTTTATCACTTAATCATGGCACATATGAGAATCAATAAAGGTCTAAACATCAAATAAATGGGACGTGTAATTGGTGACATTCTTCATGTCACTTGCTGGGTTTATACGCGGATGTGCGTCAATTATTTCTTAGTCGACGATCGCCTTCATAAGGATCCACGACGAACCGTTGTCGATCGCCAGTCGACAAGACTCGAATTTTCGATGAGACTTTTTGGATATCCGAGAAGTCTCGAGATGACCACCATATATTGGTGCAGCTATTAGCACAGTTTGCTGTGAGGTTCCCTGCCGTATGAAGCCACACAAATTCCATTCATAATCACTGGATGAATACTCGCCGAAGGGTTCTGTCAACAAATGCCTGTGCATAAACCCAGCACCTGTCTAGATCAACTCTAAATACATCGAGAGTTGACAATTGAATGTTCAAAAGGGGAATGAAGGAATACTACTAAAACAATATATTATTTATTTGCCTCTCGGAAAAAATCATGACTTTTATATCTAGAGAGTAGATTACTATCTAGAATTCTGTGTGAATCTTCTATGTCTGTGGCTATCGCTGACTTGAGATCATCTAATGAGTCGAAGTTTAGCATGGGACGAATATAATCCACTACAACCACCTGCAAAGTACAGAGTCAACAAGTCAGTCATGGTGAGATAAACAAATTCAGACATTTTTACCCAGAGGTTGTGTGAATGTTCCCCAGGGTCAGGCTAGTAGTCTGTGATCACCATTGGCGAATAATGAACCATACAATAAATCTTTTTTTCTCTAATGTAAGCCAGCAAGCTGAGCTTGGAATCGTGCTCTCTTTTCCCATGAAGCTGAAGGTCATGCTACTGGTGACGACAGTCAACTGGTTCGAGTCCACCTGGTAGCTGTCTCTTCATTGTTGAGTGGTGCTTATTTCAGGTTGGTGGTTTCGCTGCCTCGAGTGATGAGCCTGGGGGGAATACTCCCGACCTTCCTAGCTCAGTGTCACCTCACTAACCATCACAGCCCACTTGCTCACATAGGCAATGCTGGCATGGTTAAGCCTAATATCATAATACGATGAAGTGGTGGTTGAGTGGACAGCACACAGAAGTGATAACTAATGAGTTAGTTCAGTGCTAGAGCGCTAGACTTGCAACTGTGAGAACTTGGGTTCTAATCCCAATCTAGTAGTGATGGTAGTGATTGGTTTCGCCAAAGACAATCTTATTTAAAATTCCTTGTTCCTGTCGGGTAACCGCATCCCATTTCCCTATTTGAGCATTGCAAAAGTGAATGACTAATGGTTCACGTCATGGATTGGGTTGCTACACAAGCCAATCAGGCACCTGGGACAAAAGTATATTAAGGAAGATGAACCACGGGCCATTCAGGAAAGAGACCGATGGTGGTTGCTTTTCACAAATGAGGGTTTGGTCTTTATTTTCATCGAAAATTTAAATTTTATTTCACACAGCGAATGACTCCGCCGAGACATGGCTCATAAGTGGCCCCAGCCATTACTCCATTTTTTCTAAAGTGTTCCCAACCATAGAACGGTAAGACTGCCCTGTACTAGCCTAACTAGAGCGTCCATACAGTAATAATCACCCACTACCAAGCAGTGACTGGCTATCACTGTATGCGCACTCTTGCAATAATTTCCCAACACTGCAAACCTTGGGCCAACAAGTTCCTCCTGCACATGGGGCACTGAGTCAACCCCTGCAGGCATGGTCGCCATAAAAGTCAGTGGTTTTGATAATAGGGAGTCTTCGCATCAAAACTGCAGTCCCTTGAGACAGAAATTTTGCTGATAAAATGTTGAGAGTATGCATACAGCGGTTGCCAACCACTGCTCGATACAAAGATTACCAGCTGGAAATCATGGGTCAGGAGCTGTGAGGAGCATACTTCAGGACAACTTTCCATGGACCGCCCCCAACAGTCTGGCACTGCACCCGCACAATGAACATATTAAGTCACTCTTTGCCTGATGTAATTGGCATGCTGATTTTAAGGAACCGCCCCTTCCATAAGTTTCAAGTCACGCAATCCAGACATATTTCCAGATCGCAACGCAACGGCCTCACTTGCCTTCAACAACACCGGTTACCAAACGGTTTGACATGAATCCGTTCAAAACCGCTAATACAAGAACTTCTGTACACCACATGGCTAATAATGTCAAAACATACACTGACTTTTCCATGTATGCCAGTAATACGTGATGGTACGATCTGTAGTTGAACAGCTCTTACCTTGAGTACACTATCATAGAAATCTTTATCATATTCATGGATAATATGTGTCTCCATTGTGCGTTTAGTGTTTTTATAATAGGGATTCCAACCAATGCTCATTACCTATAAATATATGAGAAATGGCCTTAATGATATCGAGTCAAAAACTGGACGTCTGTTTCTGACAGATTCCCCTAGTAGAAGAGGATTTCTATACCAAAAGCCAGAAACCTTTTATTTTTATTAATACGTGTATTTGCGTGATTTCGGTTTTGACATTCTAATAACCTTGACACTATATAAACGAGCATTCCCATTTTCAGGCACAGAATTCTGTTCGCGTGATCGAATTCACTTTCAGACACAACTGAGTTATATGAGTTGTAAAGAATGCACTGTTCAGGCGCAATTTCAACCCTGTTTCAGATACCAAAACCCGATTACGCAAATGCGCTTCTTACAAACCCAGGGCCCTAAATATGACTTTTTTCAAAACTGATAGAAATAAGAACACACGCTCATAAAGATATCATATCAGTTCGAATTTCAATTGTACAGCTAACACTTAATTTTATATCAAAGAATTTTTATTACTTGTTTTTTACAGATTTTGTGAAACAAAAATGATATTGATGCTGCAAATAAATGAATTACTCTATAATTACATTTCATAGCCCTTTGAAAAAGTGGCCTCTGCTAGTCTCAGTTTAGGGAAGGCCACCATGTGGGAGCCAGGAGATCATTCCTCCAACTCCACGACATTATTATAGTTAGGTAGTAGGTAAATGTAAGCAGACAGGAAAGGTCAAAAATAGTTCCCGGTTTTCAGGAGAAAAGCAAAAGTCATGAGATTCGTCTCCGATTTGTGTCTGGGGATAGTAAAAAGGGGGCGATCTTTGGGCACAGTGAGAGCCAAGGAGCCGCATGCACCCCCCCCCCAATCTCAGATTGAGAACACCTGCACTGGAGTAATCATCCAATGAGCTACTTTTGTTTAAGTGTCCTTGTTTTATCACCAGCACATACACAATTGTAGAGGGGGCTAGGATGCAACTAACTATATAGGTTTGATAAGATTACCAAAGGATCTGATAAGGACATTGTGTGACCACCCATCCAGCGAATCAGTTAGAAACATCCAGATCCTGCCAACTCATTATTTATGTAGACAACATTCATTATGTGCATAGCCTGGTGAACTTGACCTGACCAGGGTGTTTCCTTCTCAGCGGAAGTTGCATCGAGTGAAAGCCTCAATGAGATGTTTGAGCCCTTAACTGTCAGCACAGCCCTCTTTCTGAGGGGTGGTGCTTCTAGGATACTGAACTAATCACATCAGATCGAGGGTTTGGTTAAAACTACCCAGGGGTAGTAATATAGGTCAGTGGTAGAGCGATGAGGTTGCAACCGTGAGAATCTGGCCTGGAAGCCCGCGCATGATGCGTGTTGCTAGGTCAAAACAAAAACAACCCTGTCTATGAGGTGGAGCATGGACACTGACCAGGTCGTGGTGCTCCTACTAACTCTCAAACAAGAGACCATCGAGTCAGCGAAGTCGTGTACGTGATAGAAAGAGACTTACCATTTTGTATAGCTGGCCATTGTCTACCGTAGCAAAACCACAATAAACGCCACATGTGAGATCTTCTGGGAGATTATCCACAACGTCGTCTGGGAAGTTAGCGGTGGGACATCCAAGCTCTTTGCTTCCCCGTCCGAACCCATGCACAACTCTTCCTCTGGCAAAGAAAGGTAGAGCTGCTCTGGCCAATCTTGCAGCTTCCGCCATCATGTAACTCTGCAGCAGGACAATAGGTAAATAAAACTAAATATATCTAGAAAATAGATCGCGCGCAAATAATATTTGCTGCGTGACTGATGTATGACATTTGGATTTGTACATGGATGTTGTGCTTTTTGTGCGTGCTGCGTTTTCACTGGGAATCCGTGAATTTTATGTACTCATGTATTAGTATATAATTGAGTCACTCATCCAGTAATATTTTGTAAATAATTTAATAACTCTGAACGCTCTGTGTGTGTGCGTGCGTCCAACCTTAGTCACTAAGTTAGTAACTTACTTAGTCTAACTGTTAGTGTTATTTATTTTGAGTTTACTAACTTTACTTGGTATGTAATGTACTACTATTGCTCACAGTCACATGCCAGTGTGTAACTTACCAACTCTGGAAGTGCCAGTGAAATTTGTAACACCAACAATTACACACTAGACAATAAGGTAAATGAATCCAATTGTAGTATAACTAACTTAGTATAAACTTACAGGCAGAAATGTTCCGTTTAAATACTAAATTACACTGTTACGAGTTAGACTTAGTCAGTTAGTGTTACAGTTACAACTACACTACAAGTACAAGGCCGTAGTTCAAGTTTGAATTTAGCTCGGATACGCCAGTGCCTCCTTTGACGATGAAATTGCACCATATTCGCCCCCTCACCGCCATCCCGATTTTTCTAAACTACGCCCCTGACTTACTATTGAACTGCTTCAATCTGTCAGAACCTGGCAACTAATCAACAGAGGCGGAGTTTGACTTTGAGTTATTTATCAGCTGGCAGTCCTGAGAATACATCCTATTTCAAACTGGAGATAAACGGGCTCGCTAGATCTAGACCGGAGATGATTTGACATCTATGTCACGTTACCTGGAATGAGGAGGAACGCGGCTCAACCCTATCCTTGTAAGCTAATACTACTTTTTGGGATAGTCCTACTCCTAGTCCTAGTCCTAGGCTGGTTTTGGTACACTTTTAGTAAAAGTTTTACCCAAGATGGGGAAATGTTGCTAATGGTATACTAATAGACCGATTAACAATACTCGGAATCGCCCAGTTCTTAGCTGCGAGGCGCTTCTGCACTGACGGACACGGACAGGTAGGCGTGGTATGCGTAAACATTACGAGTCTATCAGTATCACTATCAGTATCAGTATCAGTTCAGTATCAGTATCATGAGTATGATGACTATGACTATGAGTACGATGATGATATCACAGTGATTCACTCAGTCCAGACCCCAGTCTAGTGAGTGAGTGACTTCACACTCACAGTTTTTTTACTCAATTAATTAAATTAGTCGATAAAATAACTAGCTAATTAGTAATTACTGTGTTTATTTAAACTTCAGTTTAGACTTTAGGTTAAAGGTTTAATATTGGCTTATCGAGTTGGCTATTACTATTTACTAGTATTAATATTACTAGTATTCCATTCCCATCATCAATACAATTCAACCATCATCGGTTCAGTGGTCTTCATCAGCATGATCATCATGCTAGTTGATGGTCATACAAATTAACCCAGTCACTCACTTACATTACAAGTGACTGACGCTCTGGGACTCGGTCAGTGTCCGTCACTGATTGAATGACCGGCCGTGAGACTGAGAATGAGAACAGCTCAGTAAGGCCCACTCCTGACTGTTCACAAGAGTAACTTTAAGAGCAAAGCATCTACTGCTCTACTAGATCAGTACTGACTGATCACTGATAGACCTAACACTACAGCCACAGTCTGTAAACTGATACTTTTGCATACGAGTAAAAAGACAGGCCCTTGGGCTTGTAACATGACGTTGAAGTTCTGGTACTTATTACCAGTCTCACTTGCCTATTGGCTGGAAAGTTACAGCCACCATTCACAATCTTGCTCAATCTACCAGATATGCTAAGATTGTGACACATTGGAAAACCTTGAGTGAGTACTAAGTGATAAACTGGTATCGGGTCAGATTCACTAGTCTAGGTGGGTAGTATAAGTATAGTAACTGCCCTTTTTCCGTAACTGATCTTTTTTGTAGAGCCCTATAGTCACCTATCAAAACGAAGGGAATATATTTACAAATGATTTTAGTTGGTTGGTAAACTCAGCATCATGTTACATATTCCTGTGAAGAAATGGCTTGATACAATCTGCTTGCCCCAGTATGAACCCTTCTTCAACGCTTACCCAGGAGTAGAGGTAAGATGCTAAACCTAACGTTGGTCAAACAGTTAGAAATTCTCCATAATGGCTTTGAGAAGGTGCTGTGGCTCAGTGGTCAGAGCAACCAACACTGGCGCTGGAGGTCCTAGGTTTACCGACAGCTTATGCAAGGATTTTCCAAGACTCCGTCTGTCAACCCAGCATTAAATCAATACCAGACTCTCATCAGACCTAGGTGAATGTAGGGGGTTAAGAGAAGTGGTGCTCCACCACAGTTGCACCGTCGCTGGTACAAGTTGGCTCTTTAACGGCCACTTCCCCACATGACCATTGGTAAGGGGAACGACCTTCACCTTTTAATCTGGCCGTCTTGAGAGACTGTGATGGTGCTGCTTCTCATGAAGATACTAGTTTCTAACTGTGTTGTACCCATACTCTAACAGTGTGAAGCATTGCTCAAAAGATGAGGCAGTTCATCAGTTAATAACACATGTGAGCTCAGAAACAGAGTCTAGTAGGCAGTCCAAGGTAACGCAGAAACAAACTAAATTCTGCCGAACGTAAGTGCCAAGCAGAGACTTAAAGTTCTATAAAAATAATCTCATTTATTAAATCATCTTTAAAGCTGTTCCTAAGATGATGGGCTGTTGTGCTAAAGTCTTCACACGAGTTGGTTAATACAAGCACTATTTCCATGTTTCTTCTTGGTTTGTATTTGTAGTTTATGCTGGATGTTACTGACGCTCATCTTATCAAGTTAGGAATACCAATTCCTGATGACAGAATGAGAATACTAGCAAGTCTTCAACTGGTCGCTCAGAAATTCAATCGCTCAACTGAGGGTAAATTATTAAAGATCTGCTCAAATACAGCGGGATATCGCAGTGGCAGAGCGAACGCCGGGCTCGCAAAACTGGTTTAGAATTTTGGTCATACGGAAAACAAGCCTCGCTATGGCAAAGAGAATTTATGCTGATACACTGGTAGTGCTCCACGCTTAGCCATAACTAGAGATAAAACAAGTATTTAACCCGCCAACTTCACCATAACGGTGAAAGGATAATACGAGGAATATGTGTCCTGCGTTGATGTATTTTATTTTTATTAATTGGAAACCCGTGTAAGTGGAGTATAAATGGCATGTTATCTTGAGGGAAATCTGCAGTGTCTATGTTTCAGTCTATAAATAAATTTCTGATTGTTCGTTTGAGGGTCTCGCACATTTTAAAGCTGGTGATCAGTTTAAAACCTTGATGTGATTGATATTAGAACTGTCTAAAAACAGACGTACCATGCCCCGGAGCAATCAACAGCCACCATTTGTAAAGACAACACAGTGTTAGAACGTTGATTCTTCAGCATGATTTGCCTTTTATGTAAGCGTGCCACATAAATCTATGATTTTTGCAGTAAGGTCTGAACAGCCCCCAGTACTCTCAGATACCGATCGTCGCGAGCTGAAGGCGGAGTTGGAGAAAGAGTTATGTCTCCCCGCGTCAGATATACGAAGTAGTGCGTGGTTCCATGGCACGATACCACGGGAGACGGCAGAGAAGCTTGTCATCAACAACGGCGACTTCCTCGTCAGAGAATCGCTCTCACAACCGGGTCTGTATCTAGATCTGTTTGGTTTTGATCAACAGTGTGTTCCATACTGACATCTTGAAGTGCCAGGATACTCCGGGGAGATCATGACTGGACCATCTGGTACAGGTGGCGCCGATGTTCGGCTTTCTAAAATCATTCATCAAAACCATTGTCAGCAGCTGACTGAAAAGGGTTTATACATGACAAAAGTAAAATGATTACTAGGGCAACTAAAACATTCTAGCTTGCATTTTCCAGTAGAGGATTTAAGTCCCCTGAATGTCATGTTGAGCCAAGAGGGTGTTCCGTAATTAAAGGTTGGATGACGAGGCAAATTTTCTTTGGCTTATCAGAATCAGTGTGTCTCAAAACCTATCTGAGTCCAATAAAAGTTCATACTGAGCAGGGGATGTAGTAAAAAATACGGTTAAATCTTGGAATTCTCAAATGAACTTTCATTCAGTTGAAATTTTCCCGCGTGACGTAAATTGTCGCAAAAGACATCACAGCG
>Ga0224501_10004613_pt1 | contig 10860 bp, 9 predicted proteins | sample SF_Oct11_sed_USG_4_FD_169105 | JGI IMG/M metagenome (GOLD analysis project Ga0224501, IMG submission 169105) | Sediment microbial communities from San Francisco Bay, California, United States - SF_Oct11_sed_USGS_8_1 | ecosystem: Environmental > Aquatic > Marine > Sediment | place: USA...
GATTTCTTCGCCGTAGTGTTCGATTTCGTCAATGAAGCTGGTGCCCATGTAAAAGTGATCTCTTGCGGTGTAGCGGTGTCCAAGGTCCGAGGAGAGAAGCTCTCGAACAGCAGGGCTCATAACATTCTCAGACGGAATAAGATTCAAGCATTGTTTTCCACGCCACTCTTGATGCTTCTCAACTAGGCTCAAAATTTCATTAATCATATCCAGCCCCTCAAAGTTTAGGAAATATTACTTCTCTACGCATTTAAGTCATTTTTCTGCTAGAGCTCCCCAGTGGCCAGGCAGTTTCCCTTTCTTATTGGCAGATTCATCTAATTTTAGACTAGACATATGAAAGCTTTTCAGTAATTTAGAATTCATTTTATTTATAAAGTTGGTCTATAGTTGAATAACCAAGAGAATACTCAGAATTGGCATGGTGGTGGCTGCATAGGTGACTGATGTTTGCTTCATCTTTGAGGTTCATCAGCCGTTAAGGCTAAACCGCAATTTTCACCAGGACTTGTTGAGCCGTCGATCCGTGACTAAAAAAGACCTTTTTGAACTTTATTTCGACCACAGGCTAAACCGTTACATTTTTGATAGAGCCGCCAAAAAATGCTACTTCCCCTCAAACAACATCATCTTGGAACAAATTGACAGACATAAGAAAGATCGAAAACAATTCAAAGTGGCCTACGGCATTTCCGGAGTTTTCATCGAACAGTGCGAACATTGGAACACAGATCTTCTTGACTCCTTCAAACAACTAGCCGAATCAGGATGCGTAGAATTTCTTGACCAACCGTACTATCACTCACTTGCCAGCCTACACGGAACAGATCGATCAGAATTCGTTGAACAGATCAACATGCACCGTCAGCTTATGAAAGACCTCTTCGGATATGAGCCAAGAGTTGTCGAAAACACTGAGTGTTTATATAATAACGCCATCGCCAAAACCGTCGAAGGACTCGGCTACGAGGCCACAGTCACGGAGGGCGTCGAAAGGATTCTCGGCTGGAGAAGCCCAAACTACGTATATAGAGCTAAAGATTCCGCTCTTCGCGTTCTGCTCCGCAACTATCGCCTCTCAGATGACATAGGCTTTCGTTTTTCTTCAACATGGTGGGAGGAGTGGCCCTTGACTGCGGACAAGTATGCAGGCTGGTTGGCATCAACTGCAGGACAGGCTATCACCATTTTCGTTGACTATGAAACCTTTGGTGAACATCACTGGCCGGAAAGCGGAATCCACGAATTCTTGAAGTGGCTGCCAGATGAAGTGATTAAATGGGAGCATCTTCAGTGGTGTACTCCTTCGGAGGTTGTTCGCCGAAATGCACCGGTTGGAGAAATTGATGTTTACGACTATAATACAATCTCTTGGGCGGACCTTGAACGAGACCCGAGCGCTTGGATCGACAACCCCATGCAAAAAATTTGTTACGGCTCCCTGAAAGGGCTAGAACAACCCGTTAAGGCAACGGGTGACAAGGACTTGATAAAGTTGTGGCGGTACCTTCAGATGAGCGATCATCTATACTATTTAAGCGTGAAGGGTGGCGGTCCTGGAGATGTACACAGTTATTTTAATCCGTGTGGTAGTCCTATCGAAGCTTTTGCAGGATATTCAAGAATTATCTCCGATCTTGAGGCTAGAATTATGCAGGAATTGGAGCGTCCTGAGCTCATGGCAAAAAGAGTACTGCGTCAGCTTCCAATCGAAAAGAGTTTCACTTTTTTCTATGAGTTTGCACGACCTAGCCAATGGGCTGTTCATAGTTTAAATGAATTCTATTCCGCTCTTAAGACCGTTAATCTAAAGTCAATTCGATTTCATGTAGAGCGAGGAGACTTTGAACGGTGGGTTCGTCAAGTTGTCGGAGATGATGAGCTGGCTAGTAGCATAGCTGGTGTATCTGGCAAAAAAATGATCGGTGAAAAATTGCGTAATAGAATACTCAGTCTTGTTGGGAGAAGGATAGAAAAACTGCAAGAGACCGTGGCCAAGGTTTCGCCATAACGCAGAACATTGCACGCTAAATATAAATTGGGGTTTCAGGTTGAAGCGTAATATGAACGCAAAGGAACTGAGATGCTTCATTCCAATTGGTGGCCAAGCGAAAAGATTAAGACCCTTAACACATGATGTGTCAAAGCCTTGTGTCAGGTTTTTGAATAGACCGTTAATCGAATTTTCGATGGTAACACTGGCTGAACAAGGCGTAAGGCATTTCATTTTCGGAGAGTGCGGATATACTAATTATTCAAATCTCTTCGATCAGTATGGAGAAGGAGTTGGATTTTCAGCAAAGTATAAGATTTCACCGAGGGTGCATATTAAACATCAACCAAACCTTGATGACTTGGGAAGTGCTGATTCTTACAGGCGGAACATGGAATATTATGATGTTAATGATCCAGTGCTTGTTGTACAAGGAGACAACCTCTTTGACATAGATCTCGATGACTTGATCAAGAAACATGAAGAAAAAGGAGCATTGATGACTATTGCTCTAACAAAAGTGGAAACGACAGAAGGGTACGGCATAGCCGAGCTGGATAAAGATATGAGAATTAAAAGATTTATTGAAAAACCTCCAGCGGACAAAGCACCAAGCAATCTCGCTAACGCTGGCATATACCTTCTGTCACCTGAGGTCCGGAGGGAAGTCGAAAGCGAGGAGGTCAAAAAAATCATAGGGGAGAGAAGGAGGCTTGACTTTGGTTTTGACTTTATTCCCTACTTAGTAGATAAGGGATTTCCAGTCTATGGCTACGAATTGAAGGTGTGGTATGATGTAGGAAGTCCGGAAAACTATCTGAAAGCCATGCGCGATGTTCTTCATGGAAAGTTGGATATAAGAATCTCCGAAAACAGAATACTACCGGGCAGAAACGTTTGGGTTCAAGGGTACAGCGGGGAATCCGTCAAAAGACGGGAAGAAATAATCAGGAAAATTAGAGAAAACAAGTTGTCCATCGAGGGCGCGGCTCTGATTGGTAGGCACACTCGAACAGGTGATCATTCCAAGATTGCAGATTCAAACGTCGACAACTTTTGTATCCTCGGTGAGCATGTGAACATTGAAAGATCAGCAATTTTGGATGCCACAAAAATAGGGGATTACACTCACGTTTCAGATAGTGTTCTAGGTAGGAAAGTTGTCGTAGAGTCAACCCATGAAAGCCCTACCAATATTGAATCAGCCTCTGTCATCGGCAACGCGGTTCATATTGGTGAGGGTTGTAAGATCATAAAAACCAGAATCAACCCTAACCTTACAATTTTACCAGGCATGACGTACGTTGAAAAGTTTCTCAGAAATCACGAAGATGTTGCCCAGTTAGCAACTAAAGAGTCGCTCCATTCAACTTAAACGCGCTCTTAAACCTCCACAGATAGCAATCATGAAATTGCTTGTGGGGTTAACGTGCGCATAAACATATAAAGTCAGATATTCAGAAAGCTTATCAAGCAAGACATGTGCGCAGAAATCCTGTATCGGTGTGTTTGAATGAACATTTGTATGGTAACGTGGGAGTTTCCGCCTCGAGTCGTAGGAGGTATTGCTCGTCACTGCGAGGGCTTAGCTAAGGCGCTCGTCCGTAAGGGGCATGAAGTCTACGTTATAACTTTGGATCTTCCAGGCGTACCCTACTATGAAGAAATGGAAGGAGTCAAGGTTTATCGCACAGCAGTGCAGTTAGGCCATCCTGAGTTTCTTACATGGGCTCTTTTATTCAATCACTTTATGGAGAAGAAGATGGCAGAGGTAAGCCGAAAAGTTAAGTTCGATATTATTCATGTTCATGATTGGTTAACTGCATTTGCAGGTATCTCCTTCAAATATTATCTGAAAGAGCCGATGATCACTACTATTCATGCCACCGAAATTGGTCGGGCGCAAGGTCTTCACAATCCCAGCTCGTTGGCTATTGATGGAATAGAATGGTGGTCAACATACGAGGCGAGCAAGGTTATCGTAACAAGTGGCTCGATGAGAAAGGAAGTTTGTGATCATTTCCATCTACCATGGGAAAAAATCGAGATAGTTCCCAACGGAATTGATTTGACGAAATATAATACATTCATTGACCGATGGGCAGTCAGGGAGCGTTACGGAGTTAGTGCCCATGAGAAACTGGTTCTCTGTGTAGGTCGATTAGTTCCTCAGAAAGGGATAGAGTATCTGATTCAGGCGATTCCTATGATAAGCCAACGTCGTCCAGAGACGAAGTTCATCATTGTGGGTGATGGATGGTTAAGAGATCACCTTGAAGGCGTGGCTCAATCAACTGGATATCGATGGAAAACTGTTTTCACAGGCTTCATTCCAGACTCAGAGGTTATAGCATTAATGACCAGCGCTGATGCCTTGGTTGTTCCCTCCATCTATGAACCATTTGGCATTGTTGCCCTAGAGGGAATGGCAGCAGGCGCTCCGGTGGTAGCAAGCCAAGTAGGAGGCTTAGCAGAAGTGATTGAACATGATCGAACTGGAATTTTTGCACATTCACGAAATCCAAGTTCAATTGCTTGGGGCGTTGACCGCGTCTTATCTGACCCAGACCATTCGAAATGGTTAGCTCAAAACGCTAAAGAAATGGTCCAAAAAATTTATAGTTGGGAGGCAATCGCTACTAAGACTATCAAAGTTTATGAAGGAGTGACTGGATAGGGAATAAACATGAATTCTTCATTCGACCCATCATATAATTCTACGATGCCTGAAGAGTTTCGGCTTCTCTGCATGCTACACAACATTGGTGCAACCACCTCAGAAAAATCGTTGCCGATCGAAAAAATATCTGAATGGACCAGAATGGAAATTTCAGCGGTACAATTTCAACTTCAAAAACTTATTGAGCTTGATTTTGTTCAACGTATCGAAGCAGAAGGGGTTAACAAGTATCATATTACGCTTGACGGGATCAGAAAAGTCCTGAGCACGTATTCTTAATATGGGGAATAATGCTATTCTTCAGGTTTTTTTTGGTTCAATTAACTCTTTGTAGAATTCAATTGTTTTCTTGGCGGAATTGTTCCAAGTAAATTTTTGAAGAACTATTTTTCTGCCGTTTTTGCCTAGTTGCACTTTTCTTTGAGAGTCTTGTACAGCGTTGACGATTCCCCAGGCAATATCTGCAGGGTCGTTTGGATTAATGTGGAAGCCGCATTGGTCTGGACCGTTTGGGACAACGATTTCTTTCATTCCGCTGGCATCTGTGGCTCCTACAACTACAGGTTTCTGCATGCTCATGGCCTCTAATGCGACGATTCCGAAGGGTTCGTATAGGCTTGGGAAAACGGATACGTCGCATGCTGCGTAGTGGGCGATGCGCTCTTGTTCTGGCACAAATTCGAAGCGGAATTTCACGGAGTTTTGAAGTTTGGATTTCTCAACTAATGCTTCTAAGTAGCTTTGCATCCCGCCGAGGCCAACTATCACGAGTTTGGCGTTTGGAACTTTTTCTAGAACGTGGGGCATTGCTGCGATTAGTTTGTCCACTCCTTTAACCCCTACGAGTCTGCCAATGAATAGTACCATTGATTCATCGTCTTTAAGCCCATATCTGTTTCTTAGTTCCTTTATCTTTTCTTGACTCACTTTTTCAGGGTTATACTTCTCTGGGTCCACCCCATTGTAGCACACTTTGATTTTCTCTGGTGGAAAACCTAATCTTATCAGCTCATTTTTCATCATGTACGAAACTGTAATTATCATGTCTGCTATCTGTGCGCCGCGGTATTCGATGTTGCTGACGACGTCTGATCCGTTGCCTAACGTTCGTCCTTTCTCTGTGGAGTGTACGTGGAAAACGAGGGGTAAACCCAATTCCCTTTTGATTGCGATGCCTGCCATTACAGAGAGCCAGTCGTGTGCTACTACTATGTCGTATTTGAATTCCTCTTTTCGAACGAGTTCGTTGGCTAGTTTTGAAGCGCTTAAGTAGTTGTAAACAAGAAGTTTGGAGAATAACTTGATGCCTCTGCCCCATTTTTTAATGTCTTCTGCAATTACATCTGGCAGAGAATCCGATACATCGATGTCTATGGGTCTGTGGATTTCGATGCCTCGCCAGAGTTCTCTTGTTGGAAGACTTCCCGTTTCGTCGTTCATGGTAAAAATGGTTACGTCGTTATCGAGCAAGACGAACTTTCTCGTAATCTCAGCAGCGTAGGTTCCTAAACCTCCAACAATCTTTGGAGGATACTCGTAGACTAAGACTGCCATTTTCATTTTTAAGCTAGCTCCGAAAGACACATTGTCCGCTACTTGTTTGAAGGAATAAGCTCTACGAAACACTTCTATTCAAATGTTTCCCTAGCTATTTAATTGATCCAAGCAAGTGACTTTACAGAACAGCTTTGCGCCGTCAGTTTCGTGACATACTCATGCATGCAATCGAATGACCATAAAAGTGGTCACCTTTTCCCAGAATCTTAAACTAGAGTGTCCAGACCTGTGGTTTAGCGGTGAAAAAAACTGAGTTTGAAAAAAAAGCTTGCATGTAATCTTACTCGGTGAACATCTCCGCTTCTTTCATTCTTTCATTGCTTAAAGTTATAAGCCACGTTTCAAATTGAGTATAGCAAAATGGTGAAATAAATGAATGCAGATGAAGGGTTTGAAAAGCTCACCCAAGAGGCTTTGCAGCAGTTCCTAGAAAGGAACCCGGAATATGCTACCTTTCTAGGTTTCCATGAACCCTACGACAAGTTGCTTTCAAACGGTAGCATAGAACAAGTGTACGAAAACTTGAAACTACTGAAAATATGGCTTAACAAGATGCAGACAACGATAAACTTTGATGAACTCAACGAAGAACACAAAATGGACTGGAGACTACTCGAAAACGCCTACGAAAGTTCCAAGTTCTCTGCATATGAACAACGTGCGCACGAGAAGAACCCTGAAGCCCTAGAAGGCATTGGCGGCATGATCTTCGTGGTTCTGACTAGGGAATATGCACCCTTTGAGAAAAGAATCGAAGGCATAGTTTCTCGACTTGAGAAGCTTCCATTGTACCTTGAACAGTTTCGAAAAAGCTATGAAAAATGTGTGCCAGCAAAGCTATGGACTGAAATCGCAATCGAACAATGTCAACAAATACCTGGCTACTTCCAGTTCCTCATCGCTGTAACAAAGGGAAGAATCACAGAAAAACTCTTTCTGAGACTTCAAACGGCAGTTGCAGGTCTGTCTCAACCAATGAATGAACACCTTGAATGGCTGAAAGCATTGTTGCCAAAGGCGAAAGCTGACTGGGTGCTTGGAAAGGAAAAATTCAAAAAACTCCTGAAACTCAGAGAACTGGGAATGAGTGCTGATGAAATCCACGAATTGGGAGTGAAATTTCTCGAGGAATTGAAAGAGGAAAGAGCTAGACTAGCTGAGAAGATTTCTCCCGGAAAAACGGTTGAGGAAGTAATGAAAGAAATACAAGCTGACGCTCCTAAAACTTTTGAAGAAGCTTTAGAATTTACACGAAAAGAAATGGAACGTGCGAAAAACTTCGTGCTTGAATACAATATCGCAACGATTCCTAAGGAAGACAAGCTTCACATTGAAGAGACACCTTCATTTATGGCTCCCTTAATTCCCTTTGCAGCGTTGATAATACCGGGCAAGTATGAAAAGACTCAAGAGGGGATCTATATCGTAATGTCGTTATCCTTAGTAATTGATTTTTCTGTGTTTTTTTCTGTCTTTAGGTTACTTGAGATAGGTGGTGTCATTCTTGTTTCCTCTGCTAGTATCGTAATGTTTGCGATAGATATAAACATTTATGTATTGGTGTTGAACAGTTTATTTGAGTGCTTTGGTTTAATTTAGTTAGTGTTGTTGTTTTTTTGTTTTTTGCGTGTTCTTTATTTTTAGGTGTCGCTCATTTTTTAGTTTTTCTTTGATGTCATGGTCTTGATGGAATCATTTAATGTTTCATAGAGTACACCATTTTTCAATGGTTGTTGGTGAATGACGCTGATTTTTGTTGTATTGGAGTTGAATCGACGGCTTAGAGCCGACGGCTTAGTAGAAGCCAAGATTCAGTTTTGTTGTTTTGCGTCTTTTCAAGAGGACAGTTCTTAGGGTTGCGTTTTTTGAAGGAACGTCTTGTTTATATACTTGGAGTGTATGGTTATTATTGTCGCTTTGCGACACGCATTGGCAATGTTATTGTAATTGAGAGCTTGAGCATGAGCTTGTTTGAGCTTGAGTTGTATGGTTTAGAGAATTTGAGAGTTTGGTGGTGTTAGAGAATTGTGGTTGGTGGTTTGTGAATTTAGTGTAGGGTAGTTTGTTGCCTTTGGTGTCGCTTTGTTGACATCAAGGTGACAAATGGATGAAGAGAGAAAGTCGTAAGATTTTGTCGTGTCTATTTTTGAATAATGTTTTGTGTTCTTTTCGTAGGACAGAGAAGACTTGGGGTATAATGGCTCGTTGTTTTAGGTGTGCTCATTTTGCTAGGTTTATGGTTGATATGGCTGAGGAAGATGATAGGATGATGGATAGGATTGATGAAATGAGGCGTTCTTATGAGCATGGTGAAGGTTAATCTTAGGGATTTTAATAGGCGTTTGTCTTTGAATCGGTCTATTTCTAGGAGTCCGTATTGGGTTTTGCCCGTTGATTATGTTGGTCATAGTAATTATATGCCCGTTGGTCGTGGGCTTAAGAGTTCTGTTTTTTGTGGTCGTTGGGTTGGTCTTTCGACTTGTAAGAATTTTGAAGCTCATGAGGGTGTTTCTGTTGGTGGTGTTGATTGTTCTGGTAAGGTTGTTGTTAGACATAGGCATATGTGGTGTCATAGGTCTGCTTGTCCAGTTTGTTTTATTCGTGGTTGGTCTGTTCGTCAGGCTCGTAGTATTGAAGCTCGTTTGATTGAGGCTGTTAATCGTGGTTTTGGTGATGTTGAGCATATTTTGGTGTCTGTTCCCGTTGTTGATGGTGATTTTTCTGAATCTGTTTTGAGGGCTAGGTGTCGTAAGGTTTTGTTTGACCGTGGTGTTATTGGTGGCTGTATGATTTTTCACGGTTTTCGTGTTGATAAGAAACGTGATGTTTTGTTTTGGTCGGCTCATTATCACGTTTTAGGTTTTGTTGTTGGTGGTTACTCTCGTTGTAGAGAGTGTCCACGTAAATGGAATTGTTTTGAAGGTTGTGGTGATTTTGATGCTAGAGCTTGGCAAGGTTTTCAGAGTGATGGTTATTTTGTTAAGGTTTTTCCTCAGCGTAAGACTGTTTTTGGTTCTGCTTGGTATCAGTTGAATCATGCTACTATTAGGCTTGGTGTTAAGCGTTTTCATTCTGTTACGTGGTTTGGTTGTTGTGGTAATCGTAAGTTTAAGTCTGTGCATTTGGATGCTGAGGTTTTGTGTCCAGTTTGTGAGAGTGTGATGGTTAGGTCTGTTTATATGGGTAAGTGTCGTTTCGTTAAGGATATTGGTCATGCTGACTATGTTCCGTGGTTTGTTTTTGACGAATTTGATGAGTTTGGTAGTCCTAATTTTCTGGATGTTTATTGAGTTGCTTAGCGGTAGCTAGGTTTTTTTTGCGAATGGAGCGACGTAAGGAGCGACATGAGCTTTAGGTCTTAGTGACTTGACAGAAAAAAAGAGGGGTTGTTTGTGTTTATTTGCGTTTGCGGTATAGGCTATATCCGTTTGTGTCTTTTACGTATTGGAATCCGTTTTCTATGAGTTTCATTTCTTCTTCTTTGTCGTTGGTTGCTTTGCAAGTGTATTCTTCTTCTTCGTTGAAGGCTGTTAGTTGCGTGTAGATTAGTGTGTTTTCGATTCGTTTGTGTCCTAATTGTTGTTTGACTAGAAGTATGTCTTTTGTTTTTGCGTATAGTCTTGTTGCGTAGTAGTGTCTGAAGTCGTAGAGTCGGATTGTTTTTAGTTCTGGTCTGTTCAGTCTTTTTGCTAGTCGGTTTCTGTGGTGTCTGTATTGTTTTGCGTATCCGACTGAATCAGTTACGAATATTTTATCATCTGTGTTTAGTTTGTATTTTTGAATATGAGTTTCTATGTTTGCTGTTAGGCTGTTGCTTATCTTTAATTTTCTAGGTGCTCCGTGCTTTGCTGTTATTGGATGTATGGTTCTTCGTTCAATGTCTATGTCTTTGACTTTGAGGTCGCTTAGTTCTTTTGGTCGTAGTCCAGTTTCTTTGCTGATTGCTAGTTTTATGGAGTTGATGAATCCAGCACTAGAGATTAAAGAGTCTAGTTCTGCGGTTGTTGGTATTCGCATTATTTTAGATTGGGCTTTGTATATTGGTCTTTCCCAGTAGATTTTGTGGAGTTCGCAATATTTGTTGTATGCCCATACTAGGTTTCTTTTGTATCCGTTTCCGCTTTTTAGACTAGCAATATAGGCTTTGACTTCTTCGGGGTTTTTTAGGTTTGTGTGTTGGCTTAGGTAGATGAGTGATTTATCTACAAATTGTATTGCGTCTTTGCTGTATCCGTTGTTTGTCATTTTGACAAGTGTTTCGATTTGTGGGTGGGTTACGGTTTTCTTTGCATGGTTTGTATATCGTAACCCGTCCGAAGAAAATTGAAGACATGAGCAAAGATGCGAATTATGCAAGCATACCAAACGTTGCCGTGCATGAAGCCTATCCAGGACATTTCTTGCAAACCTCGCGTTCAAACCGTGTAGGTTCTTTTATAAGGAATCTTGCTGGAGGACTAGAAACTATAGAGGGTTGGGCACACTACTGCGAACAGATGATGATGGAACGCGGCTTTCAAGGAGGCTTAAAATCCAAGTTCATGCAAGTAAACGACATAATATGGCGTGCAGTAAGAATGATAGTTGATGTCAAACTCTCCTGCGGAGAAATGAGCTTCGAAGAAGCAGT
>Ga0224501_10004615_pt1 | contig 10859 bp, 9 predicted proteins | sample SF_Oct11_sed_USG_4_FD_169105 | JGI IMG/M metagenome (GOLD analysis project Ga0224501, IMG submission 169105) | Sediment microbial communities from San Francisco Bay, California, United States - SF_Oct11_sed_USGS_8_1 | ecosystem: Environmental > Aquatic > Marine > Sediment | place: USA...
TCACCTATCATGAACTAGGTCGTTCCGACCACGGAGTATACCATCTTGTTCAATCTCACCTTCGTGGGCTATCTCATGACCATCAGGATTCATGGATGGCATGATGAAGATCCTCGTCTCATTCACTAGCTTGGTAATAAATGTATTGCTTTTGTAGTTCTTACACAGTACCTCAATCAGGGGTAGCAATGTTTCCCGTCCAACCACCTCATTCCCGTGCATGTTAGCAATGAACTTAAACTCCGGCTCTCCTGGGAATATCAGTATTATGTGTTACCTTCGCAAGATCCACAGTACCAGGAACGGTTCAGCACGACAAGAGCTGTAGCCACAAAGGTATCCGGCGGGCGTCCTATACACTGAGGGTATAGCTACTTATGCGTGGTGTTACTGACAGGTTAAATTAGCTTGGGAAATAACAGGAAGTCAGTCTATCGTTACTTCAAGTTTTAGTGGGCTAATTTATAGTGGTACACTATATACACTGTGCAATGGGCATTGCTACCTAGCCCATGGGCAATAGAATTATTAGCATTAGTTGGTGCCTGGAGTGACAAATGACCCAAGACATGGATGGTGGAGAATTCATCTCCCTTGTGACCTATATCTGACTGATAGTCATTGTATAGGAGTGTTACCCAAAACTCGGCTTATGGACACTGGTATATAAGCGCTACTAAATACCCAGTTCCTTGGCTGCTTCTTGACTAATGGACAGTGCAAAGAGAAAAGAGTTACCTGGTTCATGGACACCTGGCATGTCTGAGATTTCGATAGCCCAAAGGTCTCTGCCTCGCACAGACTTGCCCACCGACTCCAGTCGCGTGATAAGCGGATACTCTGAAGCTATTCTACGCATGAACTCAGTCAGTTCCTGGTGATTATGGTGTTTCGTCACTACAGAGGAAACATCCTTTATATACACTGACTGGTGAAACAGCTTAATTATACCAATGATCAGGTCATTCAGTCTTGGTCAAGGGCGTTCCGCTTACCCAACCTGTGCACTATTTTCTTTAAACAGACTATGTTTCTGGAGTATTAGGGATATGTGGTTCACTGAGTGGCTGGTTCGCAGTGCACTGACCCGTAGGTTCCCATAGACCGGGAATGGGGGTGCGATGACGGCTGTCAGAAAAGGTCTTGACAAATTTCATCATTTCATCCAGTGAGTAGTCCTCCAACACAACATCCTTTGGAGTGGCAGGACCGCGCAGCACTGTCACACTGACCGTTTTAGGGAGATATCTAAAACACACCAACAAATCATCGATCAGTACTCGCTGCTGATACAGAGCGGCCTATCTAGAGAGCGAGTTAGACTTGCCAGCCACTCCCCTTCCTATGAATGACTTACAGCCCTGCCAATGGTCTACTCGACACGGGAAGTCAAACCTGAAGTCTGGATCATAAAATTATCTTCCCCTTACCAAGAAAAGCGAACTCTTATGGCCTGGGATGACTGCTTTTTTCCTTTCTACTCGGCCACTTGGCCATCATATTTAACTAACCTTTTAGGCTTGAGACTGGCTGGAATATATGTCAGGAGCTCAAACTCATAACAGTAGCTTGCCTAAGCGTGGCACACAGAATGGAGAACTAATATTACAGAAAATATTCTCCCCTAGCTGATCTGAATCAACCCACAGTCAATCAACCATTAGCCTCAGACCAACTAGTGCAGCACACCCATCCACCAGGCACAAGGAATGCAGTCTTATTTAAATCTCAATAAAACCCTTGATACTAACCCTGCTGCAGAGAATGTGAGCTGGTAATCACCAGGCACAAGCAGTCTCCAGTAGTCACCAAATGCGGCCGTAGTGATGTTGTGATTTATACCGACCACAGATACGGTAGCATCAGGGATACCACGACCATAACGATCCCGAACAAAACCCTTCACACCTACATGTACCTACAATCATAGACATATGCAGGATATACATACGCGCCTAGAATAAAACAACAACTTTTCAACTAAAAGGTATATTTTACATTGAATCACACCTTGAGAAACCCAAGAGTTCTACTTTTAGTGCGGCTTGACGGGGTTACGCCCATACCTAAACAGTCATCATGTGGCTGAGTTAAAGTTGAGCGCTGCTGCGGGAGGGCTCTAACTACCTTGGGTTAGTATGGCACTATAACATGGTAGCCAATTTTATTTCAAGATCTGCACCTATTAGCTGAACCATGGAAAGCTTCTATATGACGGGCTGAGTAAGTTTCTGTTGGGACTGAAGCACAAATCATGAGCAGTTAGATTCTGCGGAATCTGGAGACTAAGCCAACTGATACATTGATATGTGCGGTATTTATATACCACAAATACTACACCCCTGGGGTATAACAGTGGGATAAGTTAGTTGGTAGACAGTTGGGTTTTCGACAAGGTCCGTGGGCTGTTACATGTTATCCTATTTTGAATGCTGCAAATGTGACCACATTACGGGCCCACCACATTATTGAGAAAGTCACGGGCAGTAAATCTCTTGTCAATGTGAAGGACCGGGTACTGAATGTTCCAAAAAGCCGAAGCAAGTAATGGCGGGCGCTGATTCTACTCTTAATCAGGAACTGTGGATGACATCTGGGTGCTTTATATTATTGTGGCATTAACTGCTCAGGTTGTTTGGCATGACTTTATGATTCGAGGAGTTATGTTGATTGCGAATAGTTTTCTTCTATCATAAATACTTCATTGTGAAAAGGAATCTTGTAATAAAATAATGATAGCTGTAACACTACATGGCAAGTCTTTCTCTGAGACAGGCTGTTGAGGTCTGTTATAGTTACAGTAAGAAAAAGAAGAAAGACCATCTGACCTGTTCCATGAAGGAAAGCAGTGACTCTTTGTTATTCCGCCACTCCACAGGTAGACGAGAGGTGGGAGGGTATTTACAACAGGACAACTCCAATGTGATCTCAAAACAATTACTGTGTAGATAATTATAGTCCTGCATACCACCTGAAAAAAGACAAGGGAAGATAAAATAACTGGATAAACATGAGCACACGTAAGTCTGGATAAGATAGCCAGACACTACCTTCAGCTGATAGCGAATAGAACTGAGAAAGTACAGATGGCAAGATCACGCCAAGTCCTCTCACTATACACTGTCTACAGAGAGTCATGAGCTGGCTGTGAGTTCAGCACCCCCGTGGGGAGAAATATGACACTTTCGGGAGATTCTACCTTGGGAATCATTCAGTATAGCTTATGAGAAGTTATATAGGCCCCGGGTACCGGGCAGATGTAGCCCTTAGTATAGGGCAGATTTATAGACTGCTCTAAAGAGCAGATGTGTATCTTGGTAGTAGGAAGTTTTATAGTCCCTGGGTATAGGGTGGCCTATAGAGATCAGACAGTCTTACACATGTGGGTAGCGGGCAGATTTGGCCAGGGGCACCTAACTCATACCTGGGACGTCGTACCAGTTCGCTCCATTAGTAATGCCATTCGAGAAGTTGTCTCCTTGGCACAGGTTTCCTGCAGACATGGTGCCATGATTACTGGCATATGTAAGCGCTAAATGCCTGCAAAATCAATAACGTGTATACCTTAAAATGCAAAATACCAACTTCAGTTAACGCTAAACTTTCTTCAGTTGGCTAAATGTGTGGCACCCCAGAAGATTCAGACACGGATAAATCGCCCTGATATTTAAAATCGATACTTTAATAACTAAGTAATAATTTAAACCGAGACCAGAAACTCTTTGTGTGATTCTTCGATTCTGCTATAGTCCCATGTTACGACAACATCAAAGGCTTTTTTTAGTTTGAGGAGGCTCCATCAATTGCAGGGAGGTGGTCGAATTTAATACATGTACAGGGATTACAGATGCGCATCCCAGTTGGTATGATGGTACTGCCATGAGGGTTAGGTCCTGCATATGTATATGTTAAGGGTGCTTTCCATGCTGATCTTCCCATATCTGATCTAACTTAGCACACTGTGTGGACCGCCTACATTTTTCACTCACTAGGAAGCGTAGTGGGACTCATCGTTTGCCAACTTTTTGCCTACCACGCAACAACGTTGTACAATGCTCCTCGATTCCTTTCTGTGTTAGTAATGAGAGCTGCCACATGGCGACCGGAAATACGACTCGGGATCACTCTCAATGATTTCGTCTTTTGGGTCTGGGTACATCCCAGTCAATGCAGTGAATAAGAGGTTCGTTTTGTTTCTCATGTTTTTGCAGCCTGTGTTTCCAAGTTACCCCCTTAAATTCCATACCATTAGAATCCTCAGATACTGATTATCCCAAATCTGACCTTATTTTTCCACGTTGACTAGGTTATTGACAAGCACTGAATGGCCTGTCCATTGACACGCGATTTTCCAAGAGTTTAACTATGAGTTAAATTGGGTCTATGGGGAAACAGGCAAAGCATTTTGATCATGGATGAACGTGGAAAGGCTCTGGTTAGTCGAGGACTGATTAAATGATGGCTACCCAGTGAGAATCATACTAAGCCTCATTCAACATGGCCAGCATAAAATTTTCGAGATTCTGACCAATCTCACTCTTGGGTGGGTACTCTGTATCTATTAAAAGCTCCTCACTGTTATTCTCAGTTAACTCGAAGAGCATCCCACTACTCATGTCATCTATTTTTAAGAAGCTTCCAGCCAAGTTTTACTGTTTGCCAAACTCAGTACCCTTATGATAGGTATCATAATACGCAAGTAGGACTAGGTCTACTGTAACACTTGTGCCACATACATTTTCATGACATTGGAATGTCTATTGAGTTTCCCAAAAAGGATAACATATGACCAGAGGGGTTATAGGACTTTGGCAAAAATTGCAAAATCATGCCAATTTTATCAAATGTACACTAGCTCTTTCAATGCACACAACCCAGTCAAAGTGAAAAACTAGTGTCCTATTTGAAACATTCAGTATCAAAGGGTTTCAATGGTATACAGTTTAAGGGGCTTAGCTCGAAGGCGGCTCGCAAAAATACAAAATCAAAGTCACACGAAACCCTTATGCACTGAATTGACTGGGGTATGCCCAACGTTTTGCACAGCACTATATTAGGTAAGCTCGGACAAACAGTTTAACAATCTGCTGTATGTTTATTGGAATTTTCTCACTCGCGTTTAAGCAACACATGGATTAGTGCGGGGTATGGCTAGAAAGCACACTTACTTGAAGATGGCATCATCCGGTGCGGGGCTGTACATACCACGCTGTAGATGCCTCACACTGTCATCATACGGGTAACTAGCCACCACGCTGCCACCGTGTAGGTTAGCAGACAGCACAAACGCATTTTTCTCTATCCACTGTATAAGATTTGCTGTCTCCGGTTGTATCGGATCATTCTGACGCGCGCGAAATTGATCGGGAAAATTTCGGTTTAGATCGACGCCGGCTGCATTGGTTCGTCCACGGACTCCAACACATAATTGTGACACTTGATCATCGGCAGTGGCGGGGGAAGTGGATTCGAACCCGTCCGGATTTGCTGACGGCATCAAAAAGATGTTGGTGGTATCCACTAGATTAGTCACCCTCTCATCCTTACCATAATTCTCCAATAGATACTGCGTTAGGTAGACGACGAGCTGCCGACCCACCACTTCATTTCCATGTATGTTGGCAACATACTTGAACATTGGTTCACCAGGTTCAGCAGTGTCCACTTGGTCAGTTATTTGTATATAGTACATTTCTCTACCCTGTCCAGATTTTCCAATGGAACCTATTTTAGCTAAAGTCGGAAATTTCTCGACGTAACTGTCAAAAAGCTTTTTGATGTCATCTTGATGGTGATACCTGCTGAAGTCGAAATCCTGCCATTCACAAGTAACTACACCTATCAGGAGTAAACAGTGTAAAACACGAGAAAATATGTTTGATTTCGCCCTCATCATCAAGAAAGTTTGTGAAGGATGTTGACGATGAGGACGGAAGTGAACTCATTCCTATCGGAAATCGTTGAACTGAGGAATAAACAATCAGGTTAGGTCACCCTTAAAAAAATTTGAAATATAAAATAAATTAATTGAAAAATTAGGATGAACTAACAAAACATTCCCATCTTATTCTGAACGACGAAAGCATTTGCCTGTCTACAATGCGGATATTATTCCGTGTTGATAGAATTCCCTAATGGAATCCCCATTTATGTGAACCATACCATACGTAAGATATGAATATATTCATATCAATGGATTTTATCATTGATATGAATATGTTCATATCAGTGGATTTCATTGATATCCACATTGATATAAATATACTCCTATCAATGGATATCCATGGAAATAGATATCCATAGTAATGAAAACGGAACTACCATTGATATTGACTTAAATGAGAATTATTATTGATATCAGTTTCAATACATTGATGTCAATTTTAATACATTGATATCAATTTTAATACATTGATATCAATGGGAACTATTGATTTTACATGTAATATTCGTCATGCATTGGCAATCAGTAGCATCCCAGTTACAAGCATTGATATGATATATTCATATCAATAGTGCTAGTGGAAAGTGACGAATACTGTAAACTGGACCGTGGGTACAGAAAGTTCCCTAGCTCACAGTATGCCCCAGGGATCCGCAAAATAGTATAACCCGGTCAGAATGGGTACCCATTGGTAGCATCTGTAGCTGTATCTGGAGTGTTTTACTGTTTAGTTCAAGGCGCCAGATAAATCGTCTCATACTAATGCATAGATATCAGTGTGGGCAGGGCGTACACATGGGCCCCGGCTATGACAACAGTACTAGGCAATAGATAATTCTGTTGATCAGGATAAATTTGTATGAATTTGCATGTAGTATTAGAATCAGACTTATAACATGAAGTTGTGGAATTATAAATATATTGTGGTTTTTATTCTGGAAATTGTATATAAAAATATAAATTAGCACCATGAAAATGGATGAGTGGATTGACAGTTGATTAACCCAGGAATTAATATTATATTGCTCAAGCATTTCTCAGAGCTTCAGATAAGCCATGACCTCAGTGGTGATGCTGATTGTGTCACTGGCTATGCTTTTATGTAAATGTGAGTGCCACAACTAAAACTCAATAGGAGAATGAACATACTCTAGGCCTGGTTCTGAGTCAGTGGGTCACGGAGTCAGAGAGTCCGGGGTCAGAGTGTTGGAGAGTCTGGAACAGGGAGTCAGGAGGTCATGGGGTCAAGAGAATATGTCACTCAAACTGTCATCGGCCAGTATTCTCCAATAATATGCATGTACTGAATTTCAGGTAAAATATCCAGTTTGAAACTAGAGTGAATGGGTGAGCTCGTCAGTCTGTCTATAGAGTCAAGGTGAATTAGAAATCAGCATTTTGTTTGTCTTCTGATGCCGAAAGCAACGCTGAGTTCTCATTTACTGGCCAAACTTCTTCGTCCTAAAATAAAGATGGAATACGCTTTTCTGAGGAGAACGGGATATACACATATGTGCTAGGGGCTGATAAGAAAGGCCTGGCACATGAGAGAATGACTACCATTACAAGGGCCCTAGAGCCCCAGAGCCCTAGAGCCCCAGAGCCCCAGAGCCCTAGAGCAGGGGTTCCCAACTAATTTTTGAGAAGAGCCATATTTTTTATATGGACGACCTAAAACGGCTATGTAATTTGACTACATATATGCGTCCCTACGGCAACTATGGGAAGCCAACTCCAAGAATTCCATCGCGCGCAACATTAGACCAGGAGACCACATAATAATCTCATTTATTTTACACAGGACCTCACCTCTCTATATTTTGCCCATTCTTGCTCTTCACCACTTCCCAGAATGGTGAACATACAGACTCCGAATATATAAACCTCTGCAGATATATAGAAAACATTCCTCCACTCCGCACTCGTCCCCTGGAAGTCAACGTAAGGTTTGTTTAGTTTCGGCTAGTGCTGGTGTGTAAAATATCACAAATTAGGTCTTCCGATTGAGAGCCACTCTATTTTCGAATTCTTGTAAAGCAGCCAAAAATAAAATAGAATGAAGATAATGTTTCCTAACTTGAATGAGTGCATACAGCGTAGCCCATTCAGGGGAAGTGGAAAGAACCAGACTGATAATGGTAAGAAAGAAAGGGCCAGGTTAAGGAGGATGGGTTGGGGAGGACCCAGCAATGGAAACTTGTGGTGGGGCAGACTAGTGTCAGTGATTACATACCCCATTACTGGTGAGCCAGCCTGCTATCTGAGGCCCTAGAAATCCTGGGATTGTGGCTATGCAGTTTGTTATTCCCATTAAAGTACCTGCAACAGTAAACAGTAATGACACACTACTTTGACTCACTCCTCTCTGCTGGATATTTATTGCTCAACCTTTTGATAGTATCAATTAAAACCATGCTCAAAATACCATCTGAAGAGTATCTGAAATGATCCATCTGGAGTAACGCTGCTTTATAATCACCAGAGCTTGTAGAAGTTAGGTCTTTTCACCAGTGATATGAGGTTACTGCGACTTGTGTCACTGCTGTTAATAAGCCCACAGAAAAGGAATGGGGCTAATCAATGGGATTACACACTTGTATTTTCATTTGTTACAACTTAGCATATCAATACATCGATAGCATATCGATAGTATACCGATAGTATATCAATAGTATATCAATAGTATATCAATAGTATCATAGCTCCACCTTATAATGTGGCTTGCTTTTGACTAGGACTGACCAGGCAATGAAGGTTCCAGCGATTGCGAGCCCAGCGCTCTACCACTGACCTATGCAGCTATCGCAGGTTAATAAATATGAAGTAATGGGTGAACGGTCTCTCTTCCCATGCCGATGGGCTCACCTGCATACTGTGGGGCGATATCCAAGTGATTTACGTTAAACCCTGACAGCGAGATGCCATCAAATGCACCTGCCAAGCAGAGCAGTACTATAGCTAGTACATAGTTGCAGCCGACATATCCCACACCAATCAGACAGAATGCAGGACCCAACAGGCCTACAATAACACAAACAGAGAGGGTGAGAGCAGGAGAATCACCTCACAGGCAGGATGGGGATAGGATTTACAAGTGGAGTGATAGATTAAGTAGTGAAACTTGTGCGTCTAAAACAGCAGACCTGTACGAAGGGGGTAGGGGGTACATTTACGGGTGGCCAATCATACTATTTATGTAGATTGATTTACTTACCTGAAGAGAAGGGACCCCACTTTTCGGTGGGGTATCAGATAACACCATAGAGTTGTTCTTTATAACTATACAGTGGAGAATAACTCTATGAAATGAACAATGACAGCCGACCTGCTGGTGGGGAGAGCGAAAAGCCTCCCAGGTTTCTGGCAGGCAGAGCACTGAGCGATAAACTAACCAATGGCGAGAGCGGACTTTCTGGCTGTAGTGGTGGTTGCAATTCTTCTTTCTCGTATTGTGTCCACCACAGCTCCCCCAATCCAGATAGAAAGCCACATGGTGAGATATGGTAAGCAAGAGATCAGAGAGTCCTGTAATCACAGATCAACTATGGGCCGAGCTCACAATCAAATACAATGACAAAAACAAAATTAATGTGAACAAGAGAATGGCTAGCCCGTAGGAGCTAGGATGACAGGTGCCCGAGTAATTTTTATAAAAATATAAATATATAACATTCTAACTAACCCAGTCGATTGCGCTTGACAGGCTCAACTGATACCAGATTATAACACACTGTGATTGGCCCACAAATTGGCTCCTCCCACTGATACATGTCCAAGATGGCTACGGTCAAATGAGCACTTTCAACCCAAATGCGGGTAGGGCGATCACTTTTCTCCATATCTCCTAACATATACATGCAAATGCCGTCTAGTCATGTCAGCAGAATAAATCACAACCTAATTGTTCAAGAAAAGTGCTCCCCAATCTGGAGACGGTTTTCTTCTTCGAGATAATTTCAGCATTTATGATGTGTCGGTTATAGAGAGAGACTTCCAATGGAGGTATTTGCATACACTCCCACCACCCTCCTCTATCTCCCCGGACAGGGACCATCTAGTTCAGAAGAAGCCGATCAGTACAATACGAGAGCAAATACCATTTATAGGTGACATCTCAGTTCCACAACGGATGCGATATTTGCATTGAAACAACGCAAGAAAAAGTTTAGGGGAGGACAGTAAACACTGCACAGTGCCTTCATCGACCTTGAAAAGGCTTACGATTGGGTGCCAACGGAGGACCTATTCTACTGCATAAGAGCCAAGAAAATCCAACGAAAAACACATTCGAAATGTAGCGGACATGTACGCGGCAGTAGAACAATAGCGAGGAGTGCAGTCGGCGATAGCGCATCTTTTGAAAGTGAAAGTTGGTCTATACCAGGGTTCGACACTGAGCCCTTTTCTCTTCACAGAGGGAGTTCGGAAACCGTCACCATGGCAGATGCTGCTTGGTGATCATATAGTCCTCTGCAGTGATCGCAAAGAGGAGTTGGAAGCTGACCTGGAGGATTGGAGACAAGCCCTAGAGTCAAACGGGGGTGTCAAGGTCTAAAACAGAATACCTCTGCTTTAATGGAACTGAGCAGGACAGCATCGAACTTGGGATACACATGATACAACAGAGGAATGTGTCTAAACACCTAGGCAGCAAACTCTGGGCAGATGGCGAATCCACCTTCGAAGTGCAGAGGAGAATCCAGGAAAATGACGGTATTCTCTGTGACATAAAGGCTCCTCTAAAGGTCAAGGGAAAGATTATAAACACATATCCAGCAATGATATACGCAGCTGAAACAGTTGCCACTTACAAGAAAGCAGGAAAGCAAGTTTGAAACAGCTTCAATAAAAATGAATAGATAGGCGTGTGGCAAGACATTGAAAGACAAGATCAAAAATACTGAGATTCACAAGA
>Ga0224501_10004616_pt1 | contig 10859 bp, 7 predicted proteins | sample SF_Oct11_sed_USG_4_FD_169105 | JGI IMG/M metagenome (GOLD analysis project Ga0224501, IMG submission 169105) | Sediment microbial communities from San Francisco Bay, California, United States - SF_Oct11_sed_USGS_8_1 | ecosystem: Environmental > Aquatic > Marine > Sediment | place: USA...
TTCAATTTTCTGCATTAAATTTTCCACCATGACGACGGAACCGTCCACAAGAAGTCCAAAGTCAATCGCCCCAAGACTCATTAAATTTGCAGAAATATGAAATTCCTTCATGCCGATTACGGCTCCAATCATGGACAGGGGGATAGCAAGAGCGACAAGGATCGATGCGCGAAAATTTCCCATAATAAGGAAAAGAATCGCAACTACAAGAGCCGCGCCTTCAAGAAGATTGATGGCTACAGTTTTAATCGTCTCGTAAACAAGATAAGACCGCGTGTACACAATTTTTATACGCACATCTTCAGGCAGATCTATTTCAGATAAAGCTTCTTCCGAACTCAGCGCTACAAGTCTGCTGTTTGCGCCCATCAGCATAAGAACGGTTCCTAGAACGGCCTGTTCTCCCTGATATGTTGCGGCGCCAACGCGAAGCATATGGTCTTCCCGCACATCTGCAATATCTTTAATCCGAATTACTCCTCCGGCAAGATTCAGTTTTACAGGCAATTCCCGAATGGACTGAAGAGTTGTCTCAGATTGAGCACGCACGATTACCTGCTTTTTATTTTTTTCAATATAACCGCCTCCGGTGCTTTTTCCGATCGATTCCGTTTTTTCCAGAATATCTTCTATGCTGATTCCGTAAATTTCCATTTTGGAAGGATGAAAATCGATATGAATTTCTTTTTTATATCCGCCAGTAGCATCAATATCTGCGATTCCTTCGATTCTTGATTTTAAATACGGCTTAATTAAAAAATCATGTACGGTTCGAAGGTACAGCAGACGCTCTTTTTCAGATTTCCCGGCAAGTTTTGAACCCTCAGCAGGCAGAACGACATACATGAGAACCTCGCCAAGGCCTGTAGAAATGGGACCGAGTTCCGGAACAAATCCTCCCGGCAATTCGCGGCTTACGGACTGCAGTTTTTCAGAAACAAGCTGCCGTGCTCTGTAAATATCTGTATCATCGCTGAATATGACATTAACCTGTGAAAGACCGTATTTGGAGAGCGAACGAACATCTTTTACGCCCGGCAGGCCGGCCATCTCCGTTTCAATATTGTAGGTAATTGTTTTTTCAACCTGTTCCGGATCCAGACCCCCTGTTTTCGTATTCACAAGAACCTGGACGTTTGTAATATCGGGAACTGCGTCAATGGATATATAAGAGAGAGAACTCACTCCATATACGCAGAGAATAAAGACTCCAATAAAAACCCATATCTTTCTTTTTAAAAAAGCTTCAATCATATAGGGCAGCATTATTTTTCCTCCTTGAAATTCATCTGGCCGGTTATTTCCAGAACTTTCAAATAAGCGGCAATATAATCCATCTGTACATGAAAATACACTTCGTGAAGATCGGAGGAACTCTGATCCATTTCAAGATAGGTAAGAATATCCAGAACTCCTCTGCGAAAAAAACCGTCCGCTTCCGCCATCTGTCTGTGAACCCGGCTCAACGAAGACATAGGGTATTTTTTTAGAATCTTTCGCTTGTTTTCATAATCGTACAGAAACTCATCAAGTTCAGACAATATTTTTTTTTCTAAATGCTTTAACTCTTCCTCTTCTGCCTGAATTTCTGAATCGTAATAGGATATCCTTCCGCTATTACGGTTCCACAAAGGAATCTCTACCGTTACACCTGCGCCAATAAACTTTTCAGTCTGAGATACTTTTTCTTCAGAATAAATTAAGGACAGAGCGTAATCGGGAAATCTTTCTCTTTTTGCTTTCTTTTTTTCAATCTTTTTCATTTCAATTTCGTTGCGCTGCTGAGCAGTTTTTGAATGATCATGGATTTTTGAGCGCAGTTCCATTTGATCCAGCACAATGCCGTTTCTGTACCATGAAGAACGGATTTCAACCGGATTTTCAAACTCAAGATAAAGATTCAGACGCTTCCAAAGAATATCTTTCCGTGTCAGTTTATTTTTAATTTCCTGATTCAGGATGTCCATATGATTCTGTATCAAAACCTTTTCCATTTTTTTCTGGGGCGAAACAAACTGTCTGGATTTCAGAAACCTCTGAATTTTTTGAAAACGGCGATAACGTTCATTCAGATGTTCAAGGTGTTCATCAACTTCTCTGTAGGAAAAAGTCAAAAAAATAACATCATAGTAAAGACGCCTTTTTGAATTTTCAAGGGAAAGTCCGGCATTGTCCTTCAGAGTTTTCTGAATCTCTGTACCCATCTTTTTTTTCCCGGGAGATGAAAACGGCTGCGTCAGAGAAACGCTGTACCCGTACCCCTTTCCTCCTGCCTCCGGAATCCCCAGTGTAGAAGAGCCGCTTTCGCTCCTCACTCCATAAGAAGCGGAAACCTGCGGATTTTTCCAGCGTTTCGACTGTTTCACAGAGCCTTCCATACCTTTCAAACGTGCATCTTCAGCTTTTAATATGTTTGAATTCTTAACGGCAATTTGTATAATTTCTTCAACACTGTATGATTTTTCTCCAGAAACCGGCATGAAGGCCGATGAAAGAAAAAATAACACAAATATATAGTAAAAATTTTTCATTACGATCACCACAATATCAATTGATTCATAAATCTCAAAAAATAGAGATTCTTATTTAACGCTTCAATCCGGAGGATTTGATTTTTTCTTTTTAACAAAAAGAAAGGATCGAATCAGCGCTAAACATTCATTTATAATGCCAGACGTCAGAACTCAGAACGTTTTCGAAAAGAAAATCAATCAAAACGCACTCTGCATAGAACCGCAATCGTACGATTTTCCATGCAAAAGTCTTGAATTCATCTGCAGGCAGATTTCAAGTTATGTATTGTTGAGAGGGAGGTCCCCTGTGGGGCGAATTAAGTTTTAAAAAGGAAGGTAAATATATTAAAACAATGCTATTTTTAATTTTATGTTTTTGGAATAAAATTAAAAATTTTAATTCTGCTGTCTCCGAGAGAATCAAGATATCAGGCAGAGTAAATTTAAAAGCGCTTATATGAAAAGATCCGTTTTTAAGAGCATGTGAAATGGGTATTTCCGGAATGGTTTCCAGAGGAAGATTACAGTCATTATCCCCGTCGCAGCCGTCATGGTGGTCAACAACATTAAAAATTAAATGAAAATGACCCAGCCCGCTGTGAGCATGATGAAGCAGCCCTACAGGGAACAGATACACCGTCAGAAGTATAAATGAAAATATATTGATGGCTTTTTTCATTATGTTAATTTCCAATTTTCTGACAGAAGATTTGATCAGTCAAGAAAATTAAAACAGATTTTTCAATCTGTCCCTCTTCATTTTTGTTTCTTTGAAGCCTTCTTTTTTACTTCTTTCTTTTTTCCTGTTAACGAACTCTTCACTGAAACAGACTTCCCTTTCACCTTTGGACATTCATTAAAAATCCTGGCCGTACACCCTTCACAGACCGTCTTATCCAGCTTGTTATAAATTCCTGCAAGGGCAGCTCCTTTGGTTCCAAAAAAGTTTTTAGGATTCAGAGTTGCAAGGGAGCCGCTTTGATCAAGGGTATTGAAAAACTGCTTTTTCGGATTTATGAAGAAAAGATCGCCGCCCATAGACTTCCTTCTTTTTCTCTCTGCAACAAGAGCTTCGCCGCCTGCAATGTCTGTAAAATGAATTCCTGAAGAAACGATGGCTAAATATTTCTGCTCTGGATTCTTATTTCTGTATTCATCAAAATAATCTTCAACATAATTTACCGAACCGAAGAAAAGAGCGCCGTCGACCCGGACAATTTTAAGCTGGGGGCATTCAGGAAGAGACAGATCCGTCGTAAACTTTCGTCCAGGCAGCCTTGCATCCGGAACTCTCGGTACAATATTGGGATGGGCAACCCTCATCAGATAAAATACAAGAGACAATATCACGCCCGAGAAAATCGCCACTTCAAGATCAATGAATAAAGCGCCTCCCACAACCACGATAAAAATCGCTGTTTCACGCTTGCTGGAATGTAAAATATGCTTGATTGCCTTAAAATCAATCAGGCCCCAGGCTACGATAAATAAAATTCCAGCCATGGCCGCATTGGGAATATAATCCGAATAAGGAGCTACAAAAATCACAATGGGTATAAGGAAAAGGCCTGCAAGGATCGCCGCAACCGGCGTTTTCGCTCCTGCCTGATAATTCAGACCGCTTCTGTTGAACGATCCGGTAGCAACATAACCGGAAAAAAAGCTTCCTGCGATATTGGAAAGTCCCTGAGCGATAAATTCCTGGTTTCCGTCAATCCTCTGACCGCTCCGCATACCGATGGATTTACTGATGGAAACCGCTTCTGTCAGCGCAAAAAGTGTGATGGCTATGGCGGGCATGAACAGCTGCTGAATTGTTTTAAATGAAAAATCGGGTGAAGAAAGCGGAGGAAGCGTATCTGGAATGGAACCTATCGTTGCAATCTGAGTAACGTCCTTTCCAAGCATCATATCCAGACCGATTGCCATTCCCGTACCGGCGAACATGGAAACAATTAAATAGGGAAATTTAGGAAACAGTTTTTTTATAAGAAGTCCAGATAAAATCGTAACCAGCCCCACAGCAACGGCATAATAATTTATATTGGGAACCTGCAGAGTAAAGTGATAGAGAATATCATGGAGGTGCCCGCCTCGCGGAATCGGAACGCCAAAAAAATTCTTCAGCTGTTTTGTGCCGATGAGAATGGCAGCGCCGGCAGTAAAGCCGACAATCACGGAATGGGAGATAAAACTGACAACTTCGCCCATTCGCGCAATACCCAGAATGAGTTCAATGACTCCCACCATGAAGGTTAATGTAAATGCAAGAACGATGTACTGTTCTGTTGTGGGTTCTGCAAATCCGCTGAGAGAACTCAGAATAACAATGGATGCCGCTGTTGTCGGACCGGAAACAAGATGCCAGGAAGAACCGAAAAGCGCTGCTATGATGGCCGGAACCATTCCTGCATAAAGGCCGTACTCAGGAGGCATTCCCGCAATACTTGCAAAAGCAACCCCCTGAGGAAGAACAACTAAAGCTCCCGTTAAACCGGCAATTACATCAAACTTTAATGTACCGGCCCCAACCATCGGGAACCATTTTGTAAAAGGAAAAAATTTAATAAACCATTCAGGTTGATTTTTATTCATAACAGATCCTCTGGCCGGCTGCAGATCTATAAAAATGATTCGTCAATTTGTTCAATTTGAGTGATTGCAGCTTATCGGCTGATTGTTTTCTTCTATAATATGTCCATTATTTTTAGAAGGGGTTACTCTGAACAGAGATTTTCAGAATGTAAGATTTAAGCGTGGGAAATATTAAATAATGATAATGGAAATATATTATTAGAATTTTTGGGGCTTAAGAATCAATTTAACTGAATCGTTATAACTGAAAATGGATTCTCACAAAATTGAAATAAAGACATCAAACTCGTGAAAAAAATTTAACAGTAACAATTTTCTTCTCATAATTACTGAATCCAAAGATTTAACTAAAGCAAAAGGATTATTTCAAGCCTCAATATCCTGAATTTTTTGATATTATTGATTTTTTTAAGTAATTTTTGCTTTAAAATTAAATTATTCAATATAACATGATATCAATCCTCTGTATTCATATATGAATTGCAATTATACTGAGGGGATCTGTTATTATGAATTTCAAGTTCTATGGATAAAACATATTAAATTTTCATGTGACAAGATTCATTTAACAGAATGAAAAAAACTGAGAATGTTTTTTCTTTCTGTTTTTAAAAAAATATAATTTTCACATTTTTATAAAATAAATAAGGAAAACTATATTTTTTTTTCATTTACAGAGGATCCATTAAATGAATGCAACCGCTAAAACAAAATCTGAAAACCCTGAAATGTCGCCTGACAAATTTAAAAAAATTATTTCTGAATTTCCCTGTCTCAATGAACTTTCTGATATTGAACTGAAAAATCTTCAGGATAAGGCTATTTTTCAGAAAATTCCAGCCAAATATAAAATTTACGAATCTGGAGATCCCTGTAATTTTTTTACGCTTATCCATAAAGGAAAGGTAAGGGTTTTCAGAAATAATGAAGCGGGACAGGAGATCACTCTTTACAGAATTGGCGCAGGAGAATGCTGCTTTCTTACAGCGTCCTGTGTCATGCAGGATACAAAGTTTCCGGCCATGGCCGTTTCAGAAGACGAACTTGAGGTTCTAATGGTTCCATCAAATATCCTTCAGGAGTGGGTTTCAAAAAATCCAATCTGGCAAAAATATCTATTTATGCTTATGGCCTCACGGTTAAGTAATGTAGCTACTAAAGTTGAAGACCTTGCATTTCAGAAATTTGATAAAAGACTGGCAGAACTTCTTTTAAAAATTCACAGCAATCTTACCATAACCAAAACCCACCAGGAAATTGCACTGGATCTTGGAACTGCAAGAGAAGTTGTTTCCAGGCAATTAAAAGATTTTGAACATGCAGGTCTTCTTAAACTTTCCAGGGGTAAAATTCAGATTCTGGATTCAGATGGTCTGAAAAGTTATTTTCAGGATCTTTAACAATCAAGAGAATTCATCAAAATCCTGAAGATAAATCAATCAATCTCCATTGTTAAATTAATAATTTCTATATAATGTGACATAATATCCTTTCTCTGGACATAAAAATGACATTTTTTTTGTGTTCTTAAAAAAAAATTAAATAAAAAACACTATAATGTGATAAATATCACATACATATGATATTTATCATGCTACACTCTTTACTCTACTGGAAAAGAGATTTCAGCAAAATAAAAAATCTCAGATTTACGCTGAATTTTCATCTCTGCCGGTAAAATTGGGAGGAGTGTCAAATGAACAAAACATCAATACGAGTTGTTTTTACCGCAGCCATCGTTGCTGGATCTATTTTTTCAACAGGCGCAGTTTTTGGTGAAACAAAAAACTTTCTATTATTTGCTGAAACCGGGAATGTTGTCGTATCGGGAGCCGGGGGAGCGACCATACCGGCATGGGGATATTCCGATGTAGCTGGACAGGCAAAATTTCCAGGTCCTCAGCTGGAAGTGACTGAAGGCGATACAGTGAATATCACCTTGATCAATTATCATAATCGAAATCATAATCTGGTTGTTCAGGGATTATCCGATTCAAATCAAACAGCGGTTCAGCCTTCACAGGCATACACATACAGCTTTACCGCTGACCGTGCAGGAACGTTTCTTTATAAAGATACCTTAAACTCAAACATCAATCGATCCATGGGAATGTATGGAGCTTTTATTGTAAGACCTGCTGATGGAACCAAAACAGTCTATCATCAATATTATGACAAAGAAAATGTCTGGGTAGTGGGCGAAATGGATAAGTCTCGATGGAATGACAGGGCAGCTTCAGGACAGAGCGTCAATACTTCCGTATACAAACCCAATTACTTTCTTATGAACGGACAGGGCGGATTTTCCGCAATGCATGACGATGCAGGAACAACCATGACGGGTGTTGTGGGACAGATGGCCCTTGCCCGCATTGTAAACGGTGGACAGTTTTCACATTCGCTTCACTTTCACGGCGGACACATTCTCATTGTTGGAGAAAACGGAGTCCCCCTTGAAAATCCACGATGGGCAACTACTGTAAGCGTAAAACCCAATTCTACAAAAGATGTCATTTATGAAATGGTTCAGCCGGGAGTTTTCCCAATGCATATCCATACGGCGCAGATGGAAACGGCCAATGGAGTTTATTTAAACGGCGTTGCAGCCATGATTGTAATTAACTGAGGTGAATGAAATGAAATTGATTACTATGAAAAAAGAATTTATTAAGGGATTTGCATACCGCTATAAATTTTCACTGGTTGCCCTGATGGTGTTTTTACTGGGCGGTGGAATTCTATTCGGTCAGGGAGGTTTTCGATTCCGCGGCGGCGGCGGCGGAGGAGGAGGCGGCGGAACCACCACCACAGGCGGCGGAACCGTTGTTACCGGAGTAAACACATACAGTGTGAACGTACGTAATGTAAATAAAACCATGAGCGACGGTGCAAATGTAAACTTCTGGGGTTTTAACAGCGAAATCCCCGGTCCTGTAATTATTGTGGGCGAAAATCAAAGGTTTGATCTGACTCTGCAGGGCGGAATGTGGCCGCATGAAATGTCACCCTATCAGGGACATACAATCCATCTTCATGGACTGGATGTGCCGCAATCTGAAGACGGAGTCCCGGAAACAGGAGCGCCTGTTATGGGAGATACCTATACTTTTTATACCGGTTCCGGATGGGCGGGTACCTATGCCTACCATTGCCATGTCCATACTGTAAAACACCTGGAACAGGGAATGTACGGAATGATTGTTGTTAAGCCTGTTGATTCAGCGGGAAATACAACCAATGAAGTTTACAGCGGCGGACCTCGTTACGATTATGAAGAATTCTGGACCCTGAGCACAGTTGATCCTGCTTATCATACGGCAACAGGCGACAGTACAGTATTTGCTGATTACAATCCTAAATACTATTTAATTTCTGGAAAGGAAGGACTGAGCCAGGCATCGCCGGCAAAAACGCTTGCAGCTGCTCCTGGAAAAAATGTAATCTATAGACTGAATGGAATGCACTCTGTGAATTCCACATTCAGCGTAAAAGATGCTTCTGGAAATGCAAAGGCATTTACCGTTTACATGCAGGCAGGAAGGAAACTTGCACAGCCTGAAACGGTTACTTCTCTGGACGTTGCTCCAGGGCAGACATTTGATGTTCTTCTTACTCTTCCTTCAAGCAGCGGAACTCTTTATCCGCAGCTGACCTATAAAGACCTGAGAAATAACATGCCATATACAAACGGAACAGTCTATACAAAGGTTACTTTTTAACCTTCAATTTACTGCCTGAAAAACTAAAAACCCTTCTTCAAAATGAAGAAGGGTTTTTTTATACCTGATAAATTTCAGACGATTTTAAGCAAGAACGTCCACTCGGTGAACAGACTCCGGATCGGAAGGCTGGGAAACCTGCTGAGAGACGGCAACATTTACCATTTTTCGATCCAGATTTGCATCTTCCTGAACAATAGCCTGATTTAAGTCATTTAAGATTTCGATAGATTTCGAAACCATATCAAAGGCCTGAAGGCCGCTGTAAGCTGATCCAACTTCCATACCTGATCTCCTATTATCATTATCGGATTTCAACATTCCAACTTTATAATCTTTTGTAATATAAATCAGGCGGTTTTCAAATCAGAAAAGTTTTAAAATAATTCTAAAGATATAGGTTTTATGCCATATGGATCAAAAAATTTGTTTTTTCTGTAAATATAAATTTTTCTTCACATCATCTATTGTTTATTTCAGTCTAATTATATAGAAATTATATTTATTTTTATAAATCTTAATAAAAACATTATTTACCGCCATGAGACATTTTAATATATCAAATTATTTTCATCACGTATTTATAAAAAGCATTATCCTGATCCTGGCGCTCTTTACTGTATCTGCATGTACTAAGAAATTTCCCGAGAACAATTGGATCAACCTCTTATTCCTTCTTGATACGGTTCTCAATCCTCCGACAGAACCCACGACGCCTGCTGTTGTCAGTGCGACTCTTTCCACAACGACAGTCATTGTTTCGGAAGAACAAACGGTTCCTTCCGCATCGTTTACAGTTGTTCTTGATACGGCTGTGCAGTCCGGGCAAACTGTAACCATACCCGTAACAGGCATCGCCGCTGAAGGATTGGTCAGCTCTCCACTCGATGCAGCCTGGGTGACAGGTCCGATCAATCTAACTTTTGACGATACGAATTGGAACGTACCCCAGACTGTCTTTGTCAAAGGCGTCGATACAGATCTGACTCAGGATGCTTCGTCTTTCACGCAGTTTACCGTTACGCTTGGAACAGTTACTACAACAGATTCAAACTATACCGATTTTGATCCTCCTGATGTTCTTGCTTTCAATCTTGATAACGATACGCCGGGTAATGCAGGAGTGACCATTGTTCCCTCTTCAGGCCTTTTTACTTCCGAGCCTGCAGAAACCGCTACTTTCGGAATCGTTTTAAATAAACAGCCTGCAGCAGCCTCAACGGTTAGCATTACTCTTGCTTCAGGCGATTTAACGGAAGGCGACATTACAACTCCTGCATCAAAGACTCTTACGTTTTCTACCGCAAATTGGAATGTACCCCAGGAAGTAACGGTTACCGGCGCAGACGATGCTTTTGTTGATATTGATACTCCTTATTCAATTACTCAAGATTCTTCAACCTCATCCGATCCTGCCTATGCTGCTCTTGTACCCGGCAGCGGAAACCTGCCCAATATAAATTTATTTAATAAAGATAATGATTTCGCCGGCGTTTCTCTGGACACAACTGCCGTAACCACATCGGAAACTTTAACAACACAGAACATTACAATATCGCTTGATGCCGCACCTGCCGCAGGAACGCAGGTTCAGATTGACATTTCACTCATCGATCCGTCTGAAGGAACACTGACAACTCCTGCATCCATAATCTTTACCGATCTTCTACCAGGACCGCAAATCGTAACCATTCAGGGAGCGGATGACCCCAATGCAGACGGCAATATTGTTTATCCGCTTAATTTGACCATTAACGGCGCAGGTACAACAGATCCTGCATACGGCGCCGTAACAATTCCGTCTGTAAGTGTTACCAATACAGATGATGAAACAGCAGGAATTACTGTTACACCTGTAACAGCAGGAATCCTTCCGGAAGACGGAACATCAACGGCAACTTTTGATATTTCATTAAATACAGAACCGCTGTTCCCGGTAACTGTCAATGTTTACAGCAGCGATACATCAGAAGCAGCCATCAACCTGGCTGCAGCTCTGACTTTTGATGCAGTATGTCCCGGGGTAACCTGC
>Ga0224501_10004617_pt1 | contig 10858 bp, 16 predicted proteins | sample SF_Oct11_sed_USG_4_FD_169105 | JGI IMG/M metagenome (GOLD analysis project Ga0224501, IMG submission 169105) | Sediment microbial communities from San Francisco Bay, California, United States - SF_Oct11_sed_USGS_8_1 | ecosystem: Environmental > Aquatic > Marine > Sediment | place: USA...
GAGGCACAGAGAAAATCTTTTTTTGTTAACCGACATAATTTAAAACTTTTCTTCTGATACCCTGCTTCAGCACTGGGACATTAAAATTAATTAACAAACCGACAGAGCAGTTAATTAACTTCATATACGTTAATAACTGCGCATCATGAATTGGCATTAGCTTATCCACTGTTTTCAATTCTACAATTACTTTATTTTCAACCATTAAATCCAGTCTATACCCTGCATCCAGGCTTACCTCTTTATAAATAACTGGCAGACTAACCTGGCGACGAACTTCTATCCCCTGTAAATTTAATTCGTAGCACAAACATTCTTCATAGGCTGACTCTAGCAATCCTGGACCCAATACCTTATGCACATCTATAGCTGAGCCAATAATAATTTCAGTTACATCATTAACATCCATATTATTTTCCTCTGCGCCTCCGCGCCTCTGCGGTGAAAAGATTTTTAATACAACATAATGTCTGCGATCTTATCCGCCCACGCCGTAAATTCCGGCACCGCAAAAATATCCTGCCCCACTGCCCTGTGCATATCCGAGACCATCATCACACCCATCTCGCGTTGTGGAAAACGACTGGCGTAATTGAGAATATTGCCGTGCACGGTCATGGCATCATCGGTTTCCTTGGCACGAATCGCACGGCCAACCAGAGCAGTTGCAACGGCGTACTGCAGATCAATTTCTTTGGGCGTTGGCACCTCTTCACCTTTTACAATTGCATCAAGGTCTGGCATCTGATCGAGGCTATCAACAAAGGCCTTGACCTCAATACCGGCCGCTTTGCCGACACAAGCCTGAAGTGCACCCAACAGTAAATTATTCGATTCATCAAATTTCTGCAGTGCACGGTGGGCAAATTCCCAGGAACGCGGTGATGGGAAGGCAACCGGATTTTGTGCGGGATCGAACTCGAATAACAGGTCCTGGCGGAAACGCAGGAAGGCGATGATGCGTTCATCGATACCATTGGCATAGGCCCAGGCGACCCAGTCATCGAGATTGATTTCCACCTCATAGTGCGAGAAGCGGTTCGCCAGTGGTGCTGGCATGCTGTAGGTGACACCACGGTCACCCTGTCGGTTACCGGCGGCGATGATGGCCCAGCCTTCTGGCACTTCGTACTCGCCCAGCTTGCGATCCAGAATCAGCTGGTAGGCAGCCGCCGAGACACTCGGTGGCGCCGAGGTAATTTCATCGAGAAACAGGATACCGCGTTCACCATGTCGCTTTAAATTGGGTAGCATCGAGGGCACAGCCCACTCAACGAACTCTTCGACACGAAATGGAATTCCTCGCAGGTCGCTGGGCTCCATCTGCGACAGGCGGATATCGATCAGTGGTACCTCGTGACGAGCGGCAATCTGTGCCACCATCTGTGATTTACCAACACCGGGTGGCCCCCAGAGCATCACCGGGGTATGGTGACCGCTGTCTGCACTGGAGAATTCTTTTTCGATGACTGTTAATAGGTGGGCTGGACGCATAACTACTACTTGTGGAAATTTATAGGGAAGAACTACTGCTGGTCAAAACCTGCAAGCTTATAGAGACGTTTCGCCTCGGCAGGGTCTTTTTCAACCCCCTTGCCTTCTTCGTACATCATGGCCAGCGTCGTCAGTGAGCCAACCAGACCCTGCTCAGCCGCCTTCTCGAACCATTTGACGGCCTCGGGGCCATTTTGCTCGGTGCACTCACCCTCCATGTACATAAAGCCCAGGCCATGCTGGGCAACTGCATGTCCCTGCTCAGCCGCGGCCTTCATATACTGGAAGGCCTTTTTCTCGTTGACCACTGTGCCCAGGCCGTTTTGCAGCATAATCGCACAGCGGTGCTGGGCCTCAGCATCGCCGGCCTCGGCCACAGGCCCAAGAAAACTCATCGCCTGGGCAAAATTCTTGGCCTCAAATGCCGCTATACCGCTGGAAAAGGCCGCATCGGCATCGGTCATTGCATTATCTGTATCACTGGACATTATTTTCCTCTGTATAATTCTTTCGAAATACTCAATATGGGGCACATGCTACCGAATACAAGGGTTAATTGAGAATACCTCTCATTGGTAGTATTTCTTATATGCCATTCCAGCCCTCCCCAAAGGGATATAAACAGAACTTTCACCCTGAGGTGGGAATACGTTATAATCTGCGCCCATTATTGGTGTTAGTCACCAGACGCGAATTCCAATTGTAAGCAAATCATCGTTTAACCACGGTGGATACAGAAATTAACAGAGGATTTATTCATGAACCAAGAATACTACAATGCTGTAACCAAAATGGAAGAAGCTGGTGTTGATCCAGATTACATCTGCGGATGGGAAGGCGGTTACGTTTTGAACCCACCACGCGAAGAACAGCGTGTAACTGACGCTTATGAAGCCGGTTACGAAGACGGCAAAGAAAGAAATGCTGACAATTTCAGTGCCTGGGCTAAAAAATAAGCCTGATTACTGAAATCAGTACAAAAAAGCCGGTGTTTTGAAACACCGGCTTTTTTATTTCCATACCGTATCAGTTCCTACTGCATCAATTTCGGGAAGTCACCACTGAAATTAGCATCAAACACACTACCCGTTAGCGACATCAAAATATAAAGTGTCCTTCCCTCCGCCTCGTTCTGCAGGCTGATAATGTAATAATCATCAGTTTTCTTATGTACACGCTTCGCGCCTTCAGGCAACTGCGCCCAGCTTTTAGCCAGCTTGTCAAAACCTAACCCAACATCGTCCAGAGTAAACTGCTCAACAACATAGCTTGCTTCCTCTATAGCCTGCTGTTCATTAACAGGCCCATGGCCACCGGGATGCGCATTTGCATTTTGTACAAATGTCACGAACAACAAAAATATTAAGACTATATTTTTCATTATTTCCCCCTTAATGCATATGTGGCTCACCATGCCCATGTCGATGCACCTCTGGCTTTTTCTCTGGTAAAGCCGGTGGCTCAACAACAGCTTCCACTGGGGCAGGTTTCGTTAAATTAAGCGGTTCACTATAACCCTTAGGTACAGTGTATTGCTTTATATCCTCATGCACATGCGAATGGTCGTCTTTATTCAAAGGAAAATCATCAGGATAAACCGTATGCTGGTAGCCGTGCATCTGCATTGAAAATAAAAATAAACCAATAGCAATCAACAACACATTGGAAGCACGACTAAAATGACTGAACGATTCACTCTTGCGCCAGCCTGATAGCAAAATCAGCATCGCAGAAAGCGCAACGATCTGACCGACTTCAACACCAACATTAAATGCGAGAATCTTTAATACAAGTCCCTCTTCGCCCAGTGGTAGCTGCTGTAGCCGGGTAGAAAGACCAAAACCGTGGATTAATCCAAAGCCAAATACCATCCAGATCAGGCTTGGTGGATTATATTTAAAATAACGCCTGAAACCGTCGAGGTTCTCAAACCCCTTGTAACAAACAGTTAAGGCAATTACAGCATCAATTAAATAATAATTTGCCTGAATTTCGTACAGCGTAGCAAAAACCAGTGTAATGGAATGGCCGATAGTAAACGCGGTAATGAACTTAACAATATCAACAAATCGGGTTAGAAAGAAAATAACCCCAAAGATAAATAACAGATGGTCATAGCCCGTGAGCATGTGCGAAGCACCCAGCTCAACGAATTGCATAAAGCCGGCGTTGAGAATGCTTTGCTTGTCAGCTTCAGACATGCCATGCGCGATAGCATTAGAGGCAATCAATAGCCCTATTAACAAAATCAGATATTTTTTCAACTTTGTATTCCTTGAGTTTTTATAATCCTGTATAGACTTCAGTAGTTAGATAAGATTCCTTAAATCAGATCTCGGGCTACTCTTTTAAAGGTCTTCAATGCATCGGGTATCTCGATACTCATGATCTGCTCGGTCACCCACTTTTTGTCCTTCTCACCGATGACTTCGGTGACATGCTCACCACAACGCCTCTTCATCTGGAAACCCGGCTCGTTGCCGTCGTAGGCAAAACCGGCGTATTCGGCCATACGTTCATTTAGCACCTGGATAAACTGGCCTTTGTAGTCCACCGATTTGTCCTCATTCACATCCATGCGGTTATCGTGCATGGTTTTGGCCAGGTTCAACGCCAGCGCGGTGATCAAGTCGCGGCGGGCATCTTCTGTGTACTCCTTCTCAGAGATCATACGGTCGACCACGTGCACGAAAAAACCCAGCAGCTCGGCGATTACATCCAGTCGCTGGTTATAGGTGTCGGTCTGGAAGCCTTCATTCTCCAGATGCAGCACATTGGCACCGGCGATACGCCACAGGTTGAAGCCCAGCGCACTACCCACCTCTTCAGCGCTACGCTCACGGCTTTTGTCATTCCACTTACTTTTTACTCTGATTTTCACAAAACACTCTCACCAATCTGTATTAAAGACCCGAAATTTACGGGTGTAAGCATCAACAGCGAATAGTATACTGTTTTGGTCGGGAATTAACCTACCTATTACAGGTTTCACACAATGCAGCACGAATACAGCCAGCTACAGCAAAGCATCCAGCACAACTGCCACATTTCGGATGCGCGGTACGCCGGTAATTATACGCTGTGCATCTACCTGCTGAAAATGCGTGAATATTATCGCTGGGAAAAAACCTTCGCCTACCGGCAGGCGCTCTCTACCGACGATATCGGCCAGTGGCTGACCGAGCGTGAAAACCTGTGGGATAAGATCGAAGGCGAGAATTATGCCCGTCTTGAGCTGGACAGTGAGCTATACGACCCGTTTGACTCAGCCGCGATCAACCAGAAGCTGCTGGCACAGGGTCTGGTCTATAGCGGCGGTATCGGCCAGAAGGGTAAACCGCATTTTTTCCTGGCCGAACTGGAACGACGTGAACAGCATCATGACTACCAGATCCTCATTTCCGGCAGGGAATACGCGCGTGACCTGACCTCGCCACCGGCGATGTCGCAGGGCAACACCATTTTTATCCGCCGTGAGTCGTTCAAGCGCATGATCTGGGAAAAGATCGAGGCCTGGCGCTGGAACCAGCCGGAAAACGCCATGGCACTGGCAATGCGCTGCTACGACTTCGACAACGAGCTGGAGGCTTCGCTGGAGGCGATGACCAACAACGAGCTGGAATCAGCCGTGCTGCACGAGATTGGCGAGATTCGTGCCGGCCAGCAACTACCCGGCTGGGGCGATATGATGCAGGACATTATTTTCACCCAGGCCGAGATTATGGCGCGGGCACTGCGCGACCACCTGGCCGATGCCATCTCCACCCTGCCGGCGCTGATCGAACAGAACAACCGCGCCTCGATTCATTTTTATTTCGCCAACCTGACACCCATGCGCCTGCATATCTTTCCATCCCTGCAGACAGCATACCAGGACTGGAAAACCAGCAACGATATCGAACCATTACAACAGGCGGTAAAAAATAGCGCCCTGCACTGGCAAAACATTGCAACTCAAATGCTCAGCCTGCACAATCAGCACAAAGAAAAATGCAGTACGCATATTGAATCACTGATCAACGCCAGCTACCTGTAAGCCAGGTACCTTTAATAGTTATTATGGAAACTGAAACCGGAAAGATACCGCTGAAGACTATCCACGAAGTCAAAGCCAACACATTTATATTCGAGAAGAAAGACGCCCTGCCGAAAGACGTGTGTGCAGAAATGATTCGCCGTTTCGAGGTCAGTGAAGACGAACAATACGAAGGCCGCGTCGGCCAGACCGTTTCGAAGGATCGCAGTATCAAGCACACCACCGACCTTGTCACCAGCGGCAAGGAAAACTGGAAAGACCTCGACCGCGAGTTGTTTCGCTCGCTAAGTATAGCGATACAGGAATTTCGTGAGACCTACCCTTTCTTCAAGGGCCCGTTCAAGGACATGGGCTACAATCTGCAACGCTATAAGGAAGGCGAGTTTTATCACTGGCACATCGATAGCGGCAGCCACGAATTCAGTAACCGGCAACTGGTCGCGCTCTGGTACCTCAACGATGTCGAGGGCCCCGGCGGAGAAACCGAGTTTTCCTTGCAGCAAATCAAGATCACACCCGAGGCCGGCAAGCTGGTGCTGTTCCCACCGTTCTGGACGCATGAACATAGAGCTGTGACAGTTGAGAAAGGCGTAAAATATATTGCAACGACGTGGGTCGTTTTCGCTTAATACTTTTCGAAAGCCATCAGGTGACACCATACTTTGTCAAAACGATATTTTAAAGTACTCATTTATTCGCATATAAACTCCGCATTTAAAACATCGCTTTTTCGCGTCTTGCACACACCTGACAACTTTCTTAATTCATCAATCAACGAACTAGGCTAAGTTGATGAACATAACAATTAAACGACCAAAAACCGAAAAGGAATTCGAAGATTATTATGATCTACGCTGGCGTATTTTGCGCGAACCGTGGAATCAGCCAAGGGGCTCTGAAAAAGATGAGTTCGAAGACAATAGTTTCCACATCATGGCATGTGACAAAAATAACAATGTTGTAGGTATCGGTCGCCTGCACTTCAATAATAAGAAAGAAGCACAGATTCGTTACATGGCGGTTGCACCTGAATATACTAACCTGGGCATAGGCGCATTAATACTTGAGACACTGGAAGAACAAGCCCAGCAGCAAGGATGTAAAAATATTGTGCTGGACGCACGAGAAAAGGCTGTTGGTTTTTATATAAAGAATAACTATAAATTGCTAAATAAGAGCCATCTATTGTTTAACTCTATTCAGCACTTTCGTTTGAAAAAGCGTATTACTATTTAATCGCCTCAGCCACATAAACAAAAAAGCAAACATGGGCGACAACATGCCCATCGAGCCTGAACTATTACCCGTTTCAGTACTGATATTACTATTAAGCTGTGCAGATGAGGCTGGCTGAGCTGCCGTACTGGGGCTGCCTGTTGCTGACGTATCAATACTTTCTATCGTGACAGATTCTGAATTCACTAAAACAACATCAGTTGTCACTTCACTCGTTTCAGTTGTCTGAACTGGATCTAGCGTCGCTACTGTAGAGTTGTCAATCAATGAAACTGTGACCTGGGCAGTGTTAACTGTCGATGAAACAGTGCTCAAAGTAACATCTGTAACTAATGGAGTCGTATTAGAAATAGTTGTCGGCCCTGTTACAGCAATACTTCCTGATGAACTGATTGTCGTTCCTGATATAACCATAGTTCCAGATGAATCTGGCACAGTGCATAAATCAGCATCGACTAAAACTGGATCAGAAACGCCAGAAATGATTGTCATACCAGATGAAGCTGAAGTAGTACATGTGTTCTGTGTATTTGTATTATCAACTATAGAACCTGTCGCATTAAGTGTAATGGTAGCATCAACAGCAGAAAGATAGTCTATGGTAATGTCAATGCCTGAAACGTTAACAGTTGCAATACCTGAAATAGTTAATGAACCAAGAAAAATAGTTTCATCACCGCCAACAGCTACAACCTCAATCAGGCCATCAGTCATTATAGTTATATTTGTATAATCAAAATTCCCACCTGTACCTAAATCCAACGAACCACCAACATCAAACGTGATGCTCTCACCCACCGCCAGCGCTAATGTACCACCCGCTGAAAAATCAGTACTGGAGGGTTGTACTGCAGTATTAATAGTACCGGTCGCGCCCAGGTCGAGCACACCATCGGTACCGAAGGTCAAGGTTAAAGCCTCGGTTGCTTCGATAGAACCGCCTGTAGGAAAGCTAATCGTGAGGTTACAACTTGTATCACACAGGTTCGTCGCAAAGGCTGAATTTGCGAATAAAAACAGGAAAATAGAAAAAAACAGTGGTTTCATACAAGCTCCGTGGCGACATCCTTAATTACCATATGGAAGAAAGAATAACAGGCAGCTTGTAGAGAATCAAGTTGGCACATCATCCTTTATTGATCCCAAAAAACTAGAAAATAGGCCCGAGCGGTTTGCTGTTGTCTTCTACAGCCATGATGATATCAGTTTCATTCATATCCCCGGTGACATCGATATTGATGCCACGTACACCAGGCATGGTCTTGAGAATGTAGGCCGCCATCAACACCAGCAGCTTCTCGTTCTCTGTTTCGATGGCGGTAAGAATTTTATCGGCTGCAATCTGGCAGCGCTGTTCCGCATTTGGATTTTGAACCCAGTCGCGGCTCATTTGCCAGCCCTTGTCCATATCGGCATTCATCTGATCAAAAAAGTCTTTCGCCTCTGTTAGAAGCTCATCAGGTACTTCAAACGCGTTGGTGCGACCGTCGACGATAATATTGAGTTTCATCAAGCTCTTTCCCGTGTTATACCTGTTAATATGACTCGAAATTTTAGCCCGTGATTATACTTGAATCGGAAAAGACAAATGCTACTGACTTTACAGGGTGTTTTAAGCAAAGAAGAACTCAGCGTGGTACACGACCTGCTCGCCCGTGGGCATTTTGTCGATGGCAGGCTCAGCGCCGGTGAAGAGGCAATACGTGTCAAGAACAACCAGGAGCTGAACGCCAGTGACCAGATCATCCAGCCGCTGAATAACCTGGTGATGGGTAAACTGATCAAGCACCCAACCTATCTCGCTGCAGCGTTCCCCCTGAAGATTGCTGCGCCCTTTTACGCCAAATACGGCAAGGGCATGGCCTACGGCAGCCACGTTGACGACCCGATCATGGGGTCGGTTGGCCAGCGTTACCGCACTGACCTGTCGATTACCGTATTCCTGAATGAACCCGAGGACTATGAGGGCGGTGAACTGGTGGTGCAGACACCATTTGGTGAACAGAAGGCCAAACTCGAAGCCGGTAGCGCCATTATGTACCCCTCTGGCAGCACACACCGCGTGGCTGAGGTCACCCGTGGTGAGCGCATCGTTGCCGTCACCTGGCTACAGAGCATGGTTAAAGACCCGGCAAAGCGCGAGCTACTTTATAAACTATCACAGGCCCGTGATATTCTGATCGACAAGGCAAACGGTACCGAGGTGACGGAACTGGTCAGTAATACTTATATCAACCTGGTACGAATGTGGTCTGATACCTAGCAATCATCTTTTTGCGCTATTGCTGCGTTATAAATTCGCTCAAAATCCTCATGTGCCAACTGCACACTCCGGTTTTTCTCTCATTTATGCCATGTACTAGCGCAAAAATCTTGATTGCTAACGACCAAATAAATTAACAGGCACAAAAAAACCGCACCTCACATAGCGAGGTGCGGTTTTTTATATTTCTAAAGCCGAGGCTTTCGCCTCAACGGCAGATCTTAACGCTCTGAACCTGCTTCTGCGTGAGCCATGTCGACTACTTCCATAGCCAGGTCACGGTATTTCTGACGGTAACCGTCTAACTCTGAACCAGCTTCTGGAGTGAAGTACTCTTCCTGTCTAACGCCGCCAGCACGCTCTTTTTCCATAAACATCTTCTGCATAGCCAGCATTTCTTTGATTTTCTCTGCTTTAGTGCTCATAACTTTTACCTTTGTTGAACAGCCAGCTTATGCCGACTTTCTAAATTGTGGTCGGATTCTAGCACCGACCAGAAAACAACCCATATACCCCATAAGGGTAAGATGGATTAATAACCGCCTTTACGTGTGCTCTGTGGGCAACCACCGATTTTCAGGCCCTGTTTTGAAGGCATCAGTGGGAACATTTCATACATATCCTTGGAAGAGACCTTCTCGCCCCAGAGTTTGCCCATAGCTTTCATGATGCCGCGCTCATTAGGCTCATCACCTGCCAGAGTCTGCTCACGAACGTATCTAACGACATCCCAGTGTTTTTCTGTGGGCTCAATGCCCTCTTCAGCGAAGAGCTCTGCAGCGATTTCTTCATTCCAGTCACTGGCATTAACCAAATAACCGTTTGCTGTTCTTTCAACTGATTCAAGTGCCATAGTATTTTTACCCTTTTATCTGTCTAAAATGAAACGCTTAAAAATTTCGAGGCGGCATATTAAATCAGATAAAAACAAGTTTCCAGCTACTCAAAAGGGGTATTTTGTGAAAAATTGCTAAGTACCTGAAAAATGCGATTTGTCTTCGGTCTCGCCCACGGCCTTGATGCCCTTGTGTGGCATAAAAATACCGCAGCCCATGTGGCGGTGCTCGCCAATGCCCTGTTCCTGCAGGGAAATCGAAGCCGCCTTGTCCAGGTCGGCCATCATCAGGCTGCGTGTTTCGACGGGCTTTTCGGGCGTATGGATGGTATGGGTGATACCACAGAGCATTTTCCGGAGCCGGATATCTCGTCCGGCCAGCTCGTCGACTACCCACTGCATAAAACCATCTTCACCCAGACCTTCCGGTACCACGACATAACGAGCAAACAGCGTTCCCAGGGGGTTCAGCCTTTTTTCAGAGGCCGGCCCAATCTCGACCTGGTAGCCGGCAATATCGATTTTTTTACCAACCAGCACCATGGTATCTTCAAGACGGCTACGGGGTACACGCATATTCATACGGGTACGTTTCGGCAGGTGCATGAGTTCGCCATCGGCGGGGCGTTCCCAGCCATTGCCGGTGGTCGCACCGTGTATTTGATGAATACCTATTTCGGGCTCATCGGCCAACCAGGGCAGGATTTCATGTATAGCCTGCGACAGCTCCCAGGCGTGCATGGTCGGTAATTGTTTGCAACTGATCTTGAATGACAGGTCCACCACATTATCGGGGATCACATAGTCAGGTTTTTTGTCTTCATCTTCCCAAAGCATAGTCTATTCCTGCTCAATTCTGGCGGTGAACGCCGCTTCCAGCTTGTCCTGCCAGTCGTTCGGCGTATCTGGATAGGGCGGTTTGACATCCATCTGAAAAAACAGCTCGCCCTGCTTTGCTCTCTTAACCAGCTCTTTTTTCAAATCTTCGAAGCTT
>Ga0224501_10004618_pt1 | contig 10858 bp, 4 predicted proteins | sample SF_Oct11_sed_USG_4_FD_169105 | JGI IMG/M metagenome (GOLD analysis project Ga0224501, IMG submission 169105) | Sediment microbial communities from San Francisco Bay, California, United States - SF_Oct11_sed_USGS_8_1 | ecosystem: Environmental > Aquatic > Marine > Sediment | place: USA...
GTGGGGGGGGGGCTGATTGGGTTGTCAAGCTAAACCCTATTCACATGTCACCCAAGAAGGGCAGAACACTAGCTACACTAGCTAAATTTCACTTATGAAGGTATCCTTTTGGCTCAACTCATTTTTCCTGTGACTAAACAGTACCCGTCCAGTTTCAGAAGGCAGTGGTTCACACCTGTACTTTGACCGTAGAGGTGGCTTTGGGCATAGTCGACTTCCACTGCCCAGGTTTGCCGCTTAGGTCTAACCCATACCATCGTCGCCCGAGAACGTAGTTCAATTTTAACAGAATCCTGACACACACCATGAAACACAACAAAAAAGAACTTACTAATTCTTGTAGTGTATCATTGGTCTGGATATAGATAGATGCCATCATGTCCTTGGCGAATACTTTCCGATCATTCGAACATACCACACCACCTCCATTCCAATTAGCCGGGTCATCGAAGTTGACATTTTTGGTCCAGGTTTTGACATCTGCGCTGATTATCTGCACTGTGAGAGGTAAAGAGAGTTGGTCTAGAGTTTTATGGGAGGATAACTTTATGGCCTGGTATAAAAGGTTGAGTATCTTAAAACTCTAAGGCGCCCCCTTGAACTTCTGGCCAAACTTGAAAAAAGAGGCTATTTCAAGAAGCAAAGTCCGTACAAACGTGGTGAGCAGTTTGCCCGTACGAAGCTTACTGTCTGGGTTTGAGCTCATGATCCATAGAGTTATCCGCCATAAAGTTACCTCATATATTTCATGATCGCGCAGTCAAGACCAAGTGATTGAATCGCACCACCATTAGTCAAGTTGAATTCCACACACGAAAATCGCCTCATGATGGCATCCCCACAGCCAGTGTTTAGTTGTGAGAACAGTATTTGACACAATCGGAGTGACGCAGTCCAAAGCTGTCCAATCTATCTCGCCTAGTTCGAAATTCTCTAGGTATAGTTCGCTAGCTTTTAGGGACCTTTCTATGAGTAAAAGTGTTGTTGTTGTTGTTGTTGTTTGTCTTTCGTTTTCGAAGATGATCAGAATCTCGGTTGGTATAGGTTTGGATATAGGTGGTTGAGACACTCTGGCGGTAGGTCCAGAGGTGACTGATCAGACCAACCTGGGCAGGCGGGACATCTGTGAGTTGGAAGGGAGAGGGTTTGCACACTGTTCGAGGGTCGTTCTTCACTCTTTGGCTTATACTTTTTGGCCTCCGACACCAGTTACTACTCGAGAACGCCAGCTTGAAGGAGCTCGGTAAGGATCATGAGTAAACGTAAAGTACAGTATATGAATGTCTCCCTAGCAGGTGATAAGGCAAGTAAGTAAAGACTATAGGTACCTACCATGCACCAGAAAGAAAAGCAGGGACCTCTTCCCCACCATCTCGCTGTTCTGACCACCTGCTGACCTTGGATGTAGAAGTACTGACTAACACAGCTTGGTACAGCCTGATACCTGTTACGCTTTTAGGTAATGTGAGACCGACTGTTGCTGATCAGTTCACACTGAGGTCAGAGGTCAACCCTTCATCCAACACTCTGCAGATGAGCCGCTACTATTGTGGGTATTGATACCATAACCATGGAGATAGGGATAAAAGCATAAAGTGATCCTCCTATTGTCCCATACCGAGTTGTTAACTGATAACTGCAGGCCGGCTGAAAGGTTTCCAGATCACCGAGTCGCCAATTGAATCATCAGAGCCTAGACTCTAGACAGCAGCAAGTGGAATGATTGTCTAGCAACTGCATAAACGTATTCACCAAATGTTGCCATCAGACTAACTTTTGTTGTCACATATCAAAAACAGCTTCCCTGACCTTAGTCCCAGGTTGCATGACACCTTGTCCAACTGATCTCAAAATTCCACTATTGGTTGATGTAATGTGGGAACTTCCATTGACCGCTGCGCTGTCGTCAATGGCCCGACTACACTCCTACTCCTATGGACTACAACTTATCCTGATCTCCAGTCCGTAAGGTGGCCACTTCCTGCAAAATTTACTGACCCATGGGTAGTTTAGGGCTTTATTATCCATCTCGCAACAATTGCAACAACATACAGCTTTATTTTATTGGAAGTTTCACAAGCAGTTCTTTAACACATAAATGCTTGCTTGCTCGCTCGCCCTCTTGCTGCGGTAACAGGTCACTGACCCTAATTAGGATCACATGTTTCAGTATTATTGATCACAGACCCCTGCTAAAATGCTGACTGGGGTTGTGAACTGAAATGAACCAAAAGCTGTTGACCAATGATGCTGATTTCAGTTTATGTTGACCAATTCTATTGATATCCTCTCAAAATTAAATAGGAATCAGGACTAAAGTTGGCATGGTAGCGATCCATTAAATGATTTATTTTATTGCCATTGCCAGTCCCGGTAGGTACTAACAATCTCAGCTGAATTCTGAAAAATATCAACAGACTGGTCAAAATAAACTGGAATCGTGACCATTAGCGATTAGCTGTTAGTTTAGGGTGAAGTCTTTTACAGTGAGAAACCTTAGTGTTGCAATATTGTTCTACCACGATTTACACAAAATCATTCTCAGCTGCAGGCAATACAGGCAACCAACCCCCCCCCCGGACATATAATGCATGTGAGTACAACTTCCAATATAACCTATGGACAGAATTAGCCAGGTGATGCAGCTCTTCGGCTGGGTGGTATCGCGAACGAGGCAAGAGAAGAAGACTGCTGTTAATTTTACAGCGCTTGCCTCACCGCCCGACACAAGTCGAAGAACCAAGTAACCTGGCTAGAACAGAATGTATCCGAGTTCTCTTCGACGCAACTGCAAAATGATAAAATCTAAAGGAACCGAATGGATTTTTGCACAACAATGTAGGACCTGTGGAACCTCCTTCACATGTATAGGACCTGTGGAACCTCCTTCACATGTATAGGACCTGTGGAACCTCCTTCACATGTATAGGACCTGTGGAACCTCCTTCGAACATTATTTCCTCATGTAATCTTATATCTGGATGAGCCCTTTAGGTATAGGAACAACATAGAGCTGAAAGGTGACAAAAAATTCTCCGATCTGATTAGAATGCACTTGGATGAACCAGTGAATGAACCACTGTCTGAAAAACCCAAAACTTAAATAATTCTGCGTTTATACAAATGCAAGCGTATGTTTTTAATAATGGTCTCGCAATACAAAGCTCTTTTTTGCACATACTTCTGACAGCAGTTTAATTTTATTTACCGTGGAATTTGACTACTGGACTCTGTTTCTGGCACTGAGTTTTTGTTTGGTCAAATAGAATCTCAGATTTCAATGGACCTAAATGTAAAAAAACACCTATATGGTCTTATGTAAGTTATTTATGTAAAACTAAATTTTCAAATCAAATCAAACAATGAACAAACTGTCTGTACTGACATATACCTAAAATGATTGCACTTTGTGCACAATGGATATCACTTATCCACTTGCAAAAACAAAAGAATGCCCGGAGTGTTTATAAAACAAAGGAGACTGCAGTGAAACTGTGAGCGTAATTATCTTCTTTTATGGACTGTCTCCCTGGGAGGGGTCGTGGACTGTGTGCGTATGTGTATAGTAATACAGTGACACATCACTGAGTAATATTATCATCTATATGTCAACATGCATGGAGTGTCACTTATGGATTGATCAGCGTTATAAAGGAGTCAGTCATGATAGCTCAGTGGGATAGCTCACTTTCTCTCCGCTCTGTGGCCCGGGTTCAATTCCCAGCCACGGCGGAGATTTTAAGGGATTTTTCCTTGACTGATCACACTCTGCCTGCCCTGAGCCAGTGTGGCGGAAAATGACTCAATGGCACCACACAACCTGTGGACATCGAGGAGGAAGGTCGAAGACCAACCACAGACAGACGATGGCTGATAGAACAAAACCTAAAAATAAAGGACTGCAGGAGGCAGTGGCATAGCTGCACAGGAACTGACATAAACCCATCCTTTCAGCCCTTCGCCCATTGATACGAATATGCTTCGCTTCGCCCAGAGAAGACAACTCGGATTCGGATCTTCACTCGAATTTTTGAGCCTGCCTGAACCTCTGAGGTTCCAAAATCTCGAGTTGCCTACTCTACGCGAGTTTATACGCGGATTAATCTGAGTCAGCAACCAGCTGTCCGTTATTAGGCAACAGAAAAACCTTATTCTTGATAATTACTTTCTAATTTCTGCAAAAGATCTTTAATTTATTCATATCTCACTCATCTCAACAGCATAGGTATTTCATGGATTTGGGAAAATAGAACGTTAGTGCGAACGGCTGTAAAGGCGTGACATGTTCCCTCGCGAGAGCGTGATGAGTCATCGTCGGTACAACAGAATCAAAAGCACATAGTGAGCACTTGTCGAGGTATGTTTTAAAAACGATTTAAATCTTTTTACTATGTGACCATACGCCTTCTGCAACTATAGTTTACTGAACATGACCATATCTAAAACTTTATCGGGGGTTGTCGATGTTTGAATGAGTGAATGACCCTATCAACGAGCTAACTACTCTAGTGTAACTTGTAAGTCTACGTAAGTGTAGTTCGTAGTTGCCAGTGGCCAGTAGAGTAGTAGTAGTACTAGTAGTTCACTTGACTAGTACTAGTACTAGTAGTTGGTTAACGAATAGGTTACGTTACTTACCTAGTACTCAGCAGTAGTAGTAAATTAGTAGTAGTACTGCTCACGGTCACTCACAGTCACTCTCATTTCCATCAACATTATGCAAGCTTCAGTCCGAATTATTCGGTGGGTTAATCAATTGAATTGCTGCTGACTGGGTTGCCGTCAGTTAGTGAGTTACCTACACTTACAGTCACCCATCATAGTAAACTAAGTTAGTAAGTAACTGTAAAGTGACTTTAGTTTAGGATCACGCACCAGCACACTCAGACTCATTCACAGAGACAAACTGGTACTTTAGTGGTAGTCCGTATGCCCGGCCACAGATACTTATAAATATAATTCACAGCCTCGGGTCAGTTGAAACCTAACAAATTACAGTTTGCTTTAGTTTTACTTGTCACTAGACTCTAGAGACTCTCTTGATTATAGTCACGGAGTCAGCTGGCTTCTCAGCTCACTTCACTGCTGATTTTTTTCGGTTTCTGATAGAAACCGAGCACCAACCAAGTGAGCAAAAGGAATATTGTGTTGTTTGGGATTACTGCCATTCCTGGTGTTTAAAAATTGAAAACTAGTCTCAGAATCATTTTCTACTGTAAGCAGGTCCTCTTGTTTTGCACTTCTTGTACTGTAAACTGGATATGGAACTGTTAGTAAGAATAAGTTATATTACAATTCCGCATGCAGTCATAAAATAAAAACTAGTGGCGCCCTAGGGCACTCAATATAGAACAATATTTCCAGAGTTCCTCTTTCCCTGTACTCATCATGTGAAAGGACCTAATCAGTTGTCCAGGTCGTGGTGAATCGTTGGATGAATCGTGTGTTCGATATTACCGGACTAATAAAGGTTGATTCGAATGCGATAATGTGGCAAGAATATGTTCTGATGAGTAGGAATTTGGTGTCATGACCATGCTGAATATAGATTTGGCTTGGTGGAGAGACTGAAGGGTTTGATTATAACTTCAAGTACAAACTCGTGGTATTGCAATTTAGAATTTGAAGGCTTGCATTGGTCACTCTGTGCTTAGTAAAGGAGTCATTTGCATCCGAGTGATTAGATAACCAACTCAGTTCTACAACTGACTGGCAGCTGATCATCTTTGTCTTCAGTTTGTTAGCAACAAGGCCCATAGCCTCTAGCCATCTTGTGTCTAACGAGTTTGCCTGGTATTCATTTATCAATGGGTCAATGGTAGCGATGTTTAGTACATAGCGTGATTGTGGACCTGCCTACCAATAAAACCTCCTCTGCAACAACATAACTAGTCAACAATAAGCGATATTGCCAAGTAACATCTGAATTTGGTTTCTGGTTGACTTAGAAGTTTTCCTTCAACTGCTCTGGCCGTCAATCTTCAGACAGCTGTGCGAACTAGTTGGCTTTAATGGTGACAGAGCTGTTTTTAGCTTTCTGGTTGGCCCAGTTAGTCGGACTTGTCTGGGTTGATTTATGTATTTAGTTATTTGCGCATTGGTGTTCAGTAGACCATGTAGGCCTCTGTCATTTGCGGTTCTCATCCTACCGGTAGCAGGAAGGATTCGGGTCAGGTGGTGGGAGTTTTGAACAGGCCAGCTGTTTTGTTGGACCGCCGATTTCCATCTACTGCTGGTGAGACTTGCTTCTTATCAATTGCCATACACTAGCCCTCGGTCATTCTTTTTAACAAATCTAGGAGGTTTGCTTTGGAGCGGCAGGGACTGGGAACTATTTAAGGAACTTAACAGAAGCCTGACAGGAGAGAGGTTCAGCCTAGAATCATACTATCTCGACCCAAGCTCTCTAGTTGTAGTGCTGCCCTGTAACCTTTATAAGTTGTCAGCAATCTTTGATAGACTTGAGGTGGCAGACTGATCAAGTCTTCACTTCAAAGTGGACGCAGACTCTGTCGTCAACTGAATATGGTGCTCTATCTAGGTGATGTTCATTTGTTTTTGTGTTGCTAGGCAATTTGAGGACAGTCCCTAATTCCTTCAGCTATAATTAATTCTTATCTTAATCCCTCAATTTGACTGAAGACCTGCTGATTTTATGCTGGGATAACCAGCCACCTCATCACCAGCAGTTCGTAGCACCATCTGACAGCTCAGTCATACATCAATACACTATAAGTCTTGGAAGCTTGTTTGCTTGCTGCCTTGCTCAAGTATTATCAAGCGTACCGCGAACCAAACATTTTATTTGACACATTTTGCAGCGATGATCTGGGAGTGGTTTGTTTAATACCAACATTTGGACTGCCATGGAGGAGCTGCCGCCCAAACAGGCTAAACTGCTAAAAAGTCCGCTGGTCGCGTGGGTGAGTAGCCTGAATTATTCGCTCTCCTATCGCCAAGAGATAAGCTACCCGACCACAGCCTTACCCCAGCTACTCAATAACTAATTACGGCTATAAATGCATGTGAAATGCATGTGATAGATTGAATCTGCAGCATCACAACTAAAAGCCATGTCTGCTGTGTCATTGGCTAGTGGTGTAGAGTTATCCTCTATTAATATAACTCTATGGTCAGCAGATCCTCGCTGCCTCACCCAGTCAGCGGTCTCCCGCTGCCTTGCCCTGCTGATGATTCACTGTCTCGCCAGCCGGGTAAACCGTCTGTGTACTAGAGTTTGCCTGCGAGGAATTCCAGTGCCTTCGGGGTGGCACGCTGAATACTTAGGAACAAAAAAGCGAACAATTGAGCAATACGACCAATTAATTATTAAGCATAATTCTGTAACAGGTAGAATTCAATAGAGCAAAAGGCGAACCAAGTTGACCTAGCTAGGCTGTAGGGCTGAATGGCTTATAGCTCTCCCTGTGTTTTTGTTGATCCTGAATGGCGATTTACTACTTGACCAACGTCGAGTTTCTTATTTACAAGTACGGCGGAAAACAGTTTTGCAGCTCCGATGGACCTGTGGCATGAAGGCTCGATATGCCTTTTTTAAAGGTTCTTTCATCCTCCGGTTGTGACGGATGCTAGTCTCTTCAGGCCTAGTTCGAGATTTAGCACCCCCAGATTGTCACTGTATCTAAATGTAAATGTTACTGATATGAGCAAATACCTAAGTTCAGTATTTACATGCCACTGATACATTGACGCTTGCTTTCCCTTTGCACATGTATCTACATGCGCATTGTCCATCTACTTTTCTGAGCGATATCTTTACCATTTGTTTTACAGGTGAGCTTGTTTCGGGCGGATAATGATGAGACAACTCTTACATACCGGGATCTCTATCAGGGAAATTTTCTGCGAGATGTGATGAAAACAATGTGAGTTTTTCCACGCTAGTACTGGCCATATGCAGGCGTGTGCGCTTGCTCTGGTGTGACGTTCATGTTACTGGTTAGGTTTGGCAACTATTGCATTGAGTAAAGGCCCTAGGTTCATCTTCTGCTGCTGCTACTCCTCTGCCAGGATAAGCGGTTGATACATCTAGTACTGTGGATGCAGCTGAACCAGGCCTAAGTCCAGCTGTTTTCAGACTTGGCTACGGACTAGGTTTCAGGATTATTAATCAAAACTGTAATGATAGCTAACCCTACCAATTATCTACCAGTGGGGTGTCTGCTTATACAGTTGATGGATCAACTCAAAACCTCTCAGCCACTTGTCCTATTGAGTGCAGCCACTGGCTGAAGCGATAGTCAGTACTGGCCTAATCCACCTATCTATAGTCAGTAACGAGTCAAATAGTCACTATGCTTTTTATAGACAATCTTTTTTATCACCAGTGCTTTCCCTGGTGACTGCATATAAATGATTCACTCCTATCTGATGAACTATGCTAATCATAGAGTAATAATTCACTGCCAGTGCGGCTAAGATCGAAACTAGTGAAGTTGTTGCTTGGGCAGTATCGACGTTGTAGAACCTGACTATGCACAGGGCCAGCTTCACTCTACCAGACCAGATTCAGTGTGAAGCACCAGCTACGAGATTGAACGGATGGGTTTGGGAAGTCGGGGTCAGTCAATCTGAGCCATTTGTTTACACGTCACAGGATTCTCATAGAATTATGGGGGTTAACTCTATGATGTTTATGCATCTATCCATAGACATATAACAGCCGTATTATGTCTAATGGGATTACAAGTCTATGGGTCTAGCCTTCTATCTACTCTATCAGGAATAACATCTCATTATGATCAATATCAAAGTGACATGGCTTTGTTTTAGACATCAGTTTTGTTTGACTGTCCTCAGATGGGACTCATTCAGCGTAGTTGTAAGACAATTTAGGCATCAAAGCTAACTGAAGGAGCTGTAGTAGATAACGGACCATTTAATTTGGATATTTTGGTTTATTAAAGTTGAGAGCTTCTGACCGAGTTCTCTTGCGGATACATATGAGCTTCGACCGTGCGAAACTGTTGTATTGGCAGGCTGGTCACTTGTAATCCTTTCAGCTTAAAATGGTTCAACTCAAACAGTTTGATTGGAAACTATTGAATTACGGGCCTAATAGGTTGTGACAATACGGTCACTATTATTGGCAGAGAGATTGTTGGCATAATACCTCTTAGAGCCGTTTAGCTACTGTCGATTATATCAGTATCATAACCATCTCAGTGTAAAAGATGAGCACAACTGACTGACTCATTGCCATATCCTGAGTTGGAAGGAAGATTGTATTCGTATGACTCACTGCCGCGGGATGATATGAATTCTAATGTCAGGAGAGGTGCAGAATTTGGCCAACTGAGTCTTAGGCTCAGCGTTTCCCAGAGTGCATCATTAGGAGACTTTTTGCTTGCACTCGCTTGCCACATAGAGAAGGTAACTCAATGGATATGCTTCCTTTATTTAACGTCGGGATCCGAAACCGACGAGGGTGTCACGAAAGACAAAGTTTTTGCTCGAACTGGGAATCGGACCCCAGACTCTGAGTCCAAAGCCCAGTACGCTATCCACGAGGCCATCACTTCACCCCCCAAGCCAGTTAATTTGTGATAACTCTATGGTTAGAACGTTTGCCTCAAGATTGAAAGATACTGAGCCTTACTATTCTGGACATTCACTGATCGTATCAACTTCTCACACAGTTCTCAGGATGGAGTAGCTCAGTGGTACAGCACTGGGCTCGCAACTGTGAGAAGCCGAGTTTGAATCCCTTTCACGGGCCTCCCATTGTCTGAGACCCTCACATAAGCTTCAGGCTTAGGAAGTTCCTAAATAGGATGGCCTTCTGTAGAACAATAAAACTGAATTACATGTAGTTGTATTTTTCATTCTGAGCATTAGATAGTGAAGATCTCATGGGCCAAACGGATTAGATGGAGTCAGAATGGAACACCAGTAAATAGTGAGTGGCTTTAAGCTCAACTGTCCCCAGAGTGATAAATACTCGCACCGAGATATATAATATATGTGCAGTGATCAGGGGGTAATGCTGCGTCAAGTACTACCAGCTGCAGATTATTAAGGGCCTGCTAATATAGCAAAACTATTGAGTTTGAGGGCAGTGTACCAGAGGTCTCATTTAGCAAGTGAGCTCAACCCAATGGGCCACTTCTGTATAAAAGGGTCGATTATGTAACCCTGTCCGGCTATGCTGCCAAGGAACTTTCTGAATCGGCTAGTCAGGAAGTTGCTGGACTAGTCAGGAAGTTGCTGTCGCCTAGAATACTTGTGCTGTTCAGTATATATTTTCAGTAGCTGAGGTTGTGATATGGCTTTACTACTAAGCAGGCCAATTAACTAGCCTAGAAAATGTCAATACAAGTTAAAACACAAGTTGGGCCTTCTAGCTGCTAATTAGAATGGCCCAGTCAGTGTGGTATGTTCCAATCAATCTGAGTTATTGATCAGCTATCTTTGACCAGGTTGTGAACTGAATCATATTTGTTTTGTTTGTTTGATCATTTGACTTTACCAGTAGTAGGAAATTAAAAGCATTCGGCTGTTTGGCCTTTTGGGAGCCGATGCTGTCGAGCTGCCATTGTTTGTAGCACAGGATGTGTGTATATAACTTATACACCTGTGCCTTGCAAGTCAGTAGTAGCAGCAGCAGCAGCAGTAGTAGTAGTCAGCAAGAAGCTCAGCCTCGAAGCTGTTGAATGGGGCACAGAACACTTCAGTGTGGGCCAGAATTTGTTGAATGGGTTGCAAAATACTTGTAATAATGTAATAAACTGTCAGATTGGCTATTGCCTTATTGACCTGATCAGTCTAAAAGGGCCTTGGCATGAAAATAATAGAGTTAATTGGGTTTGTGGCTGCTATAGAACTAAACGAAAGCTGA
>Ga0224501_10004619_pt1 | contig 10857 bp, 13 predicted proteins | sample SF_Oct11_sed_USG_4_FD_169105 | JGI IMG/M metagenome (GOLD analysis project Ga0224501, IMG submission 169105) | Sediment microbial communities from San Francisco Bay, California, United States - SF_Oct11_sed_USGS_8_1 | ecosystem: Environmental > Aquatic > Marine > Sediment | place: USA...
CGGAGAGAGCAAGCATTTGACGAACCACTGGATGGGGTGACGCAACATACGGCGCGATGTACAAGCTGAATCCCTCATTTTACCATTTTGTTCTCAATGCCTACTTATTTTATTTTCGAATGTCCAAGGCTCAGGCTCTTGAAAAAACTTCATTTCAAATCTAAACACGACAGCATCAGGCAACGTACTTGGTTGTTTTCGCCTGAGGTTGCCTAGCCTCCCCACACTTTTTACAGCTTTGCTCACAAAGTTCAAGATATTTTTCCTCGCTTGTAAGCACAGTCTCGGCTGCTTTTCCACACAGCTCGCTTTGTTCTTCACAACCCGCCTCCTTACACAATTGACAGATGAATGAGCAACATGCTTGGACATCTTCTTTGTTAAGCGCTACTCTGTTGGCGCGCACGAGTAGGCAGAGTTCCCTGGCTATCACACATGTCTTGATGTATTTGAATCGGTTGAGCACACGCTCCCGTTGTCTCTGACGGCTTACTTCCAACTTCTACCCCTCGAAAACTTGCGAACCTAACTCTTTAGGTTTTCCCTTTTATACTTTCGGAATTGCACATAACTAATACAAATCAACTTGAGGTATTCAACGTTACGGGAGGTATCGTCTTAGCCTCTGAAGCGACCTCAGCCTCTCCCTATCTCCTATCCGAGTGTTTTCAACAGCGTTTTCCAGAACCCGGATGGATTCGTCCATCGCCTTTCGATCCACTGGATGCGGCACACCATCCTTTCCTCCGTAAGCAAACGAGTATTTCACTGGGTCTTTCCAGCTTGGCGGTTCGCCGTAGATGAGTTCAGAGATTAAGGCAAGTCCTCGAACTGTGGCTGGGCCTATTCCTCGAATGCCAAGGAGCTCCTCGTAGTTTTTGGGCCGAAACTCGTACGCTTTCTTCACGCTTTTCCAGTTGAGGTTGCGGGGCAACGAGAGAACATCGATTGCATATTCCTTCCATCTAATTTTGGGCATCCATTCTTGCAGAGAACTTTGACAGGCGGGTCGAATTGACTTCAGCATTCTCATAACTTTTCTAGGCTCCTCCTTAATGATGTCCACAGACGTTTTTCGACAACCCTCACTCTCCATCGAGGTCATGTCCAAAACAACTTCCCGCTTCACATCGCCTACGATGGCATCGTGCGGTTCAACCATGAAATTTTCGGCAGATCCAGAGAGCCAATGATATCTTCTCGCGGTTCTGTCTTTCACGCTCATTCCTTGCTGAACTACTGCCCATTCCCCACGCTCAGTTACAAAGAACGAATGGTGGTAGAGTGGGTACCCAGCCTGAATAGCTGTGTTGTCAACCTTTGCGATTATTCGACTCACGTATCGTAAATCATCTATTCTACTTGTTGAGAAACCAAACTCTTCCCCTACGTCGCCAATTTCAATAGGCGCTTGCAGTGAAGCCTTACCTTTCCCGCCACATACCGCTAGTCCATGCTCGATCACGCTTATAGCGCTTTTTAAGACCCGTGTCAGGACCGTGGTCACGCCAGACGAGTGCCAATCGTATCCTAGGACGCAACCTAACGCCTGAAACCAGAAGGGATCCGAGATCCTCCGAAGAAACTCGTCTTGGCCATGTTCGTCTACAATGACTGTGACAACTTCTCTTGCGAGCTTGATCATGCGGATGACAAGCCATCTTGGTGCTCTTCCGTAATGAAGTGGAAGTCTCGCAACCCCCGTTCTCTTCAAAAACGTTCACCCAAATCCAAAATATAGTAACACGAAGAATCGTTTAAACTTAAAGTGAGAGAACACCAACTGCAGTGAAGGTTTTGCCTTCTCGTGAGCATTAAATCATAACGCCGTTCTTCATTATTTCTTTGGTTACACCACTTGTATACGTCGCCTCTATCGTCGGCTTGTTAGCCAACATATCTGCGTGATATCTGATGTTTCCAAGAGCCAGATGACAGGTGCCACGGAGCTTTTCGTCTTCCAACATGTTTCCAGTTACCCTTGCCTTCTCATTCAGACCAATTCCCACCTCTTCAAGAACCGTTGGTAAGCCATAACTTCGCTGAGTTGCCAGCATCTCTTCAAACACAGAACGAGGACCCGGGTCATCGCACCTGAAATCGGTGGCGACGCCGTCCTTGAATTCAACGGTAATGAGTTTTTCAGGATCGATTCTTCCATGGTAACCGCCGATGCAAACATCACAGACCCATGTGCCATTTGCAACCAGTTTGACTGGGTAGTGTTGAGTTACTTTTTTTCCAGTTTGTTTGTCTTGAACTTCGATGAACTTGCCTTTTTCTGCCCATACTTCACCAACAGGTAGATTGCCATATTTTCCTAATTTACCATAAACGTTTGGTGGAACGATTGTGCAGTCTGTTTCGAATTTTACGATTTCTGGAATTGTTATTTCGATGTTGGCTCCGCTGGGCGCCGTTATATGCAGTTCTTTAACGTCCTGTAATTTCTGTAACATCATCTCTGCTTCTTCTGCAAGCGCTTTGTAGTCGCATTGCAACGGACCGTTAACAGCCATATCTAAGGTGATGTCCGGAGAATGCGCCCAGCTGATTGGGACTTCTTCTATTGTTTTGAATAGCAACTCTATTCTGGCGCCTAATTCCTTCAAACTCCAATCTGGATGTTCACTGTAATCGAAAAGTCCCATCCCTCCCTTTGGTGTTCTTTCCCGAAGTAGCTTTAAAAGTTCTTCAGGAAAATGCTTGTAGGGCTTGTCAGCAGAAAGATCAAGTCTTTTAACGTTCAATCTGCAGTTTTGGGACGCTTTCAAGGCAGCGTCAGTTAATACGGGTGAATTTCTGTTGACAACGAGGTAAGAATCTGTGGGTTTCAACCTCTGGGAATACCGCATAAACTCCGCTAGTTTGCTCACAACTTTGTCAAAGTCTTTTGCGCTTAACGTTTGCATATCTAACCGAAGGAAAATCTCTGCTTATAAAGATAATTTTATTCTTTTTCTGCTCTATTTTGCAGATTCTCTATTTTTGCCTTCAAGTCTTGCAACCTTTGTTTGAAAATCTCCTCTTCCCTTTTTGGCGTACATTCTAAGGCATCCTTCAACGAGTTGAGATACCCTGATCTTTCTGAAGAGGCGAAGATAATGTAGGTTGCTCCTACGAATGCCAACACAAATCCGCTTAAGGTCATAGACAGACTTATCAAACTCGTGGGATCAGAGGTTTGTTTCCAAGGAATAAACATGAACCAATCGGGGTTTCCAACAGTGATGAAGGTGATAAGCAGTCCTCCCACAAGCAGGGTTATGCCTAAAACAATTAGCGAGAATCCAACAGACTCTTTATGCCTTGATTCCGCTGCTTTTTCACGTATGTACTCTTCGAATGACATAGATTTTCATGCCTATTTCTCTAAACAGATAGGTAAGTTTTGTGAAGCCCAGCTTCAGATTTCAAGGACCAAGGAATTCATTGACCCTTGCATGCATAGAATGCACAATGATTGCTTAGCCCAGCAAACATTTTATCGTTTCTGGGCATGTAAGGCATTCGTTTGGGATTGGAGTGTTTCTTGCCCGTCCTTTCAAGTATCCCAAATAGTGAGGACAGTTTTGTGGGCCTGTCTTGTTAGTCTCGGCTGCTTCAACCGGCTTTTTGACTGATGGTTTTGGAGCACTTTCCTGTTCAGTCGTAGCATCCAGTTTTGACATGCAATAGGGACAAACGTAAAAAACGTTCTCCTTTGATTCCCTAGACAAGTCGATCATTTCTAATGGTTCAGTTATGATCTTTGCACATTTTTTGTTTGGACAAGCAAGGCCTTCAGATTTCGGGTGTGCCTCGTGTGTTGGATAAGAGTTTTGTTGCTTCGTTGTGATGGATTCAGGATAAGATTCGTCTTCTGGGTTTTCTGGTTCGAGGGCGGGTTCTTCCTTGTTTTTGGTTTTGGATCTCAGGAGCTGTCTTGTATGTTTCTTCGTTTGATCTCACCTTTTCGTTATTTTGCTAGAAGTAAACAAAAACGTTGTGAATTGAAGATCATTATTACAAGCATGCACTCCAATGCGTTATTCGTATCTGCGCAAATACATGATGTCTTGTTCTGGTTTGTCAACTACTTCTTTAGCGATTCTTTTTTTATTTTTCACAGCATTCACTAAGGATTCTTGACTTTTCAGAGTATTTGTTGTTTATGAATCCAAAATATAGATGTTGCATCCATGTGGGCATATGAGACTTACGCTAATTCATTTGCTTGAGATTTCAAACAGATAGCCTTGGCAAACATCACCCAAACTCTCAAGACCTGAAATCTCACCATTGGTCATTTGAAACGGAAAAATTCACGCCTAGGGTTTAGTCGAAGCATGCCTATTCAGTAACTATTTCGCGATTTTGAGGATGTACCGCAAAGGAATCTGAACCAGCTGACGCCCCTCGAGAGCTTCAAAGAAAAATCAGCTGGATAACGAGATTTCAGTCTTAAGGGTTTAATAGTTTACCTTCGTGGTCAATTTCCATGCTTCGAATTCTGGTGGTGGAGATAGGAATGCAATCTTCTGCGGGAACCATGTCAATGATTATAATTTTCAAGGGATGTAGTCCTTTTACCCTTCGTTTTTCGTTGATTTCATGCGCAACTGATTCGGTCTCCCGGCTTACAACCAAAGCGTCCAGTTCATTACTTGACAGCGTAACGCCGTAATGGTCATATAGAGGAACAATCTCTGCTCGTTCAAGCAAACCCCTCCTCCTAAGAAAGCTTTTCAGCTCCTCTAATCGAACATCATAGGTCGCTACTTTGTGGGGTTTCTCCATTTTTTGGACCAAAACATCTACGGAAAGACCTACTAAAACTTGTTTGCCAACTTCAAAGGCTTTAAGTATCAACGCTCTGTGACCTTTATGAAACTCATCGAACGTTCCACCAACAGCTACATTTTTGAGTTTTTTTCCCACGGCAAGGTCACCTGAGCCATCGTGCACCTTGAAAATCGATTCTGGCTATAATAATCCCTTCACTCGGTGCGACTTTTTTGAAAGCCTTTACAACCGCTTCCACTCTATCAACTGTAACAAGGGCATGGACTGCTTCACCTATCATATTTTGTGCAGCACCAACAGCTCCAGCTTTTTCCGCAAGCTCAATCAACTTTTGAACGCGATCCGTAACTAGGCCGGTTTTTATGGCGAATTCCTTGCTTGCGAGCATAAAATTTTCAAGAGATGGTTCAGCCAGGATTTTGTCTACGGTTCGTCGTCCCCACTTATTGATTATCAACCTTTTTTCTTGGGAGGAAAGCATTTCCTTTGTTGGAAAAGGTCTGTAGGTAACGGTGATTATTCTGTGGTCAGAAGAAATTGGAATACGATCGATGGAGGCGTAGCCAGGTGCGCCTGGTTCAACTGTGATAACACATCCCCCTAACATCAGTGGACCAACCGTTCCTAATCCTGTACGGCATTTCACCTCAGCTACGTGGGCTATTCGACCCAACTGGTTGCATGTAAGGTTGATGTTTAGGATTTTGCTGAGTGCGAAGGCTGTTCCTAACGCTCCTCCAGCGCTAGAGCCAAATCCAGCCCCAATTGGAATCTCGACGTGGTGCCGTACTGTAACATCATGTTTTCCTTCAACACTGTGGAGTAGAGTCTCTACCACCGTCTTTGTTGTTTCCGCCTCTGGTGCAGGCTTACCGTTTATGAAAACACGGATACTCGCCTCTCCTGATTCGGTGGCGCTAACTTCTGTTAGAACTCCCTTTTCAATGGCAAATCCTCCGCCACGTGCACCTACTCGTTCAAGGTCTGTGATAGGCTTTCCATCATGTGTTCTATCGCAGATTTCAAAAAAGCTAGAAATCCCTGCTGGACAAAAAGCCTGTGCTTTTTTCATCACCCACTATCTGCCTCTTTTTTCCTAGACCGCAAAGAAGGATAGGCTTTGTAGCATGCTTTTAAGATTGGAGGGCCAAGCAACAGTAGAAAGGGAATCTCTGTAGTGAAAGTCCAAACAAACCACAACAAACTAAAGTAAAAAGGTGCATTGAACAGTCCGCCTAAAGAGAAGAATTGGGTCCAAGCCCAAAGTCCTAAGCCGATAATTGCACTTCCTACACCAAGCCCTATGACCGAAGCAACACCATAACTCCTCCATTCAGGCCACAAATAGGCCACAACAATTATCAGAAGATAGCTTCCGCCAATGGCACCAAGAAACAAAAGAACGCTGTTAATTGTTGAGAGTCCCGTAAATCCGAAGGTTTCTGAATTATAATACATTATTGAAAAGACACCTCCAAATATGGTGAGAGAACCAATCGCAAGAACCAGTGGGAGCTTCTTCAAATTTATCTCCTTTTTTGCAATATAACCAAGCAAGTAGAAAGCTACAAAGTTTGAGGTCACGCCAACTGATATGCTCAGGAGAGCGTTTCCGTGAGCAACCATATCACTCACGAAAATCCCTAGAGCAGCCCCAACTCCCCCTACCAATGGTCCAAAAAGCGTAGCGAAAACCGCGGGAATAACTACAACAGGCCAAAATCTGACAATACCTATAGGAGGTGGTGCAAGAATACCAAAGTACGTCATAATTCCTACCGCCGCGTACAGAGCAGCGTTGATTGCAGTCATCGCAATCTGTAAAGGCGTTAAAAACACAGTTTTTTGCTCTTTCTCGCTCATCTTCTTCACCCTTGCTGTAAGGAATTCCAACATAGACTGGTTATACTCAAATAAGAATTTTGTATGGATTGTTTAAACCTCTCTAGATTCAATGTTGTTTTCGCTGAACACTCAAGATTCTTGGAAACGAACCTTCAAAAAGCGTCTATCTCACATAGCCTTCAAAGAATACAGCAAAAAATCCTATAATCATCTACAAGCGAAACGCAAAGTTTAAGGGGATGCAGAAGATTTTCACTTACAATCTTCTCAGAACATGAGGTTCAAAGATTTGAGCGTCAAAATGTCGTTAGAAGAAAGAAAGGCAAAAGTTCTCATAAAACTTCGCGGATACAAACTAATAAAACGACAGGAACAGAAAGACGTCATCAGCTTTATCATAAAGATGCCTAGAGAAAAAAAGAAAGCCCTCCTCTGGTGCGTACCAACCGAAGGAACCGTAGGAGTTGCATATGCAAACCAATTAGATAAAGCCATGAAGGAGGCAGAGGTTGATAATGGAATCATCGTCACCAGCGGACGGTACACTCAGTCGGCTAAAAAAAAGGCAAAGGAGAAAAGAATCGAATTGATCCCAAGAATCTTTCCAGCCTTCAACATTTTCAATCATACACTCGTACCTATACACGAAGTCCTCGCACGAGAGGAGAAAGAAGAACTACTAGCAAAATACGGGGTGCGCCCCTATCAACTGCCTCAGATAAGAGCCTCAGATCCCGCAGCCAGAGCGATTGGTGCTAGGCCCGGGGACATTGTCAGAATTATCAGAGAAAGCCAGACCGCTGGAAAATACATAGCATATAGATACGTCGTTGAAGACTAGTTTCATTCTCTTTCTTTTGCAACCATAACTTCTGTCGCTTTGATCACCGCTTCCACATTGTTTCCCGGTTTTATGTCTAGCTCTTCCACAGCTTCTTTAGATATGAGCGCAGTTATGATGACAGGTTTGTTTATTTTAATCTTAACTTTCGTGGCGACCACTCCTTTTTCTACTTTTTTAACCACTCCTTTCAACCGGTTTCGCGCACTTATCTTCAATCCAACAGCCTCCCAATGTTCCTCATCACCTAAAATCTCACCCACGTAACCTTCAACCCGCCTATACTCTTTTAACAAATCTTCTCCCAGCTTAGTTAGTTTCGCCCCACCACCTGTTCTTCCGCCCCTATGTGTTTGCACAATCGGTTCTTGTAACGTTTTCTCCGTCTTTGCTAGATAATTCCACACATACCGATACGACATTCCAACTTTCCCTGCAGCTTTAGAAATGGACTCTTCTTCTTGGATAGCCTCTAGAATCTTAGCCCCGCCTTTTCCGAGGATGGGTTCTCCTTTGTATTCCAGCCAGACCTTGCACATAGGCTTATGTTTTTCTTGGGTGAGCATGGTCTTGAATTACATTATCTGTTATCCATATAAAACATCACTGGCGAATTCCAAAGCCATTCTCGCCTTTCATGGACGCCTTCCGTTTGTTGAAAGTGTGTGTGCATTCGCTCTAGACTGGTCCAGGATATGGCACACAATTTAAAAATTGTTGACATCTATAATCAGGTACCATTATGATGCCGAAGGCTTCTGTAACCAGGAGAGGCGCGGTTCTTCTAGGGAAATATGTTGCTTGTGACGGATTTGACAAGGCTAGGCCTTTGAGAGTAGTTACTCATGTTCATTCTGACCACCTGCTGGGTTTGAGGCAAAGCTTGAGGAAATGTGAAGCCGTGGTGATGACTCCTGCTACGAGAGATTTGATTGATGTCATGCAGAGTCCTTTGTTTCTTATGAGAGGAGACGTGAAGACTCTTGGTTACAGGGAGCCTTTTGTGTATGATGACGAACGTCTGACATTGCATTTTGCGGATCACATTTTGGGTGCTGCACAGGTTCTTGTAGAAGATGCTGGAGGTGTAAGAATTTTGTATACGGGTGATTTTCGGGTTCCGAGGACTCCTGTTGTTGAGGCGGATATTTTGGTTATTGAGGCTACTTATGGAAATTCTTCCCGTGTGAGACACTTTAGAGAAGACGTTGAAGACATCTTGGTTTCTTTGGTTGAGGAGAGTTTGATGCGCGGCCCTGTTTTTGTGTTTGGATATCATGGGAAGCTTCAGGAGGTCATAGAGGTTTTGCATCAGGCGAAAGTTGGAGTGCCTTTTGTCATGCCAGAGAAGGTTTTTCATTTTTGTAAAGTCTGTGAACGGCACGGTATGAGGTTTGGACGTAGGCTACTATTGTCTCAGGACGAGCGTGCTCAGACAATGTTGAGTCGTGGCGAGCCTTGTGTAGCTTTTTATCATATGAATTCTAGGCGGCGTGTGGGCGAAGGGAATGGCGTTCGCATCTTTGTTAGTGGTTGGGAGTTTAGGGAACCTTGTCGCAAGAGGGCTGAGAACGAGTTTACGGTTGCTTTGAGTGATCATAGTGATTTCCATGGATTGCTAAGGTATGTTGAGGAGAGTAAGCCAAAGATGGTTTTTACGGACAATTATAGGTCTGGAGATGCAGTTGCGTTGGCGAAGGAGATTCAGAGGCGACTAGGTATTCCTGCTAAGCCTCTTCCACCATAATAGAGTTCGAACGATAGGTGAACACGGAGAGACGGGAATAGTCCCGGCCTAGCTCCAGGGTTTACCAACAATTCAAATAGGCTGCAGATATGTCTAGCGACAGAAAGAGAGAAGCACGGTTAGGTTTTTTCCAAATTGGTGTTTCGGAGATTACGTAGAAAGGAGATTTTTTTGAGTTTTGTGGCAAGTTTGATGTGTTTCTATGGAAACTTGAACATATCAATGATAGGTGGTTCAGAGAACTTTGAGCGTATGTTATGTCCATATTTGGAAAGTTTCGATATCGCGCTCATATACTATTGTAGTTCGTTTTTAATGAAATTTAACAGTTTGGGGAATTCTTTGTCTCTTGCTAGATTGGATGTTTTCAGCTTGATGTTTTCTATGTTCAGTTGACCTAAATCAACGTCAGCGGCTTTTTTGAGCTGTTCTTGTTCCTTAATAGGTACGTTTGCTATTCCAACGGCGTTCAAAGATTTTAGAATAGATACTCCAACAGCGTCGATGGCTACTCTATCGCTTCCGGCGATTATGACTCCTGGCGAAGCCAGCTCACCCCTATCTGGCCCTCCAGAAACAAAACAGCTCATACCATCCAAAACGACAAGATTAACCGAATAACCGAGATTAATCTCAGCAATAAGACTCCGCATTCTCTCACTGTTATGAAGGTAACTTCTGTCCGCAGGATTAATCATCCCAACGGCATTTTTCAGGCTTAAGGTGAAAACTCCTCCAAAACGATGAGTCTTCAAGCATGGAAGCGAAACAATCTTAGAGGCATTATAGACGGTTTTCGCGAGCCTGAAACCTTTAGGCCATGTTGTTGCCTTTCTAGGTTTAACCGTTACCCATTCTTCATCTTCAAAAAATGAAACCTTAACTCCAAGATCTTCTACGACGTCCAAAGTCCCATTCAGCTGCATAGTCTTCCTTGTCGGGAGCCAGCTGGGACCAGACATGTCACCGACAACAATCTCATCCTTAGACACTCCCTTATCCAACAACAATCGCAAAATCGTTTGAAGCGTCACTGGATGAACACTACCTGGAAAAGCATCATTACTATTAAGGTTCGGCTTAACCAAGACGTATCCATCTCGCCCAGCCAACGCAGAGTCAAGTCCACCGATCAAATCCAATGCCTCTACAATCCCTTCAACCCTGTCATCTGTCCGAACGAGGGCCACGACACTCCGTCCATCCTCGATGTAAGGGCCACGGCTCAAAGGCTTACGCTCCACCTTAGGTGCCTTCTTTGCGTAGGAAGCAACTCTTTTGAAAATCTCCCGCGATGATTCTGTCAAACCGTTAGACCTCCCGTTTCCCAGTGATGAAATCTTCAACCCATCTTCTCGCCACATCATCTGGAACTTGAATAGGCGGATGCTTAAACGCGTACGAGGAGATGCTGATAAGTGGTCCACCTATTCCGCGGTCTAGCACCAACTTCGCTGCTCTAACAACGTCGATGACTACTCCAGCACTGTTCGGGGAATCCTCAACCTCTAGCTTTCCAGTAATCGTCACTGGCATATTTCCGAATTTCCGACCCTTGATGAAAACGTAGCAGATTTTTTTGTCGCCGAGAAAGGGAACATAATCCGATGGACCTATCCGTGTTGGAACTTTGTAGGGA
>Ga0224501_10004620_pt1 | contig 10856 bp, 11 predicted proteins | sample SF_Oct11_sed_USG_4_FD_169105 | JGI IMG/M metagenome (GOLD analysis project Ga0224501, IMG submission 169105) | Sediment microbial communities from San Francisco Bay, California, United States - SF_Oct11_sed_USGS_8_1 | ecosystem: Environmental > Aquatic > Marine > Sediment | place: USA...
CCAAAACGGAGCTTAGTTGTCGTCCAGAAAGCTGGGAAAGCACAGACAACGACAACTCTTAAACATCAGCAGGACTTAAGCTGCTTTAAAGAAGAAATCCAACGCCTACGAAGCCCTGATGCAAGGATCAAATGTATATCGATGTGTGACGGCACGTTTCAACGGTCAAGAATGGTGGACGGGACGGGATTTGAACCCGCGACCTCGGCGATGCCAACGCCGCGATCATTCCAGGCTGATCTACCCGCCCAAACTGTTACGTAACAAGAAAACTATTAAGCATTTTGCCAGACACCTTCCATGTCCAGTCTACGCCAGATAAGCCTCTCAAAACCTAAATAAACCAAAACATCCCTACAAGACTGGAAAAGGGCCGGTAGTCTAGCACGGTTAGGACATCTGCTTGACGTGCAGAAGGTCGCCGGTTCAAATCCGGCCCGGCCCACCAACCGTGAGGTCCCATGACTTTTCATCTAAAATCTTGAATACTATCTGGCAGTTGAAGAAGGAAGGATATGCTGATTCTACGTTAAAGGCATATAATTCTAGACTGCGAGGATTGGCTAGACACGTTAATCTGGATAATCCAGAGGCAGTAAAGGCGTATATTGCCTCTAAGAGTACCTGGACTAATGCATTCAAGGAAGGAGTTGTCAGGGCCTACAATCATTACGTTAGATATAACGGATTGACTTGGAAGAAACCCAAGTACAGGTATTCAAAGAAACTTCCCTACATTGCGACAACCGAACAGATAAACAGGATAATTTCCAATTGCAGGAAGAAGTATGCATTAATTCTGAGAGTTCTAAGAGACACTGGTTTGAGACCGATAGAACTCCACCGTTTAACGTTAAAGGACATTGATTTAGAGAAAGGGAACATATCGACCTTTTCAGCTAAAGATGGAAATCCAAGACGTTTGAAGTTGAAACCTTCGACTTTGGCCATGCTGAAGGAATACGTTGTTGAAAATGGTTTTGGTTTGAATGAGAGGATGTTTCCTACACCAGAGGCTATGAGAAAGGCATATTGTAGGACAAGGAAACATCTAGCTGAGAAGTTGCATGAACCGGAGTTAATGAAGATTAGACTTTATGATTTCAGACATCATTATGCGACGATGCTTTATCAGAAGACGAAGGACATTCTTTATGTTAAAGAACAGTTAGGGCATAAAAGAATAGAAACGACTCTGATTTATACACATCTTATCAGGTTTTCGGATGAGGAATACACTTCTGCAGTTGCTAGGACGGTTGATGATGCTAGGAAATTGATAGAGGCAGGATTCGAATACGTAACTGAGATGGATGAGAAGAAGATTTTCAGGAGAAGAAAATAGTTGTGGGTTATGTCACACCATTTTAACGCGCGCGTCAAGGTTGGCTGCAAGGTATTGATAGAAAAGGATGAAAAACGATATATTTGCACGCGAAAATATAAGTTGGTATCTCACGGTCATATAATACGATCAGGTATTCAGATTGTGTTCAGGTGCCATGAAGAATATGAACTGGAAACTTGGACTGATATTGGGTTTCGGAGCCGTAATGACTATAGCAACCATGTCCTCTGCTGTACCCTTACTCGGCACATTCAGTCAAATAACTGCATCAGCCAAAGAGAATGTAGCCAAAAGTATCGTAGGAGTAACCCTGAGCATAGGATCATTGGCATTGGCTTTTCTGGGATACTCTTTGTCCCAGAGGCGGCAACTCTACGGAAAGGAATCCTCACGAGCGTACTCGAGAGTAGCGATGGTGATGTATTTACTAATTCCTCTTTGTGTATTTGATGCTCTTACCTCAACAACATATCTGTTGACCTCATCAACCTGTTTTGGTGCATCCTATTCGTGGTTGTTTGAATTAGCCCTCTTTCTTCTCTTCAGTATCGGCGGAATATTGATCATAGCAACAACATACGTTGTCGCTGAAGAATTCGGATATTAGATGGGTGAGATATGTCGGAAGTGGTGTTGGACGGATTGAATTGGCGCGACAAGATTATGGGATCTAGAGTTCTCAAGCGTCTGTTAAATGACAGGGAATTCTTGAATGAACTTATGCAAAACGTGGTAAAGAGTTTTTACAGAGGGGCTAGTGGATTAGATGAAGTTAGTCTGATTAAAGGACTGGAGAGTGTCCTTGAACATGATGACACGGTAAGAAGAGCCGCTTCGCGCGTGCCCGGCGTTAATGGTCCCCTTGAGTTCAGAAGCCTTTTGCATTGGTATGCCATTATGATTCATTCGAAGGCCAGAGAGCTAAACCTCGTATATGTCCGAACTAGAGTTGTAGGAGATAGTAGAAATGAGTGAAGAGCCAAGAATGTCATCAACAGAACTCAAAGTCCTAATAGCCTTTGATAAAGGTGAGCCTCTAGAGAAAATCGCTGAACTAGTGGGAATGACTGTTCCTGAAGTCAAAGAAATCCTTGATGAGGCTCAAAAGAAGCGCCAGAAATTTGTATCCCGAGCGGAACGCAGCGAGGCGACTTTCGTTTACTATCGCCCAATAGATGCTACTCTCAATGAGCCTCAAAAAGGCACGATGAAAGTTGGAAGTCAGATACTCAAATTGCTCAGTGAAGGGATATACAGTTCACCGGCAAATAGCATTAAGGAATTGATCAGTAATGCCTTCGATGCTGATGCGACAACCGTGAATATCTCGTTTGACGGTGATGAGCTAGTGGTTTGGGATGACGGAAAAGGAATGGATTACAAGGACTTCGATGAGGAATTCGTGTACATAAGCCGGTCAAGAAAAAGAGATATAGGAGATTACACTGAGAAATACAAAAGACCTCTAATTGGCTTTATCGGAATTGGTTTTATCGCGGTTTCTGAGCTTTGTGATATGCTCACAATAACTTCTGCCAAAGAGGAATCCGACCTAGTCTTTGAAGCTAAGATTGACTTTTCTGCAGCTCGAGCACCTGAGGCAATTGGGAAAGAGTTCTACGAAGTCAGTCAATTTGAGTTAACCAACTACAAAAAAGTAGATAAGGGCTATAACTCGGATGCACATTTTTCTGAAATCCGCCTGAAGAATCTTAGACCGTTGTTCAAGGAAATGCTATCAGATAGACAACCTTTCGAATCCTCGCGAAAGCAAATCCATGAGGTTATAGATTACCTTGAGAAAAAAGGGGCAAAAAGTGTTACAAATCTTGGAGAATATTGGCAATTTCTCATAGAACTATCATACATATCCCCAGTAGCGTATCTAAAGGACTCTCCAGTCAAGGGCGTCCCGGAAGAGTCTGAAGAATACGACATTCTAGAAGAGATCAAATCTACCCTCAGAGTTTACAACTTCAAGGTCACCTTTGACGGTATCGAACTCAGGAAACCATTACCATTTCCAATACAGAGAGACAAGGTGACATATGGATTGCACTACAAAGTCCATCCTTTCAGAGAGTCTGAAGTAGTAGATGGAAAGAAACTATCGTTCTTGGGATATATCTACAGCCAACACGGAAATATTAGTCCTAAGGAGTATAACGGCATAATAGTAAGGATCAAAAACGTAGCAGTCGGCAACCCTGACACTACTCTGCTCGGTTATCCTCTGAAGACAAACCTAGTTTTTAGACACTGGGTATTCGGTGAAATTTATGTAACAGAAGGTCTTGAGGAATCTATGACGATTGATAGGAGTTCATTCAAGCTCACTCATCCGCACTATCAATATCTACAGAGGTATATCCGTAATCTTCTAGACGAAATAGTTTTTGATTACACACTGAATGAGTACTATAGAGCAAAGAGAGAACGAAAGACAACGGAAATAGCTGACAACCAAGTAAAATTGTTAACAAGTATCATCAAGTCTGAAATGGGGAGGATGTTCGATCTCGAGCTATCTGATGTGGACTTTCCTGTCGTCGTTGACAGATCACGTCACAAGGTAATCATCAACCAGAGGCACTCAACATTGAGAAGCATACCTAGGAAATTCCGCTTTTCTGCGGAACTTTTGCTTGTTCTTTTCGAAATGGCAATGGCAAAGAGTGAAGGAAACATAGACAAACTAAAGGAGCTGTTCTTGAGGAGTGTTAAAGAGTGGATGAAATTTCAGTCGCCACGTCATCTTGCGAGATATCTTTCCACTCAGGAGGCACTCTAGCTACTTTCTCTCCTTTCGGTTTATAAATCGGTTTTCCCAATGGCCTTTTTCTGAGGGTACCTTTAATGGCTTCGAGGATTCTTTGATAGGAAATGTCGGTATACACTTTTTCTTTTTCTACACCTATTGCCCTTCTATTGTGAAGTATTGCAGCAATAATGGAAGAACCGACCCCCGCAAAGGGGTCAAATACAGTGTCGTGTTCATTGGTAAGCGCTAGAACTAATCGTTCTACAAGTTCTATGGGAAATTGACAAGGATGGATGGTCTTTTCTCGATGACTGGCCTTCACGTTGGGGATATCCCACACCTCCAAATCCCAATCTCTAAGAATGATATCCCAAATGTTGGAAGGGTTCTTACCTAATGGATTAGATGAAGGTTTTCCGTTGTTTGGTCCTCTGTAAGCTCTCTTTCCTGGATATTTCTGGGGAACTCGCACATCGTCAAGGTTGAAAACATAGTCGTCACTTTTTGTAAACCATAATATAGTTTCATATCTTCCTGAGAATCTCAATTTTGCGTGTAGTCCATGTCCAATACGCCAAACAATTCTGTTCCTTAGTTTTAATCCGATATCCTTCAATATTCTATAGAAGTATAGATCTAATGGAAATACTTCCTTGTCCTCTATGTAATTTCCTATCTCCCAACAAATACTCCCTCGAGGGTGAAGAATTCTAACACATTCTTTGATTATTTCCCTCTGCCAAGCCAGATACTCTTTGAATTCTAATCGTTCCTCGTATGGTTTCCCTATATTGTAAGGAGGAGAAGTAACAACAAGCATAACACTTTGATCTGGGATATCCTTAACGAACTTGGTCACATCATTTAAACCTAAAACAACATCGTAACCTTCTTTGAAGAATTCATTATACAGTAGCTTTTTCCCTTTCAACTCGATCTCGGAAGGAAACAGTTCAGAAGTCACTCTCTCTTTTATGTGCATTATTGGTTTCCACTGTATACTAGCATTTGTCAAATATAAAACTCAGGGTCTCCTTCGTTAGAGACATTAAAATGAACTTTTCCAGTGTCAATCCTCAAGAAATTGGAGCGCACGATATCAATTCTTCCCGAAAAATTAATTCGGAAGGATTCTCTTAGAATCTAAAGATAAGATTGCAGTATATTGAGCTTGTGACTCTAATCGAAAATAAAGATTTCTTAGCTTCGCCAGTTTGGCACAGAGTAATCTCTGATTTGAAAGAATCTATAGAAGGGGTGGAATGGCCTAGAGGTTCAAGCAAATTCATCTTGTTTGATGATAAAGGACGTGGTCGAGGGCAGGGTAACGGTGTTGTCCCAATAAAAAGGATGTTTCAATCTAATCTAGAAGAACGAGGATGGGCACTCGAGAAAAAATTGGATATTGCTACACATAGATCTCCGGGTAAAATTGATGCGGTCTTGAAGTCGATAACAAGCATTTTGCTGTAGAATGGGAAACTGGAAATATATCCTCGAGTCATCGTGCACTAAACAAAATGTGTATTGGACTTCTAAGAAACAAATTGATTGGTGGTATTTTGGTTTTGCCAACAAGAGAAATGTATCAATACTTGACTGATCGTATAGGGAATTTTGCGGAGATTGAACCGTACCTTGATCTCTGGAAATCACTGAATATCAAGAATGGATTTTTGGGCATCATTAAAGTTGAGCATGACGAGGTCAGTAAAAACGTTCCGCGTATTCCTAAAGGTACTGATGGTCGAGCCCTAATTTGATCCCTCGTCCACGCAGCGACGTTTAAATACGAGTTTGCATGGGGGTCTGCCCTCAAAAACAGGAGAGATTCAATTGAAAAATCAAAACGGAGACGTTTCTCCAAAGAATCAGCAAAAGAAGCCTAAACAGAAGAAGAAAGGAAAGATTGCTAAGGTCTACAGGTTGCATCAGGAAAGAGTATCTGTGAAAGAGATTGCTGAAAAGACGAAAAAGTGGAGAAAGATCAAGAGCAGACAACCGTAGACAATGTAGCTATTGAGATACAATTACTACATTTCTTACTATGCAGGGTTATTTGAACTAATGAAGTGATTCTAAGTTCTTAATTTCGTTCTATTTTCGGATTATAAGGTTGAACCCATAATTTAATATGCAAAATCAGTCCAAATGAATACTCTGTGATTAATATTGACTTCTCTAACTTTTTATGGGGGAGTAGGGGAGATTGGGGGCAACAAAATTCTTGTTGAAGACAATGGTACTCGTCTGCTTCTTGATTTTGGAATGAGTTTCAATCAGTCTGGTAAGTATTTCTCTGAGTTTCTGCAACCTAGAAAATGCAACTGTATTGAAGACTTGATGAAAACTGGCCTTCTGCCTGACCTTGAAGGTGTTTATCGTCAGGATTACCTATGTCACCTAAGAAAAAATAAACAAGATCGTAACGTGGATGGAGTCTTGTTAAGTCACGCTCATGCAGATCACGCTGCATACACACATTTCCTCCGCAAAGACATTCCTATTTACATGAGTCCTGAATCTCAGGTAATATTACAAGCCTTGGAAGACACAGGTTCCGGATCTTTCCTAGATTTTATTCACCATACTGAGACATTCAAGTTATGCGCCAAGAAAAATGGAACGGGAAAAAAGAGACTTACAGGAGAAGAAGCAAAAACTGAACGTCCACTCCAGACATTCAAATTCGGGGAAAAATTCAACGTTGACGACATCGAGATTACTCCATACGAGGTTGACCACTCCCTTCCAGGTGCAACAGCTTTCATTATCCATGCTAACGAAGGGACCATCCTCTACACAGGAGACTTACGCTTCCATGGCTACAAACAAAAAGAAACAAAGAGAATGATCGAAGAGAGCATCAAAGAAGGCGTTGATGTTTGTATAATAGAGGGAACTAATGCTGGAAAAGAACAGGGACAAACGGAAGAAGACGTGTTGACAAAGGCCGGAGCAAAGGTTGAAGAAACAGAGAAACTTGTAATCGTTAACTTTCCAGGAAGGGATTTGGCCCGTCTCCAGACATTTTATGATATAAGTAAAAAGACCGAGAGGAAACTTGTTCTAACTTTCAAGCAAGCATATCTTCTCGAATTAATGAGCAAGATAGGGAAGGATTACCCCAACATAGATGACGAGAACATAGGTTTTTATGCAGAAAGAAAAAGTTGGGGACTAATTGGTAGGGACGATTATCCACCCGAGATAATATCTCAAGATTATTTCAAATGGGAAAAAAAATATTTGGATTTACCTAATACCTTTACTCATAAAGATGTAACGGAAAAACAAAGTAACTATATTTTTTACTGCGACTATTTCCAGCTGAAGAATCTCATCGACATTAATCCCGCTCCTAAAAGTAATTATATCCGATCTGTCTGTGAACCCTTCGACGAGGAAATGCTTTTCGATTACAACCGCGTAAAGAACTGGCTTGACCTGTTTTCACTACCAATGACCCAGATTCACGCATCAGGACATGCTAACGAATCTCGATTGTTCGATATGCTAAAGAAAATTGATCCGACAAAAATCTATCCAATCCACACAGACTCGCCTGAAGCATTTTCAGAGAAATTTGATAATGCAGTGATTATTGAAAAAGAGAAAAAATACGAACTCGGTTAAAAAATCCCGCAGGTACAATTACTACATTGTTTTAGTAAAACGAGCATTATTATTCATAATGGAAATAGTGGCCATCATACGAAACATGAAGACGCCACTCACTAAACGGATATTCTTGTTGTGCAAAGACTATTTCCTTAAGCCGCCGGATTATGAAAGGCGCCATTCTTTTGTCCAATTCGCCCGCTATATGCTTTAACCTCGTTCTGAACATCACTAGTTCCAAAGAGCCTTCCTTTGTACGATATATGAAAAAAACAGAACAAAGAGCCCTATCTGAGGGTCCAACCATATTGAAGTACTCGGATTTGAATTGTCTGGATTTCAGTTTCCGTCTGTCTTCCTCATTTTTGTATTTCCCTATAGATACCATCTCAAAAGTGTAGGGAGGTTTGCCTTTAGAAACGATATCGCGTATGGCTCTTTCATCCACATTGAGCAGTTCCAGAATCTCGGTTCTTGTAAGACTCTCATGTATTCTATGTGCACCCTTGCCTTTGTAGTAGTCGGGGTTCTCCTTCTTCTTTCTTCTAATAGCCTGGATAAGGTCTTGGATATGACAACCACAGAGGTCTGTTATCCCTTTGTCATCATTTAAATGAGTGCAATTTGGGTAAAGACAAAGTGAGACTGACAAGAATGATGACCCTCCCTATGATCAAACTGTAGGTTAACGGTATACAAATCACCTATATCTAAGTTGCGCGTGCGATTAGCGGATTTCCATGAAGGATTTAGTAGTATCTTGACTTGTTCCTTGCTTTTCTTAAGGATTCTTGAAACTGCCTCATTTGTCTTCTCGTATTTTCGTCCGAAAGACGTATTGATATTGTGAAATAATTCATATTGCCCCTGAATATCTCTGTGTTTTTCCGTAGCTCGGAGCGGAAATCAGTTCTTCCGCTATATCTGCTCTCGATTTCACTCAATCTCTCAATATGACGGTCCTCAGCCCTAACTTGTTCAGGTAGTAGTTTTTCAGTCACTATCTCACCCTTTCTCGGCCCCTCGAGAATAACGCGTTTTCTATAGACCCAATAATCATCTCCCATTTACATCACCTAACTCGACTCAGCCTTGTCATTTATAAAAACATTTTCAGAAGCACTATTGATTTTCACTTTCGTTAGTCTCCTCAAACTCTTTGAAACAAATGCTCGAGCAGGAACAAAACTAAGCAAACTATTTATTGTACTTTGCTGGGGTCTCCGCGCCGATTAATAATGAGATCCCGAAAGAAGAAGGTCGGGTGGGTGGGGATGTATGTCGCCTGAACGGAACGAAGTGGAGTGAAGGCACGTGCAGCCCAGATGAAGGTCGCCGGTTCAAATCCGGCCCGGCCCACCACACCATTGTTTGATGGTTTTCTGGGCGCAGGGCACATGACTACTAGATTTTTCTTTTGTTCAAAACTGACCTGAAAGCTCCGTGTTTGGGACAGTCGTAAAGACCTATGTGAAGCTCAAGTCTCTTGCCTGTTTTGTCTGGCCGACCTGCCATTTTCCATGTCTTTCTAGGAGTGACAACTTTCATTCCACACTTAGGGCATTTAGCCACACCGTCTCTACTTCCCGTGAAATACATTCGATTGTTGACAACTTTCATTTTAACTCTTCCTTTCCTTACCAAATCATAAAGAAGTGCGATAAAATCAGCTATGGCAAAAGTAGATATTTTAGACGTTACAGGAGTACGGAAATCCGTGTAGAAACGCACGCCTCCCATTATTTCCTCGGACGTGAAACCGACTTCCTTACGATCATTCAAAAAAGAAATTATCTCCTCTTCCAAACTACTGGAGAGTCTTCCATTTTCAAATTCTTTCTTATGTATTGGCAAAGAGACCCCTCTTTCTAATAAGTTCAAGGAACAAACGTGTAAAAATGTTTATGAAGCTTGAATTATGAGCATAACTAAGAATCAGAAGGATGCGCGCGCAAGTATTATAAATAAGCTGAAACAACCTCAACCGAAAAACTCGATAAGGGAGGCAAATTTTTGAAAATAAACTACATTGGCATTGTGTCGGGCATCATAGCCCTAATCAGCTTGGCGTTGCCTTGGTGGACGCTCACAATGTCAGCTGAAGTTATGGGAGAGAGCTCAAACGTAGATCTTTCGGTATATCCGTACCAAGCAAGGACGTCAGCAACGGGAGTATCACAAACTTTCAGTATGGACCTTTGGTTTGGTTGGGCGTCTCTCGCTCTCATCGTCATAGCCGGCATCGCAGGGATAGCAGGTAGTGTAATAGCTGGAAAAACTGGAAAGACAAATCTCATCGTCGCTGGAATACTCGCTTTACTTTCCATCACAATCTTTGCAGCAGGTTTACAAAGTGAACTTTCAAGGGAGGCGCCAGCCGCAGGTTTCCCAGAAGTAGGATTATTCTCCGGTGGCTCCTACAGTTTCATGGGAGTGTCCATGAATTATTCAACTTATCTAAACTTTGGCTTCTGGCTGGCATTAATTGCTGCTATCATAGCCTTTATCTCATTACCAAAGCATCCTGCAGCTCAACTGCCAACTCCACCAACGGCTCCGCCGCCAGCTACACCGACACCAGAATCCTGATAAACCGCCCTAATCCCTCAATTTTTTTTAGCTCATTTGCGCGTGCTTCAGGATTGTTTTTGTTGTGGATGGTGTTACAGCTAGGTTGATAGGTGTGGTGCAGAAGAAACGATTCTGGACCTTCTCGACCAGTTTTTCCGTAGACTATTATCCTATGCTTCTTTTTCGTTAACATATGCAACGCTAAATGTGATTATAATAGCTAAGTATGTGAAATAGTTGAAGCTAGTTTTACCACTAAATATTTAAAGAAGACTAAGTAAACTCTTTTTCCGGAGGCTTCATTGGAGTGCTCGGATGGCAAGAAGTCGTCCTGATCTTTGCAATACTTTTGCTCGTCTTTGGTCCCACAAAGTTGCCGAAAATCGCAAGAGATCTTGGAAACGCAGTACGAGAATTCAATAAGGCAAGTTCGGGTTTCATGGAAGAAATCAATAAGGCAGGTTCGGGCGTCGCGAAAGCTGTTAGTCCCTCTCCAACTAGGCTTTCTGAGCCTCATCTGAGGGGTGCAGACAGATGGAAAAGAGACAGAGCACT
>Ga0224501_10004621_pt1 | contig 10855 bp, 9 predicted proteins | sample SF_Oct11_sed_USG_4_FD_169105 | JGI IMG/M metagenome (GOLD analysis project Ga0224501, IMG submission 169105) | Sediment microbial communities from San Francisco Bay, California, United States - SF_Oct11_sed_USGS_8_1 | ecosystem: Environmental > Aquatic > Marine > Sediment | place: USA...
ACGAATGGTGTAGGGAAAAGTTTCTTTGTCGGGAAGCATCGGGGTGAGGGCGCGTTCCGCCAACATACCGTGGCCGATTTCCCTTCGTCCGGGACCTGACAGGAATTTCACTTCACCGGTACAAAAAGCCGGGAAGTTGTAATGAAGTAGAAAGGATTTCGTGCCTTTGAACTCCAGGCTATCCAACCGCTGTTCGTCCGAACTGGTTCCCAGTGTGGTGGTGACCAGTGCCTGGGTTTCACCGCGGGTGAAGATAGAGGATCCATGAACACGGGGCAGGTAGCCAACCTGGCAGGTGATATTGCGGATCTCATTGAGGTTTCGCCCATCGATCCGTTTTTTGTCGTCCAGGATCATACTTCTCATGGTTTCCTTTTCGACATCATGGAAAATCCCGCCTAATGTACCTTTTAGGTCGTCATCGGCATCGGGATTGAATTGGGCGATCATAGTTTCTTTAATCGCCGCAACAGTATCCATTCGTTCTTGTTTACCGGCAATGCGCATGGCATCGGCCAGGCCGGGACGGATGGCGCCAGTTACCTTTTGAGTCAGATCCTGATCGATTTCCTCGGGCTCGATGACCACTTTAGTCTTGCCCATCAATTCCCGGAGTTTGAGCTGGCCTTCCACGATTTTTTTGATGTAACCGTGTCCGAACTCCAGTGCGTTCATCATGATTTCTTCGCTGAGTTCGTTGGCACCCGCTTCAACCATAACGATGGCATCCGCTGTACCAGCCATCACCAGAGTGAGGTCACTGGCTTGGGTCTCTTCATAGGTCGGGTTGATGATGAAAGCTCCGTCTTTTCTTCCAACGCGCACTCCGGCAACCGGATTTTCGAAGGGAATGTCCGATACCAATAATGCGGCGGAAGCACCAGAAATGGCGTTCACGTCTGGAGAATTTTCCTGATCGTGGGAAACGACGAGACAAACGATTTGAGTTTCGTTACGGAATTCTTTTGGAAACATCGGGCGGATGGGACGGTCAATCAATCGGCAGGTCAGGGTTTCCAGATCGCCGGGCCGTGCTTCCCGTTTCAGATAGCCGCCGGGAATACGTCCCGCAGCATAAGTTTTTTCTCGGTAATCTACAGTGAGCGGGAAAAAGTCGATTCCTTCCCGTGCACTTTTCGCCATAGTGGCTGAAACCAGCACCATGGTATCTCCATATCTTACTACAACGCATCCGTTGGCTTGCTTGGCTAACCAGCCGGATTCGAGCGAAAGGGTTTTCCCATCAAGATCTATCTCTACTTTATGTTCTTGCATTCAATACTCTCCAATTTTCTTGATCCTATAGGTAGGATTCTAATTTAACGGCGGATGCCCAATTCTTTGATGATAGTTTGATACCGCTGGGCATCCTCTCTTTTGAGATAGTCCAGAAGTTTCCGCCTTCTGTTAACCATACGAATTAAGCCGTGGCGGGAATGGTGATCCTTGCCGTGGTTTTTGAAATGATCATTCAAATAATTCAATCGTTCGGTCAACAGCGCGATCTGGACCTCTGAGGATCCGGTATCTTTCTCATTAATTTGGTACTTGGTAATAACGTTGGTTTTAAATTCCTTGGTAAACGACATGTGAAAAACCTCCTCTTTCGGTTTGTGATGGGGAGGGGTTGTTGAATGTTTTCGTAGGAGAAATTCTCCGTAGGGAATCTTCCCTGCGAAAACATTCCAACCTCAACATCTCCCGTTATTCATTAAATAAATGGGTTACTTTTAAACCAGTACTCGTTTCAATTTAAATGCAGTGTCTCTGGGATCCAATTTTTGAAATCCCTCTTCATCGACCACCGGATCAACGATCGCCGCAATCCGTCCGTTAACTCCCGCTACCCGGAAATTCATACCCGGCTGGAAACGCTCAGGCGTTTCCAACACCACGCTCTTAGTCAATGGTTTGCCGTGGGCAATGGTTGCGACATAATCCGGGGTGACTATGATTTCCGGAAGAAAATCCAGAACGGTCTCCGTCTCCAACAATTTTTGAGAGAGAGTCCCGTCATCCTGAGCTTGGCTCAATTCCTCAATCGTCAACGAAGACTGCATGTCGAACTGGCCGACTTGTTCCCGGACCAGTTCGGACATATGCGCTCCGCAACCGAGGGTCTCACCGACGTCGTGGCACAGGGTGCGAATGTACGTTCCTGCGGAGCATTTTACCCTGAATATGACCTGATTGTCCTCTTTTTTAAGGAAATCTATGGAATAAATCTGCAAAGTCACCGGTTTTCTATCAGTTGTTATGCCATTTCTTGCCAATTTGTATAGCGGAACCCCGTTTTGCTTCTTGGCCGAGTACATGGGAGGGGTCTGCTGTTGCTCCCCCTGAAAACCGGCCAGAGCCTCCCGGACCTGCTTTTCGGTGATCTGACTGGCGTCTCCGGTGGACAATACCTGGCCAGTGGCATCCTGTGTATCCGTCGTCGTTCCAAGGGTCATGGTGGCCAGGTAGACCTTGGGAAGGCTGACCAGAAACTGGATCAGTCGTGTCGACTGATCAAGGCAGATTGGGAGCACCCCTTCCGCTTTAGGATCCAGAGTGCCGATGTGGCCTGCTTTTTTGACCTTGAGTGTCCTTTTGACGGATTGCACCATAAAAAAGGAAGACGGCCCTACGGGTTTATACAGATTGAGAATATTATTCATGGTTAAAGTCGCCGATGATTTTGGTGATTTTTTCAACATGATCGGCCGCTTTATCCAGCTTGAAATGCAACTCAGGGGTGTGCTTCAGGTAAAGATTTTTACCGAGGCAACTCCGGAGGTACCCCTTGGCGCTGTTCAGCCCTTCGATGGAGTTCTCCTTTTGCTCGTCACTTCCCATAACGCTGACATGTACCCGGGCATTCTTGAGATTGTCACTCAACTCAATCCGGGTCACGGTCACAAAGCCGATTCGAGGATCATTCAAACCAAGTTGAATCAGTTTGGAAAGTTCCTCAAGGAGCAGTTCCTGCACTCGCTGTGATCGTTTGAATCGAAACATAATACTATTTTTATCGTTTCTTAATCCGCATAGCTGTTGCTGACATTGATGATTTCCGTTTGGCAGTCAGTCATTTCCGCCAAGTGCATGTTGTCGACGAAATTCACGACCTGTTTGAACAGCCCATCCAGATATTGAGCGTCCGAATTGACTGCGGCGATTCCCAGGTGGAGGCTTTGCCAAACGTCCTGATCACCCACTTCAGCTACGGATACATTGAATTTATTTTTCAGCCGGTCCTTGATGGACCGTATAACCTTACGTTTGCCCTTCAGGGAATTGTTGCCGTGCAAATAAAACTTCAGTGAACAATACCCGACATGCATGGCGATTCCTCTGCTTTAAAAACGGCGATCAAGGTGCCACTTCTTCCATAACAAACGGCTCTACGATATCTCCCTGCTTCAAGTCCTGATACTTTTCGAAAGCCAAGCCGCACTCGTACCCCGTGGCAACCTCTTTCACATCGTCTTTGAAACGTCTCAGTGATTGAATTTTACCTTCGTATACGACAACATTGTCTCTGACCAGTCGCGCCTGGCAATTTCGTTCGAGAGTTCCCGAAATGACCTGACAGCCGGCGATAACACCAATCTTGGGCATGGAAAATACTTTTCGTACCTCGGCCCGTCCCATGATTTTTTCGCGGAAGGTCGGTTCGAGCAGACCTTCCAACGCTTTTTGGACATCCTCGATGGCCTCGTAAATAATGCTGTACAGTCGCACGTCCACTTTTTCCTTGGCGGCCATGGCCTCGGCTTTGAACGTAGGGCGAACGTTGAATCCGATAATGATGGCGTTGGAAGCACTGGCCAAAAGAATATCCGATTCGGTGATTCCACCCACCGCATCATGAATGATCTTTACCCGTACTCTGTCGGTTTCCAGTTTGTTGAAAGCTTCTTGAACCGCCTGGATGGAGCCTTGAACATCCGCTTTGATAATCAGATTCAATTCGTGGATTTTGCCTTCAACGATTTGCTGATGCAGATCTTCCATGGTGATGCGGGGTTTCTGCGACAGGACGGATTCGCGTTTCCGCTGAATCTTCAGATTACTGAGTTGGCGGGCCCGCTTTTCATCCTGCACCACCAAAAAGGAGTCACCGGGCGCTGGAACCTCTGGCAGTCCGATGACTTCGACCGGCGTGCTCAGGGAAGCCTGTTGGATCTCCTTGCCTTGATCGTTCACCATGGCGCGGACTTTACCGAAATAGTTTCCGGCAATGAACGGATCACCCACTTTGAGCTGGCCTTTCTGGATCATCAGAGTCGCTACCGGACCCCGGCCTTTATCCAGGTGGGATTCGATGATGACGCCACGAGCCCCGACATTCGGGTTCGCTTTCAATTCCATAACCTCGGCCTGTAGAAGGATCATTTCAAGTAAATGGTCAATGCCCTGTCCCTCTTTAGCGGATACCTTGGTGTAAATAGTTTGTCCGCCCCATTCTTCCGGGAGCAAACCTTGGTCAGCCAACTGTTTTTGGACTTCGTCAGGCTTGGCGTCGGGTTTGTCGATTTTGTTTATGGCCACCAGCAGGGGAACACCACCGGCATTGGCGTGATGAATCGCTTCGAGCGTTTGCGGTTTGATGCCGTCGTCGGCCGCTACCACCAGTACGACGATGTCGGTTACCTGTGCGCCGCGTGCCCGCATGGCGGTGAATGCTTCATGACCCGGGGTATCGAGAAAAGTAATCGTCGAACCCTTGAGTTTAACCTGGTATGCACCAATGTGCTGGGTGATGCCACCGGCTTCGTCATCGGTAACACTGGTTTTCCGGATGGCGTCCAGCAAGGAGGTTTTTCCGTGATCGACATGCCCCATGATCGTAACGATCGGCGGGCGCGGGATACGGTGTTTTTCTAAATCTTCCTCTTCCTCTTCCTCAAATCCAAGCTCCAACTCCGGCGAAATGACTTCAACCTCAAATCCTCTTTGATCTGCAATTTTTGAGGCGACTTCGAGGCTCAGACTCTGGTTGATGGTGGCCATGGAACCCAGAGTCATGAGATCCATAATGATATCGTTGGGCGTGCATTTTAATTTTTCAGCCACATCGCGCAAAGGCATGTTGTCCATCAATTGAACAACTTCAAATACCTCGTCCTCAGCAACGGGCTCTGGAACAGGAGGAGCTTCTATCGGTTGTTTTTCCTGAGTTTTTTTAGAAGGGGTAGATTTCGGTTCTTCTTTTTTCTTTTTAGCCGCCGGTTTTTCCTGGGGAGCCTTGGTTTCTTTTTTCTTTTCCGCCTCTTCCGGTTTAACGACGACCTTCAGTCCCAGCTTTCGAGGTTTGTCGGATTCGAGATCTTCCTTTGGAGCTTTGGCGGGCGCGGGTGGAGGTTTTACTGCTACAGGCTTGGGCTTTTTCGCCTCTTCCGCGGCTATCTTTTCCTGCTCCGCTTTCTTTATTGCGGCGGCCTTTGCGGCAGTTTTGGCAGTGATGGGTTTGGAGACCGTGGATACTTTTTTTGCCGCGGCTTTTTTGGTAGTCGTCTTTTTTGTGGCTTTAGCCGTGGACTTGGTCGTGAATAGACCGCGAATAAAGTCCGCCATCTCGCCATCGATGGAACTCATATGATTTTTGACGGCAACGTCTTTCTTCTTGAGCTCGTCGATGATCTTGTCGTTGGGGATGTTCAATTCCAACGCCAATTTATTGATTCTAATTTTTCCCAATGAAAGTTCTCCTAATGCTGTAAGGGAAAAGCAAGCGACAGGTTATTTACCCATGGCGATTTCCTTCTTAAACATTTTCAAATTTTTCCATATGTAGCCGGGCTTGTTCAACCAGACTGGTTGCCAGTTCTTCGTCGATTCCTTCCAGAACGACCAGTTCCTCTGTGGGAGTTACCGATAATTCCGCAATGGTTTGGAACCCATTACTTTCCAATATTTGTATGATAGACGGATCCACCCCGGCCAGATCGCTGACTGGGAATTCCTGATCCTCCTCTTCCACTGCTTCAGCTTCTTCAGCTTGGGAAACGGTGTCCTCATCGTTTTCATCTTCAGGAGTTTCCTCGGCGACCGGTATTACTTCGGGTCTCTGGCTTATATAGTTCTGAGAAAACTCAAAAATAGCTTCGGCCTTTTTGGGACCGATACCGGTGATCTGGGTCAGTCCTTCGATGCCGCGGTTTACGACCTCATCAAAGTTCACGACATTGTTGGTGAAAAGAATGGCGACGATCTTTTCTCCAAATCCCTTGGCGTTTTTGATGATTTCAAGAAAGTCTTCCGTGGAAGGTTCCTTGCGCGGCATTAGTCCTGAGGCTTCCAGAAGGCCGCCTCCAGACTCGGACTGGTTTTTGATATCGATCTTCCATTTGACCAGTTTTGCGGCGAGCCGCACATTCTGACCCTTCTTGCCTATGGCGAGCGACATTTGGTCGTCCGCCACGATAATGGTCATGTGGTTTTCATCTTTATTACTGATAATCCTGGAAATTTTAGCAGGGCTCAGTGCATTGCGTATGAACACCTCGGGATCTTCCGAGTATTCAACGATATCAATTTTCTCTCCGCGCAGTTCCTGAACAATCGACTGAACGCGCATGCCGCGCATGCCGACACAGGCACCGACGGCATCAATGTCCCGATCATTGCTTCGGACGGCGATTTTGGTACGGCCATTGGGCTCGCGCACGATACCCATGATCTCGACCATGCCTTCGCTGATCTCCGGGACTTCCAACTCGAACAGGCACTGGATGAGTCCGATGTGAGTTCGGGAAAGAATGACCAGCGCATTTTTGGAGGTCTTGCGGATGTCAACCACGTACGCCCGGATGCGGTCGCCACGGTTGAATGTTTCGCGAAAGACCTGTTCGCGCCGGGGGAGAACGCCTTCGGCTTTTCCCAGTTCGACGATGATATCCCCATGTTCAAAACGCTGGACGATACCGTTGATCAGGTCGCCTTTTCTTTCCTGATATTCGTTGTAGGTGATCTCAATTTCCGCTTCTCGGACCTTCTGTAAAATGACCTGCTTGGCCAGCTGGGCCGCAATTCGGCCGAGATCCCGTATCTCCTGTTTGACGAGAACGGTTTCCCCCAGTTGGGCATCAGGTGAAATTTTGATCGCTTCTTCCAGCATGATCTGGTTTTCCGGGTCGTCAAGGGCTTCAACGATGGATTTCTCCGCCCATATTTCGGCGTCACCGTTTTCTATATTGAACTGGCTTACGATATTTTCCACGTGTGGAAGCTTTTTGCGTGCAGCGGCTTCCACCGCGGTTTTTACAGCATCGATCAGGAAATCCTTGTCGATGCCTTTTTCCCGGCACAGTTGCTCAATGATGTGAATGACTTCAATGCTCATAATATTTAGAACTCTATTTCGAGTCGGGCTTTGGCGATCTGGTTCTTGGGAATTTCCACATATTGCTGGTCGATCTCCAGAAACAGTACATCTTTCTGAAAATTCTGAATGGTTCCTTTGAAATTCTTTTGCTGTTGGATAGGGGTATAGGTGGTTACGTGAGCGCGTTTGCCCTTGAACCGAAGAAAATCTTCTTCCCTTTTAAGTGGACGGTCCAACCCGGGTGAGGAAACTTCGAGAATGTAACTTGAGGGAACCGCTTCTTCCACCTCAATCAAATCTTCAATTTGGCGACTTACCCGTGTGCAATCTTCTACCGTGACTCCACCCTCTTTATCGATAAAAATTCTCAGAAACCAGTTTTTACCTTCCTTTTTATATTCAACGTCGACCAGTTCAAGGTGGTTCTCATGGATGACCGGAGTCACCAACTCTTCAATGGATTCTGTAACCGAGCCTTTAGCCATTATCGGGGCTCCCATGATTTAAGAACAAACAAGAACCAATGATAAATATGTGACGCCTTTCAAAAAAATCGATATAAATTTTTGATAACTAAGGCCCATACAAAAAAAGCGGGCTTGAGAGCCCGCTTAGCAGCCCTTATGAATTTGTGTAGATTCTACATAATCCTTGCGGTGCCTGCAAGAAAAATGTCAATTTCGGATTGATCGATCAGGAGTTTTTGAGCCGCTTGGGGATGTCCTGAAGGTCTGCTGGGAAACTGATAAGCTCTGAAACCCCCGTTTTCCTTGACTTTACCTCAACTTGGCCGTTTTCCAGGTTCTTGGGGCCGATTATGATCTGAAGGGGGATTCCCAAGAGTTCGGCATCCTTGAATTTGACCCCGAGGCGCTCCGAACGGTCGTCCAGCAGGGTCTCAATGCCCAAATCTCTCAGAGTGTTATAGGCCTTCTCGCAAGCCGCGCGCTGGCTGTCTTCTTCAAAATTGACGGGAATGACCACGGCCTGAAAAGGGGCGAGTGGGACAGGCCAGACAATACCTTTGTCGTCATGATTCTGTTCGATGGCTGCGGCGGCGGTGCGACCCACGCCAATGCCATAGCATCCCATGATCATCGGGTTTTCCTTGCCATGCTCGTCCAGAAAGTTGGCTTTCATCGCGGAACTGTATTTGGTGCCCAGGATGAATATATGTCCGACCTCAATACCGCGCTTGACCTGATACTTTCCGCCATCGCATTTGGGGCAGGGGTCGCCTTCCTGCACTTCATGCAGATCGCCCACCTGCTCGGCTTTGATATCGCGGCTGAATTGCACGCCGGTGTAATGGGCATCCTTGCTGTTGGCGCCTGTTACGAAATTGTGCATGACCGCGACTTCGTGGTCGACATAAACCTTCATATCCAGTTTGACCGGTCCGATGTAGCCGCAGGGAATTTTTGTTTTGGAAAAAATCATAGATTCATCGGCGGAGTGGAGCCATTCGCACCCAATCAGATTTTTGAGTTTGATGGGGTTGATCTGCCGGTCACCCCGTACCAGGGCCGCAACCAGCCCGTCTTCGTTTTCCATGATGATGGTTTTGACAATTTGCCTGGCAGAGACTTTCAGGAATTTCGCCACATCCTCCACCGATTTCTGCCCGGGAGTTGGGATTTTATTCAATTCGGCCACTGTTTCGGGCGGAGCGGTTTTTTCAGGCTCGCGTGAGGCGGCTTTCTCCACGTTGGATGCGTAATCGCAGGTATCGCAGAATGCGACGGCATCTTCTCCCGAATCGGCCAAGACCATGAACTCGTGCGAAAAACTGCCGCCGATAGTGCCGCTGTCGGCTTCCACCATTTTGAAGTCCAACCCGCATCGCCTGAAGATGTTGGAGTAGGCCTGCTTCATGTTTTCGTACATGTCCTGCACGCTGGCTTCGTCAGCATGAAAACTGTATGCGTCTTTCATCGTGAACTCGCGTCCGCGCATCACGCCAAAGCGGGGCCGCACTTCGTCCCGGAACTTGGTTTGGATCTGGTAAGTGAGCAGGGGCAACTGCCGGTAAGATTTGATTTCGCGCCGTATGATATCGGTGATGACTTCTTCATGCGTGGGGCCGTAACAGAATTCGCGGTCATGCCGGTCCTTCAGGCGCAGGAGTTCTTTGCCGTACAGTTCCCATCGACCGCTTTCCTGCCACAGTTCGGCAGGCTGGACGCTGGGCATGAACACTTCCTGGCCGCCAATGCCGTCCATTTCCTCGCGAATGATTTGCTCTACTTTTTTCAGTACGCGCAGGCCAAGAGGCAGGATGGAATAAATGCCCGCGGCCATTTGCCGGATCATCCCGGCGCGCACCATCAGCTTATGGCTGACAACTTCGGCATCGGTCGGTGATTGTTTCAGTGTCGGTATAAACAGTTTCGAATAGTACATGAATCTCTTTCAGGTTGATGGGATCAGGCAAACGGCGATTATGCAGAAATTTGGAGTATAAATCAATGCGCGGAAAATTTTGATAGTGTTTCAGTATGAAATTGAATGTCTCCAGACGCCAAAAGCGGACATTCGGCTGTGGTACAACTTACTGGGAAGGGTCAGGCAATTATTTGAATTGCATGGGTGGGCAGGAATATGATTTGACTATTCCCGAACGAGCCTTGTGTCATATGGAATGTTTCTCCCAGTGGTTTATTGAAGTTTGAAGAAAATCACAATGGGATTTTCCTTTGGCCTCCAAATTACTTAAGAGAGCCTTTGTCTCAAAATCTTTACAATTTTTCTTTAAGGTTCCATAAAGTTTTACAGTGAGTTCCTCGCATTTTTTAGAGATTGTGAGTGCTTTTAGAATTCCCTCAAATTTGGATAAATTTTTCATAACTCCCTCCAGTGATGGAAAGAGTCCTTGCTTAAAGTGCTTATCTATAAGTTCACGTAAAGCTGTGTTGTTCTCCCATCCATATTTTAGGCACCCTTTTTCTTCCAGCAAGCTTTGAAATTGATTTTCGTATTGGGCTCTATCCTTGGCCATCAAAAGAAGATGTTTTTTAGTGATAATATCTGAGATATGGCTTGCAAGCTCATTATAAAACGCTTGGATATCTCGTTCGATATTTGCAGAAATCTCGAGTAGTTTTTTATTTCTGACTTCCATTTCCATGCCTCTTTTAGAGGGATCAAGATGTCCCATTGTCTTCTCCCAACCCGAGAAATCACCTAAGTTCTAAAAGGCGATATACACTTACCACTCTCATCGGAACCAGTATAAATATTGATTATTACAGAGATATTTCCAGAATGTTACAGGTTGGGAACAATTAAAGTTAAACAGAGGCGGGAGTGTTTTTCATAAATGGTCTAAGACGCGGAAATAAAGTATTTAACAAACTGAGAGTCCGTTTTTCGCTATTTATTCGCTAGTCATCTTCAGGGTCGTTTTCAGGATAATACAGGATAAGGTGGATCCTTAAAGGGTTATAGCGAAGGGACAATCACAGAAAGCCGACCATCGTCTAACGGTTGCTGTCGGCAGGAACCGGCCAAAAGCGGACATTCGACTGTGGTACAACTATCAGG
>Ga0224501_10004622_pt1 | contig 10854 bp, 3 predicted proteins | sample SF_Oct11_sed_USG_4_FD_169105 | JGI IMG/M metagenome (GOLD analysis project Ga0224501, IMG submission 169105) | Sediment microbial communities from San Francisco Bay, California, United States - SF_Oct11_sed_USGS_8_1 | ecosystem: Environmental > Aquatic > Marine > Sediment | place: USA...
TCATCTATTGGTCTATGCCAGCGCCTGCTCGTGAGTTGAAGCGATACCTTAGTAAATAGCCTACTGGCCCTTGAACCCACACCCCGCAATAACCGCGTCGGTTTCAGTTCCTGATGTTAAATACCCATCCATAGTTACCTTTTCTATGAGGGACACAGGTGCAAGCAGAACGTCTTCTAATGACGCCGAAACAAAAGGTGTACCTCATGGGATGCCGAACTGGACTGCCGAGGCGGTATCTCGTCCGAACCCCTAACTTTACCAATGTTTTAATGGAATCATTGTACATTGCCAATCGCCAGCTTCAGAACTGGACACCTCTTTATAGTTCAGCACGCTCCCAGCAGGATGTGCCGTTTGAAGCAACATTCAGCCATCGAGCTATCCCGATAATCTCACACAGAGTCGCTACCCCTCTCCTCCCTTTGCCAGTTCGCAGTGCTGCTGGTGCTCGGTCATGTTATTGGACGAGCCTTATTAACCTGAGGAGCTAATGCTTACAGCCCATCTATTCTTAGCCACTAATTGCGCACAGCATGTTTGTTGAAACGTAGTGAAATTTTGCGTGGCAACTATGAGCTAACAGAACACTGTTGTATCTACAGGAAAATGCCTATCAAAGAGTTTCATCTATCACGAATTCTGTCAGAACTGGAGTTCACTTCAGATGAATTCATTGACCTGTGTATAATGCTTGGCTGTGACTACTGCGGCTCCATCAAAGGTATGACTAACCCAAGGTTTTAGGCAGCTGGCGATAAACTTCTGAGTCAGATTTTGCCTTTTATTTTACCTGAAACAAAAAGGAATTTGGTTATGACTTTGATATCTCATTGTGGACCATTTTGAACACGAAGTTATCCATGTAAAGTAACCCATATTGAAAAAAAGCATAGACAGTACGACACCTCAGCGCGAGCATAGACCTCAATAGTTCTTCTTGCTAACTGAATCCAGTTTCTCTATCACAGACACATTTTCTAAAATCAAGCTCTTTTCTAACAAAATATTATTGTTTGAATAATGATTGAGAGGCCACTGGACCCTGAAAGCTTAATTGATGTCTGTCCATACTGAAGAGACATTCACATTCTGCAATCAAATGTAGCTTAGTAATTATGTAGAGTTGTCTTCCCTTTGGTATAAATTACAGTGGGAAGGCAACTCCATATAAGGCTATTAACATTCTACCGTGTGCAGTTATTGAACTATCTATATTCAATCCTGTATATTTCAACAATGATGGTAAATAGTTGCTCACAGGAATTGGACCGAAGAAGGCCATTGATCTGATGAAGAAGTATCGATCTATTGAGAAGATTCTTGAAAACATAGACAAAACAGTAAGTTATGTACCATTACGGTAGGCTATTTTATTCGTTATAATATGAAGGAAGAGGTATATTTTATTAGCCCCAAGTATTTAGAAAGAATGCTGCCATATTCAAGCATTTATGCGTTACCCGAACATTAGGCGTTTTCGGACAAGCTAACATCCCCCTAAGGCATTTGGTAAAGGAAGAACTTTGTCTTTGTTTTATTCTGGATGATCCGCGGGTTAGCCAAATAAACTGAAATCGTGTGAACCCGGAAATTTGCGTTTGCAACTAAATAAAGCGAAAGTCCAAATGTGACCACGAGTCAATGTATTTTTCTTGCTATTGCACAATTAGCCCTGAGTCGCCTTGTCCTAAACGCGTTTGCGCGACATTTTTCATCGAGAAGAAAACTCCAATGCGTGTGTTTGAGCAGTGTGGCGCGTTCCCGGTAAATTGAATTAGCGGATGGGCAACGCGCAACGAAGTTAGCTTGTCCGAAAACGCCTAATGTTTATAATAAAGGCCAGGTATAAGTTGACTTATGTGTTTTTATAGTCACGCTGTGACGTGTTCGCCTGATGGATCCGAGCGTCTGAAGTGCTTTTATAGTTTCCAAACAGATCCCTCAAACGCCCGATCCTGAATCACTTGTGAGCCAATAGATGGTGCCAAAGCTGTGTTTCCGGAAGCTGTAACTATTTTCGATCATAATTTCAAAAGAAAGTTGATTCGCTCCTAAACTTTTTCACTGCCAGTGCAACTTTGTGTTGTGTTTTGAGTGAAAAGCCTCAGGCTTGGAGGTCAAGAGTCTGAGTAGGAAAAATACTCTGGTGATAACTGACATAGGTGGAGCTGTGAAGATGACTACCAACACTTAAGCTGTGTATTATCAGTGACAGGAAGGACTCGCCTTTATATCACTGGTATTATCACAGCCATGCTGGGTTTTTTTTTCAGAAGTATCCACCTCCAGAAAATTGGTTATATAAAGAAGCCAGGCAACTCTTCCAGAAGCCAGAAGTAACAGACCCCAGCCAGATTGAGGTAATCAGCCCCTTAGTCCACCAACCCCTTATGCCGGCATCAAATGGCCGAAGCTGAACGCGCACCTCTCAGCACGACGTGCTCAACTTCAAAGGCGGTGTGTCCAGCAGATGAAGCTCACCCTTTGATGAAGCTAAAGTGGACCCGCTACATCAGCCAGCAGGAAAGGACAACTCCACATAAAAACCGAAAAATCCATACGTATATATTTTATAAGGAGTTGTCCTCTCCTTTTTCACATTGTTACCACTTCTATTAAAACTCCATTCCTAGCTTGAGCCAGGCCAAATAGCATGACACCGGTATCGTGCTATCCGCTCGGGCTCGCGCTAAGACACCGCCTTTGATGTTGGCACGGCGTGCTGAGATCAAAGGCGGTGTTCTAGCGCGAGCCAGAGCTCACTGAAAGGTGCACCTTCAGATTCCGCCTTTTGAAGCAGGCATTAGTCCACCACCTTCTTTCTCGTCTGCATAGACGTTTGGCACTCAGTATGAGAAGTTGTGGATATTCCATTGTTCAACGGTGAGGGGGAAATCATGCAGCATATGTAAGCAGCTTATACTCGCAGTTGTACGTCCAACATAGCTGACACTTGAACCCAAAAGCTCATACCGAGGGGTCTAACCATTAGCCCTAATCCAAAAGATGTTGCCTCTTCTTAGACTCTCTCTCTGCTATACATATGGCCTCCATGTGCAGACCCATTTCCATCATGGATTAAACTGACGGTCATGGAAATCCATGCCTAAATGCCTAAATCACAGATTGAACAAGCCATGAGCTTCTTTGTCCGTAACCTTAAAGCGTAAGAGACTGCGTCGGACTCACCTTAGACAGTCGGTAAAAACACGGCGGGTGCAAGTCAAACTCTTTGTACTCTCCAGTCGAAAAGTTGTTGACTTAGCAAACTAGCGATGCTTTTTGTACACTTGCCGGCAGGCATTCATGATGCCTGATGGCTAGAGCGATGAGATTCCTGTGATTACTTGTTACTCAGTTTATTGTTCATAGATACCTACGACAGTTTATACGCAATAGCCCTTGCTAACGGTGAATGATCGTTATACCCGGTGCCTTGCTAAGCGAGGTCAGTCGGCGGCCATGCTGACTCCGAATTATTTTTTCATATTTTGTATTCTCATCAAAAATTCACAAAAACTGCCTTATATCATGAATAAATTGTACATTGCGTGAATTATAATAGTCAGTTATGATAGCTCCGTGGGGGAATGAGTGTATCTCAGAGTCTGTCCTCATCATAGCGTGGGTTCAATTCCTGGCCATGGTGGAATATTTTAAGGGATTTTTCCCTGGCTGATTACACACGGGTGTAAGCAGGGAGTCTCCTAATGATGCACTCTGGGTCAAAGACTCAGTAGGCCAATTTCTGCACCATTCCCGACAGTTGCTTTGTCATGAAGACAAGAAAAAATCAATTCTAAGGCTGGTGGTAACAACTCTTGTCCTCTCCTACTGACCTGCATATCTCTGGTTTTATTGCAGCTGAAGTGGGAGGAACCGAATGAAGAAGAACTAATCAAGTTTATGTGTGAAGAGAAAGGATTCAAGTGAGTATTTCTGCATACCCCCGTGTTCGCACCGGGAGTTAATCATCAAAAGCCCAGATTTACAATCTATGGATCGCAGGTTTAAGCCTCACTGGCGCCGGGGTGTTTTTCTGGTATAGGCCCTTAGCAAGCCCCTCACTCCAAATTGCTAGCATGGCTTTGGATTTCCGAGGTAAAAAAATGGCGGTTACAACCAGTGGAGAATGGTCAAGATCACTCCACGATTGTAAAAGATTCCCATCTCGATAAGAGTAGCCGAGTTTTGACAGGTGATGTGTATACCGACTTAAGTTGACTGACCTCCAACTGGGAGCGTTGATACTAGCCCACGCATGGTGCTCCGTGCCAAGCTGTAAATGCTGAAAAAACAAGTATCTCACCTGGCAGTTTTGCAATACACGAAAAGGAGTAGTCCAGAACTGTTTTTGGCTACTATGCAATCTGTGAACCCTAAATGGTTCCGACCCAGTGACATATATCACGGTTTCGACCGTACAGCAACTTATAGTGGATGTACAGGCATACCTCTGCAAACTAACGAGGCTAAAGTTTCGGTGGTCAATTGCTCAATGATGCGTGAAAATGAATGCTAGCAAACGCTTGGTGTTGAAGCACACAGTAAATATCAGGACTCCGTGGCGCAATTGGTAGCGCGTCCGACTCCAGATCGGAAGGCTGCGTGTTCAAGTCACGTCGGGGTCATACTTTTTTCCGCTTGTTCTCCATTCTAGTATGTTTTTCTCGTGGTACTTTGTTTTAGTTCATCCTAGTTTCCTCTCTGAATTTTTTTCCATAAACACTATGACTGCTCGATGCCCCGCATGAAAGTCCTTGTGACTTGAGCACGCACTACAGCAGTTCTACGAACAGGCCAACTTTGAGTGTATGTAGTTCAGGCTGGTGGTGACTTTTCCCCTTCAACCTCATTAATGGCACAACCTGTCAATTTATGAGGTTTCAATTGCATTTTCCCAAATCTGGGTCACTGGGCTGAAAGAAATGCTTTGTTACACTACCTACAAATTTAAGATAACGGTACCGGCGAAATGGCTTATTTGTTGATTTTTTGCTCCTGATAAGAGGTCCATCACACATGTATCAACTGTGTATACATGCAACGACTTCGTGGCGCAATTGGTAGCGCGTCCGACTCCAGATCGGAAGGCTGCGTGTTCAAGTCACGTCGGGGTCAAGTTTTTTCTGTTGCCTTTTCGACTTGTGTCTGTAAAATGTGAGAATTCAGCTTTTGTTTACTGACATCTGAGACTCTATTTAGTCAAATCAGAACCGGTGTCGGAAACAATCCAGTTGACAATCCACTTCTGTTCAATGTGCGCAACCTTTTCTTATATTTGCCATTAAATTGTGATTGGCATATCTTGAATTATTAACATAGCGCCTCGGAAAGATCTGAAGATTCTCAGCAATAAGCAGCGTGGCTTAGCGACGAGGGAATACTCCTGATATCTCGATCACTGTTCCTTGATATTGAGTATTATTTTTTTCTCATTTTCAGCGAGGATAGGATTAAATCTGGAATAGCCAAATTGAAGAAGACACGAACTGGTCACACTCAAGGTCGGCTAGAGAGCTTTTTCAAGGTCACACCGAGTGCCAACAGCAAAAAACGAAAGGTGGAGCAAGAAGAGAACCTTTTTCGTATAGCGACTTCACCGTTATGGTGAAGCTGCTGGGTTATTTACTTGTTTTCACCCGTTACAGCTTAGCAAGAGGTGCCAGGGGCGGCCGGTATCAATACTCCACCTCATAGTGAGTCTTGTTTCTTTTTTGAGCTAGTATTAAAATGGGAAGCTCTTACTCACATCGGAGGACTGTCACGACTGGAATTTGAACCCAGGCTCCCACGGTTGCCAGCCCTGCAGTTGGGTTTGGGTGGCTAACGATATTCACGGTTAGGAAACAAGATGGCCGATAATGGCAGCAACAATGATGCTATAGTGCCTCACTGACACAAACTGCTGCAAATGTTCACCCAACATAACCAAACTATTGATGACCTTTGGAGGTAGACTTTCAATAGGTATGAGAACTAGCGGACCCTATGACTTGACAGATTGGCATCCAAATGAGGAAAGTTTCTTTAACTATTGATCTTGCCAACTGAATTTTAACCGTAAATTTTCTCGGAACAGACTGCCATTGACCTGGTGTTTTTCAGTAGTTTGGAGTTGTGCACACTCATTGTTTTTGGTATGGTTACAGTACAGTATTAGACTCTATTGTGGACCTAATGACCTCTCAATTTAAGGAACCCTATATTCGGAAAACATCTTGGAACAAACATGGAAATAAAGTTTTATATTGGTTGTCAGATTTTGGAAGGAACCTTATATAAATTTGTTGTGAATGTTTTTTAAATTGTGGGAGCTGCAGTGTCGATAGATACACATGGAACATACCTGGAATTTTGCTGTGTATCCTGTTATGTGACTACAGACTCTTGATTAACTCATCACAAACTAAAATGGTTAAACAGAAGGAGTTGCTTCCTTTTGTGAAAAGAAGACAACTCCCTCACAATAACCTAACTTTCTTTTAGTGTGATCATTGTTTCGTAATAATTTGCAAGCTATCGGCTGCATTAATTGAGGATAGCTTTCTATCGTTTAGTTTGCTTTGAACGCCTATACCCAGGGGCAGACAATTGGAGCTTATAGTTAACTTGGCGAATTATCCATCCCTAGCTACATTTGGCTGTCCTACTAGAGACGGGAAAATTAAAAACAGCCGCATGTTTTTTTGCTGTTGGTAGTCAAACCAATGGGATAGGCACTTGCCGTGTAAAATTTTCGGTCTAGCAGCCAAATGGCGGAGATAGAGGCCCTCGGGGAGTTCAAGGCTACGGACAAAGAGACTCATGGCTTGTTGAATCCGTGAAAGGCGTGAGAGGCCTGGCTATTAGGGGCTCTAAGAGTAGTCTGTTGATTGAAAAGTTTCCACGGCAAGTGCCTATCTCCGGGTTAGTACCGCTGAGTTTGGCATATGGTAGCGGTCTACTCGGTCCGATACTAAGAAGAACCACAATGCGGAAACATTGGCAAACAGATTGAATCAACTTTAAACTGTAAGAGCCCATTGGTTTGACCACCAGCAGGAAAAACACTCGGCTGTTTTAAACTTTCCCGACTATAGGTCAAACATTCTGCAGCAAACCACATTCCTCGGATGGACCTTCCCTAACATGTTTGTGTTAGTTTCAATGTACCCGGTTCATTGTGCATTGCTTGAGTGAAAACGTGGTGCTGCGCTTGTCAACGGCTACGGCTTTTGAGATTTCTGCCTGGCCAGATTGACTCGGCAAAGCGGTGTCGTGTTAATTTTTGGTTCGTTTGGTCCATTGTCAGTAATGGGTTTGCCTTTCCTTTCCAGTCTGAGGAGAATGCTGGAAGTGCTAAGAAGAAGGGCAAAGCCGGAGGAGGATTCAAACGAGGCAAATGAAAATGGCCAATACTCTACAAGAAAAAATATCTATATTTTCTTCATAATAAATACAAGCTAAAATCTCCATCAGTTAGTGAGAGACTACCTGTGACTGGCACAGAAAAAAAATAACACGTTGGCTGCTCAGTTTGCGAAAACTTAGAGAGGCTGTTAATCCCTGCATGACAGTTAGAACGGCCGGGTTGAGCATGCGAGTCCCGGGCTAGTACTAATCAGCTAGTAGTTACTAGTCATACACTGTCGTTGCGTAGTTAGTACTGTTGTCCGTAAGCCTTGAGAATACTCTGATCTTCAGTTCTGACGTAGTCCGGTCTGTCTTCGTAGTTGACATCAGTAAGAGCCGCTGGCTGTGCACCTGAAGAACAGAGATGAACATGATGTCACTCATTACAAGTGTTAATCTCTGATGGGCAGAAGTATATAAATTGGTTCAATGAGTCAACTCGCTGCAGATTCCATTCGCAATTTGCGAAGAATCCGGGCGAATCTCGGTAAATGAATGCTAAATCTGAATTTAATTTAGAGGTAGAGAAGGCAAAGAATTGAATCTATGTACAAGGAGAAGGCATCCGAATCAGACTTTTGGTTAAAATGTGCATCATTGCAACTACACTAATAGTCCTAAGCTATGGAGTTATTCTCTCTTTCATGACTTCCTGGTCTCGCTACTGTAGTTGTGTTTTACGAATAAGGGATGTGTTTTTCCCCGGCCAATGGTGAGGTATTTTATTGATCCGCCTGTATGGAGGTTCGGATAAAGTATAGAAGGGCAACTCCAAACCAGAAGTCCACCTGCGCCTTGTTGCTCAGTTTAGAGGAATTTTTTCTGAAGGGATACCCAACTCCTCCCCTCCTCTAACTTCACAAGTATCTCATTCTACCTAAGGTAGAGAAAGCTTTTTCTATTCAAAGCATAGAACAAGTCTCAGCTGTCTTTTGGTCTAGTGTCACAGCGTATTGCCCACAGACATACTGTTATGGTACGGGTCTATGGCATTGCCTCAGTTTTCCCTGGTTTAGTAAGACTGTACAGAATTCGGACTATAAGAGCTGCCTGTTCTGAAACCTAATCTCTGCATGTTCCACCTAATATGACCATCATCGAGTTATCCTCGGGCTTGGGCAATTGCTTATTGATTTTCTCCCGTTCTCTCTATTATAACAGAGAGAACGAGAGGAAATCAACAAGCAATTGCCCGAGTGGCCGACTACCCCATCCAAGGTATACCTTGGATGGGGTAGTCGGCCACTTTTCAACAAACTAGAATGGCATACACTGACCGAGACTATACATATACAGTACCCAAATAGGCGAATTAGTCTCTAGGGGAGGATAACGAAGAGTATGGCACGCAGCATGCTGTGAGAGTCCCACGGTGTTATCTGTCCGATGAGAGACGCCGGCTCTGTATAGGAATCAGGCATATGATTTCCAGGCGTTTGCAGACTTTGGCATACTCGCCTAATTAAGATTTTACTTGTTAGTCTGGCGAATCCAGAATCTAACTTTGGGTTATTGACTCACTAGGATGCCCTAATAATTAGCTGGGTCTAACTGGCTAATTAATTATGCTGACCTTTTGCCAAAAATACACCCTGCGTTGCAAAAGTCATCAACCTTGGTCAGCTGCTGTGTGGAAGAAGCAGAGTCACTAATGGCTAACTGCCTAAAGCTACAGTTAAAGGATAAGGCTATGGCCTAAAGGCTATCAGTATTAATACCTGTACCAAAAACAACAGTTGTTCTATTCCTAGCTTGGATGAAAACTGTTACCCAACCCAATTGGAAAGGTAACGTAATGAACCACCTCGACAGAAGTATCTCAATCTCATGTAATCTAAACCGAAAGCTACTCCGCTACTCCGTGACTCCGCTAACCCGCTACTCCGCTAACTCGCTGCTCCACTAACCCGCTACTCTGCTAACACGCTAACCCTCTACTCCGCTATCCCGCTACTACGCTACCCCGCGACTCCGCTACCCGCGACTCCGATACCCCGTGACTCCGATACCCCGTGACTCCGCTACCCCGCTAACCCACTATCTCGCTTCCCATTACTCCATTACTCTACTACCCAACACCACATGACTCTACAACTGTGTCTTCACCACTTTACTATGTTACTGAGTACTGTAGTTCAATACACCTCTACATCTCTCAACTCCTCACCCAGCACTCTAGATTATGCTACTCCACTATACCATTGCGCGTGCTCCTTGTGGAGGATGTGGGAGGATAACTCCACTGGCGTGTCACCAAAGATTATACCAAGATAGGACACGAAGCCCCTTTTCCGAATCTTTGTTCGAATCTTTGTAAGGGCTCTAGTTACAGGGGTGTAAGATACTCCGTTGCTTCAAGCGACTCAATCGACAGTTAAATCACACATAATGTCAACGCCTTTGTAGCGTCTAATCGAAACCGGAACCGGAATACGTTTCTTACAGATAAAAGCGGGTTCGCTTCCACATGCAAAGAGCTTGCAATATATACACATGTGAGTAACAAAACTAACCGCTGTTGAGTTGCATGTCAAGGTGGGAGCTCTAGCGCTGTTGAGATTTGAGCTTCTACAAGACCCAGGGTGTGCACTGATCGATTAACCCGGCCAGTTGGCATTCTTATAAAAACTAAAGATCGTGTCCTATCTTGGTATAATCTTTGGTCACCGTACAGACGTCACTCTCACCTCCGTGCTCAGACTCTTGTAGTTGATTCTCTAAGATGGCATAGGTACGTGAGTAGACTTGTCTGAATGGATGATGTCCCGGCTGTGAGTATTGGCTTTGCTCCTCCACCTCAGAACGAGGCTCCGGTGCTGGTGCTGTGATACCAAAGGCTGGGTGATTAACATCTATCGCTCCTCTACAGTGAAAGAGGTGGTTTAGTGGATGATACGCCGGGTTTAGTGGATAGCACAACGGGCTTAGTGGATCGCACATCGGGCTTAATGGATGGCACTCTGGGTTTAGTGGATAGCACAACGGGCTTACTGGATGGCACCTCGGACTTAATGGATAGCACATCGGGCTTAATGGCTGGCACGCTGAGTTTAGTGGATAGCACACTAGGCTTAGTGGCCTGATAACACAACAGGCTTAGGATCACTGGTTAAACTTCTATAGTACCAGCCATGCCAGCATCGCATATCGCAAGCAACTAACCCCTCAACGAACAGTGGGCACCATTGGCAGTGTATGGCAAGAGAGCACCCCTTCAAAGGAAACTACGGGGCCAGCACAAACTAACACGCAAAGCGAAACCGCTATGAAAACGAACAGTCGGAAATGGCAAACGGCGCACGCGCAGCCTTTGCTTGAGCCCGCGGGCTTTAGCCAATTGGTTCTAGTCCTTGACCTCGCACTCAGACTGTTGTTACCACCAACGTCGCTGCATTCCTACAGCTATCAACGACCTCTAGCGGAGAAGACCGCTGGCTAAATTTGCAAATTCAGCGC
>Ga0224501_10004624_pt1 | contig 10849 bp, 7 predicted proteins | sample SF_Oct11_sed_USG_4_FD_169105 | JGI IMG/M metagenome (GOLD analysis project Ga0224501, IMG submission 169105) | Sediment microbial communities from San Francisco Bay, California, United States - SF_Oct11_sed_USGS_8_1 | ecosystem: Environmental > Aquatic > Marine > Sediment | place: USA...
ATCTCACTGCCTGTCTGCTTCCAGATGGTGGCAATAGATGATCCTAATGTCGACATCAAGATTAAATTCTTCAGCAATGGTAAATATTATAAATAAATTTGTTTATGTGTTTGTTCATTCCTTCGATTGTCCAATCAACCATTCCATTAATTCATTCACTATTTATTCGCCATTTATTTATTGCCTTATTTTGTTGTTCATTCCCATGGTAATTTCATTATTCATTCCAACAACCATTCATCTATATTTTCTATTATTACATATATACCTATTTTAGCAATTGTATTTTGATGAATCCTACAAACCTCTGGTCATTGTCCCTGTGCTGTAAAACCTTTATTATAATCCAGGTGGTACCCACGGGTTAGACAGTGCCTTTGGCTCTAATGAACAATCCCATGTACGCGAAGTGAATGGCATTAAGCAGATCCATCTGAATGGAGACATTAACTGGGATGTGGACTTCACCCGTGAGTTTTACCATCAAGTTGATAGAAAGCACGTGTATGCATCGCTTGTCATTGTTCTAATCCAGTAGTTCCCAACCTTTTTAGTGAATTTCTCCTTTGGAAAAAATTGCCAAACCCAATTCCTCCTCTTGTCTTGTGTCAAAGGTACCTTGTTGGGAGCATGATTTTTTATAATGTGGCAGATTTATATGTATACATGTTTAATTGTAACATAGGCAGAAATGCACTGAAAATTATGTAACCATGTATGTAAAAATTGTATTGAGAACATAAAAAAGACTACAAATATTATTTATAGCATAAACTACATGTACTTAATCAAGACAACCATGAGTATGTGTGAGTGCGGAGATCAGCGGAAATCCGAAGGTTGGATCCAGTTCTCGAAACACCGTGAAATTTCTAATATCATTTTTTCTCTCCTCGAACGCCAATTCCTCCCCCTTTGAGAACCACTATTCTAATCAAGATTGCAAGATACGGACTGTCAGTTTGTTTCCCAATGCTAGTGGGTTCTGTAGCTATGACTTTGTAGCTATGGAGATCCCAACATGTATGGGTCAGAAATCAGATCATTGTTGTTAAACTTACCCTGTTTGCAGTTATGTTTGGTTAGGGTATACTATCTTACCAGAATAGGACAGTTCTATTATTGGCTCACTGTGAGCCTAATAATTTGGTAATGCAATATATTATGACATACTATTGGGTCCGGTGATCCAGCTCACGGGGAGGACCCTTCAATTCACTTGCCCGTCTGAGTGTGCCTATCTATTGCCTTCAGTTAGATTGCTCAGTTAAGATAATACAGATGGTTCAGGCACTCACACTTTATTAATGCTGGATACAATGCAATCATACAATTGTATATGTGTCTCTTCAAAAGAAAAGAAAGATCGTAAGGTGTGCCGGGTATTTATGTTAATGATCATGTGAGTGGCTGGGCTGAGCCCGGTCTCTGATTGGCCGAGTCATTCTGGGGTGTTATAATATGAAATATTATTAATTTGTAGCTACACCAAACCAGGGTTCGGTGCCAAGAGCAAGAATTATGACGGTCCTCCAGCATGAGATTGCTCATGCCATCGGGTTGACACACAGGAGTGACTCTGCTTCAGTGATGGACCAATACTATGAGAGAAATGCTCAACCAAAATCTCTGTCTTACAATGATAAGGTTTATGCTGCCCAAACCTACTCAGGTAAATGGACACCATGAACATATAAGTGGTAAACATCAGACGCTCACTCTTTGTGATGGTGTTGTCTTAGCTTTTAGGCCGAATGATAAATGGTGCGTTGTTCCATGTTCCGAGCGACAGAATTTTGTGACAAAATTTATATTCCGATCCAATGCCATTCAGGGAGTTGTCTTCCCATTCCTGGTCTTCTAAACCAACGTCACAGCCAAAAATTACAAAATTAGGTTTTCAGGCCAACAGTCTAGGTGCAGGGTACATTAAAGCTCTGGTCGCTTCCAGTAGCCAAGTCGTCCTCTAACTTTTTCAACCGGATGAGCTAATCGACCTAACCATAGAACAATGAAACAAAAGTTGGAATGTCATGGTATTTTGTAAAATCGTTGGTTACTACATTCCTTGGTTTTAATTTGCAGAAGTGTGCTTAACTTCAGCCGATGCTATCCACGATCAGTTGTTTGAGTATTACGGTGTCCTGTACAGACGAACATTGGTCTTCCGAGATGACATCCTATGGAGATATCGCAAGGATTATGGAATGCCTGATAGTGGTAAAGATATAACGCAAACCTTTCCATTCTATTTATTTCTGTAGATGGAAGTGATTTTTCAGTTTTCTTATTCTTTCTACATACAGAGAGAATTTTCATCATGAAACACATGTCAAGTATGTGAAATGATCGGCACAGTTCCAAAAGAATTTATAACACTGTATAGCTTAAACTAAAATTTTATTTTATTTTAAATTTTCTTTCTCAAGCAAAAGCACTAGAAATTCCAACACCATGGCAGTTGGTAAAAGTTGAAATGAATGCACCTATTGTACTTTTTCAGGATGGCCTCAGCAACAAGCAGACGTATTTTCTGGAATTGTCATGATTGGTGCGATGTTCCAAATCTACACCGGACGAATCGGAAGAAGTGATTTCAGAATGGAAAACAACAATGTCTTTGTGTTGTACAATGGTAAGCTATTGATTATAACCCCCATCTCTATTACACATGTCAATAACATACGCCTTCTACTGACAGTATAACACATAGGATGGTAGGATAGCTCAGTGGAATAGTGTTGTACTCACAGTCACAATACATGATACATGATGGACATGATGGCCCACGCCATGAATGTGAGCTCCTGACAATAAACCCAGCTTGAAAAGCCTTCCCATGAAGTGGAGCATTGCTCTTGACCCATTCATGGTGCCGGCAAAAAGTATACCACAAGTAGAAGAATGCAACAGTATATAAACATGTACATGTACTTGTCTATAAACCTCATGTGATGATATTTGATTGATTTTTACTTACAGGTAGGTATGTGAATGAATACAGCTATGATCCTGAGTATGCAAGCTTTCAGCTGGTTCAGGCTACAGACATCGGTGCTCTAACTGCTTATATAGTGGTTAACGGCGTAGACTCCATATTCTATGATGAATATCTGGCAAAGGTCATTGTCTTTGAAGGAGATCGGGTAAGAACCCCTTGATTTGTATCATCTGCTGTATTCACTATATTATCCTATACACATGTGCAGCAATCATGGCCATATTTGCTACCTGGGTACTGTGGTTCTAAGACATTGAATGCCCTCTGTCATCCCTATTGTTTTTATCTGGGATTTAGTCCCATTAGCCACTGCAAATAATTCACATGCCCTAACCACTTAGCCATAGCTGCTTTTCTCTTGATTCACGTATCTCACTGAAATGCTGTTGAGTCGCTTTCGACCCCTGCACGGTTTCTCTGCTGACATATTTTCTGATAAGCTTGCCTGGTTTTGTACTCCATTTTTTTAGCTAGCTCATAAACAGTTTGAAAGATAGCGGTTGTTATCATGGCGAAAGGCTGTCAAGGAAAAAGCCTCTACCGTACTGCACTGGCAATGGTGCAACTGACATGGGGTGCCACTCTAGTACAACTTATCTCATCTTTTTATCCTTCCCACAGGTACACGATTTCTTACCTACAACAACACCGTGGTCACACAGAGGTACCTACCTCATCAGAGACGTGTATCCCGAGGTTCCTGGTGGTGCGACCGGTTACCAAAACCGTGTACATATCGCTTACACTACCTACAATGAAATGTATGGACTGAGGTAAATATATTTAACTCACTGGAAAGGATAGTATCTCACTCAGTATTGATCATTACTGGTGACCTGCCGCTTCCGTACTGCTGAATTCTAGCAACACCATAAAAGTAATTATGAGTCGTTATAACTAGGCTGACATGACAGAGTTATGTTTTTTTATTATTTCTACTATTTATGCTGCTTCGGCATTTTCTTTCATTCCTACTTGTGGAATTTTTCCATTTTTGTTTTTATATTATTTTTGTTTTTATATTATTTTTGTTTTTATATTATTGCTACATCGTTAGTTTCTTCTCATCCATCCAAAGTTCTGAAAAGGTTCCGTGTTTTTTTCTGATGGTCTGCTGCCATTTTATCTTATGTCAACTACAGGAAGTAGCAGGCTTGACTTTCTCTGGTTTGTGGCAGAGAGCTAGGAACCTGTTCCAGATGCCACCGCACACTGTAGACTAGAGCCCGACTTTGTCTTGTATGAATAAACGAACTGACTTTCAGGCTTAGTTTAACAGGTTGTGTTCTCTGTTTCAGTGAACTTTGGTTGAATAAAAATAACAACTTCTGGAAACAGGATAACTATGACCGTATGGAATACAAGGGAGGATGGAAGAAAAATGGTTGGAACTACCTCTGCGATAACAACTGTTAGTAACCAGAAGATCTTATGATCCGTGCCTGCTGCAAAACACCAAAGTCATTAAAATAATATAGAGATATGAAACAGTATCTGTATTACACCACGGCTGCTGCCGTCTGACTTCCAAAGCTGTCATTATATGCATGGTTCATAGATCATTTCCATGCATTTAGTGTATGGATAAACGCTATAGGCATTTCACTCAAAAACATGACAGAATAACAAACAGAACTCTGGGTTTGTACCACCTACATCAAAAATTACTTGGTGTCAGTGAGGAGTCGCAATAGTAACTGAAACTTTTAGTTTGATTTGTTCATCCTCACTTTAGTGTTAGCATGCACAAGCACTCATGTGCACTATGTTAGCCTGATCATCAGCTCACGCCCCCTGTTGGACAAATTCACTTCCTATTATCATACGTCTGCCTCCCAGTATCACTATAATATAGTCATGGCGGCCTAGTGTTAGAAGGTCACGGTTTTTAAACTTTTTCTGTTATGAATTCGAACACTTTTCAAACTGTTTGTCTCCTCAAAGTTCTATGATGTTTGTTTATGTGATCAAAATATATTATCAGGCTACATTTTAGCTAGCCCGCAGCCTGTGTGTATGTATATGTGCTGAGTCACATTTTCACTTTACACTACTTAAAAGTTTTACGTAATTTTTTCAGTTGATTTCATTCTATTCACCTTGACCACCGCTCTGTCCAAAGGCAGAAAGCTATATCCTTACCTGATACTCAAGTATACTCCTTAAACTATATGGGTGTAGATACCTCAGCTGCCCATTCCTTCACTACCTAATTTGGTATTTATGATAAGTAACTCCTCACCACTCAGTGTCAGGGACTGAGAAGGGCCAAATGTATATGTATACGTATGCATATACGTATATACATATACGTATACATATATATGTATATCTGACGTCCCTGACACTGAGTAGTGAGGAGTTACTTATCATAAATACCAAATTAGGTAGTGAAGGAATGGGGAAGCAAACTCAGGAAAAGATAATCTAGGTGTCGCTGCACCCCCCTGCCTCTTATATGCTAGGCCTCTACGAGGAATGTCCATTGACGATCGACTCTATCAATGAAAAAAGTCCGATTGAAGTTACAGTGAACGATGGTCGTCTGAGGATCGACACAACTCGAAAGTTCGAGAAGACCTCTCGGATATCCAAAGAGTCTCAAAACAACCACAGGACATGGCACAATTATCAGGGTGGCCTGCTGTGAAAGTTCTTGCCTGAAACCAAAATAACTTGAGACGGCCATTGAACTGATATCTTGTTTAAATCAAGGGTCGAAATAATATAGAGCCACATAAATTATGTTCTTTGTGACTTCACAAATTTTCGACGGAGAGTTTTTTCGACTAATTTCCATGTATAATTCTAGCAAACGCTCGATCTATCTCATCTATGTATACTCCACTTTCTAGGGGTTTTAATTAGAGTTTGCTGTGAAATGGATTGACTGACCAAGATCTGAAGCGAATTAAGGTGGGATGCTTTTCCTGTGATTATCAATTACTTTTTTTAGGATTGGAACCCAAGGCACGCTATATACAAATAGTGTATTCTAACCATTAAGTCACGACCACTCCCTCCTATAGGCCCATATGACTGGCTCCCATAGACAGATCTATGTCCCAGTGAAAAACAATTACACAACTTCCTTATATTATATTATATAATATATTTATGAGAGTGTACAATAAATAAGGATGAAGTTGGTTACTCAACATAATAATTATTTGTTTTCTTGTTGGCAATAAACTAATAAATTATAATTATAATATATAGTAACAGTAATGGTTGTAAATATTGTCAATGGGCTTTTGTTGATAAAGGGCAACCTACTATACATTATACAGATATAATCGATGAAATAAGGCAGCCTGGTAAATGAGGCGATATGACTTGCATCAGCATCTGAAGATGGAATGGGGTCTCTTCCAAATAATCAAGAGGTCTGTGTGTTGAGTCGTTTTCAGTCTGACCAACACTAGCTAGATATAAGGATGACAATGAGTGGGCGACTCCCATTTGATTTCCTGTCGAGGTCTCAGCAGAGCATCGCGGGAGTGATGTCATTTTCATCCACCTCCTCATGGGGTATGCACGCGATGGTTGTTCTTGGTCGATAATGGCGCCGATTTCTTGGTGAAGATTCAGCAGATTTGGGACTCAGAAACCAATCAGAACGCTGTAAACAAATAGCCATGGGTACATAATTCAGACGTAGTACACAGAAACTGAGTAAAAAAAGCAGTACTTGATAAACTGGTATTACGGCTATAGCTTATAGCTATATATGTATGCCTTTAGAAATATTCGAAGAAATGAATGTATGGTTACATACACATACAATACTAGGCATGTATACCATTATATACACAACTATATATGCTTGTAAATAAGTATAACAAGTTTTTCAAGGGTATAGATCTATAATGCACCACACAAAGGTTAATCGGTATGTTGGTGTATGGGTATAGAGGTGTGTATGGTGCTGCATCAATCGGTCAATCTCCAACCGGAGTTCGACTTCCTTATTTGGAAGTGGCTGTCGCATGATTTTTTATCGATACTTTGTCAGAACGATCTGACCTGTTAAGCTTATCAGGTATCTCTGGATTGGCTAGTCAGAATCTTGATTAAGCTTCTTAAACCTACCTTACGTAATCTCTCCACCTGCCTGTGGGTGAGTGCATCTTGTCTCGTCAATCCTTTAGCAAGTAGACTCGCTTCTAACTTTAAATCATCGACTAATCTTTCACCATTATCACTGCCATGCAACCTATTGCTGGCTTCCATGGCTGCTTCTGTAATGGCATCCTATATTAATGTCACCACATACTGAGTCATCGTGATGGGCACTTCGCATGGAAGCCTGTGAGTTAATTGCCAGAGAACTTTGAATTGAGGAGCACCCGTGGCTCAGTGATTAAAATACAATGATTGCACTCTGTGAGGCATGGGTTTGAATCTCAGAAAGCTGTCGGTGGTGTCGCTGATTTAGTTGACAAAGGGAATATCATCGATTGTTGACAAAGATATAAACCAAGTATAAACTGAGCATGTGATTCGAATTGGGCTGCAAAATCGTACCCTGTGCCTGCTTGTCAGCAGTGACTTCAGAGAAATATCTAAGATTGTCTCCGCCAAACAGTCGTGTAGAGGTGAAATTCTCTACCATAATCTGCATCAGTTTAGCTGCCCCGTTCACTAGCCGCGGATCTCCTGTCGAATTTCTAAAAGAGAATGAGAAATGCTTGAGTCACTAGATGGTCTCTAGATTATTGATATACCAGTTTGTCACGAACATGTGGCACAGGAATCCTTGTAACTGTGGAAAATACATCCATGCACAGACCATGAACAAGTGGATGGGCTTTATTGAATAGTTGACTTGTTTGGGATTTGGTTAGCTGGCAATGATTCTGATTGAAAATGAATCATGTTTTCCCTGTACTAATAAAAAACTAAGGATTAGAGTTAGAGTAGTAATATGTATCCATCGAACTTCTGCCTCAATGCAGAGTACGTAAACCTCAGCTCAACGGCAACTTTTATTGCTGTGCAAGTGTAACAGACAATCACCACGGCAAGGTCGAGTGACATTGACTGACATTGTGCCATCATAAGCTATTCAGATGACTCGACTCTTCAGGGTGCGGTGGGGGTTCAGACGAGAGCAGCAGTACTCATTTTCTCGCCCTAACCCCTCAATCGCCGCCTATCAAAGAGCCAAGCCACACATCTATCATAAATAACATAAACTATGGAGTGGTCTTTCCTCGCCACAAACTATCGCTGCTATTAACTTTGGAGTCATCTACTCTTGAGAAAAATGTCGTATTTAGGCGCTTCGTTTTTATGAGTTCGGTTTGGAAGCAAGCCTAATAGCTGTGGGCCGATTGGTGATTCGTATTCATCTCTGTTGTGCTCGCCAGAGAATCCATTTAAATAGCAATAGCCAGATTCAACAGATTTTGAATGTTAATTGTAACTGGTCAACAACTTGCAATCGAGCACTGTCCTTTGCACTGATTGGCCCCTGTACATACGATAGTTGCCAGTCTATAGATAGGTTTCGTGATGACTGATATTTCCACAGGAAATGTCACCAAGAGCAAAACCCGATTTCATTTATTTATTGGGCATATTGCCAGCTTGGAGATATACTTACAGGAATATGCTACCTGTTACACTTTTTGCCATAGCTTCCGTGTTCATACTGTGGAGTTCATGATGACGAGTGATATTAAACCAAACTCCAAAAAGTAATGTCATGAATCTTTGCACAGCTTTTGGCAAAGTAGCTATCACACTGCAAAATAGAATCATCATTCATCCAGTGACATCCGACGACATCCAGTGTTCTAACTTCATCTCAGTGTCGGGCCCTCTAGTTCTTGTTTCATATTCTTTTGCTATATACAGCAACTGGTCTACTGAGTTTTTGACTTAGCATTTCCCAGCTAGGGTGCGGTGCGTCAATAGGGAACTTTGCACTCGCACCCCGCATACCCCATAAAGACTCCATTGGAGCGCCTCCTTAATTTAATGACATCTAACAACCTCAACAAGGGTGAAACCCAAAGTTCTCAAATCGGCTATGGAACCAGAGGCACTTGAGTTGAAGTATCGTGCGCTATTTACTAAGCCACCGCTCCACCCCAGATCTTTCTTTCAACTTACACTACAGGGAGAGAGTAGTCTCCACATAATCATACCTATTTAGTAAATCTAATTGCTGCAGTCTGTCATCCAGATAGAGGGCTGTAAGGGCTTTATTCTCTAACTCTACACCAAATATTCCTCCTGGAATGCTCAACAGAAACCTCTGCAATGACACAATCACTTGTTAACCCAAACCAAACAAAAGCTTGTAGATTCGCTCATACTTTTCGGTGACCCGAGTTTGCGGTGTAGGTAGACAGGGACTTTTAGTCTGAGGGCTCTAAGGTGGATTCCCTGAGTGCAATTGTAAGCTGCTTTTATATGAGATTCAAGCTGTTGTTTTCCAAACTCTAATGCCGTACGTCAGTCATCCAGTAACAGAGAAGGAAGGCTTTATTATGATGGCCCTTCGGTAAAACCAATATATTGGAACCATGCTGTATGACATTATTCTCTCTCATGGGATATTTTGAACACAATGTTTTAATGTTATAAAATAATGTTTACATAACTGTATCACCTACATTCTTCAGCGACCCATCTACTCAAAGGAAACTCCGTTAGAATGCGAATCTCCAGACAAGTGTCAAGAAATAGTTCAGATTAATTGGCAAAATAATTATTTCCCTTGTCCGTGCTGTGATGCCGGCACAGTAATTGTCACATCTTTATCAGCAGTCTGAGAAAGGTCATTGCCAGTGGTTAGTTGGTTATAAAATCTCATAAGCTAAGTCACAGATCTAGGTAACCAGACACCACTATACACGTACAACCACTGTGCTACCATTGCATTTTGCCTGCATGTAGAGAGCGAAAATAAAAAGGCTGTTTTCTTTATACTCAAACAAACACAGACCTAAGCAGAATGTGTGCAATGCCATTTACTACTGCCTCAGTGATCAATGTTCCCTGTGGCAAGGGTGAAGCTGTGCCATTTTGTTGGTTTGCGATAAAGTTCTAGCACATAGCGATTCATTAATACACCCAGGACGTTGTTGATATGTGATGTAAGCTGAAAGGAATAATTCAAAAAGGATGGCGGTTATTGGAACTGAAGGTTCTTAGAAAGCAACCTATAACACGCAGCTGTAGTATGTCATCATCTAGAAAAACTTTTAGATTGGTAAATGCTGTCGTCCCTCAGTTAAAAGGAGCTAGTTACTCAAATAATGGCAGTAAAATCCGATTCTGTTGGCTGTTTTCCCGAGAAGCTCAGTTAGACATTGCTTCAATTATAGACATATAATTGAGAGGTGGGGCATTGATACTGACCAGCTCGCAGTGCTCCATGTTAAATCAAACCAGGTGAACTAACAAACTGTATCTAGCAAAGTAACTCTGTTGTGAAAAAGCCATATGAGAAAAGAATCATTTTGGGTAATCTTGTGTCTATTAAACTAACCCCAACAATAATTTACGTGAAGGTCATAGTATTTTGATGTATGGCGGTGTTCACGCTTTGATGTGATGAGAACTATGTCTGCGGATTCTGCCCAATAACTTTGACAGCTATCATGAATCCTGCTACTTGTGAGCTTGAAATACAAGTACAGCTGATAAAATAATGAGCCTTGCATAGTCACTGCGAATCACCTGAGCAATAATCCCTAGTAATGGTGAGCTCATATAATGGCCCATTCCGCGTTTATAAGGCGTTTCTACTTTCTAGCAAGGCTGAGTCATGACATTAATGGATAAGGAAATCACTGTCAATATTACTCAATCTACAGGCATAAAATGGTGAAG
>Ga0224501_10004625_pt1 | contig 10848 bp, 13 predicted proteins | sample SF_Oct11_sed_USG_4_FD_169105 | JGI IMG/M metagenome (GOLD analysis project Ga0224501, IMG submission 169105) | Sediment microbial communities from San Francisco Bay, California, United States - SF_Oct11_sed_USGS_8_1 | ecosystem: Environmental > Aquatic > Marine > Sediment | place: USA...
GCCGACGAAAGCATACAATTATTTAAATCGGCTATGAGTAGCGAGCAGATAGCAGCGCAGCGTGGATTGACCTTGGAGACGGTGTATGCCCATTTGGCGCAGGGAGTGGCTAGTGGTGAATTAGAGCTGCAGAAAGTGACAGGGCTAGATACTCAAAGCCAAGCTGAAATAATCGCAGAATTCGAATTTAGTGCAGAACCGGGTCGGCTTAAGCCGGTGTACGATTCTTTTCAAGGACGATATTCCTATGCAGTGTTACGCTGCGTTCAGGCCTCGCTTGGAAAACTATTGTAATTACATATGGTTACCGATTTCAGCTAAACTTTTATAGGTCAATAACCCAAGCCTATAAACTTGACAAATTTACTCAGGCATACTTTAATATGCAAACTTAAAACTTTTCCATGCCTAGTTGCATCTAATTAAACTGACTATTTCTAAGGAGTAATGATATGAGTCTACCTGAACGCGACGGCGACGGTTACCTAACTGATATGAACGTGTGGACCCCCGAAATTGGCCGTGCCATGGCTGAGGCCGATGGGATTGAGTTGGACGATACTAAATGGAACCACATCCTAAAAGCACGTGAATTTTTTGATGAAAACGGAACTGTTCCACCCATTCGCAAGTTTGCCAAGTTTATTGGTGAAGATCAAAAACAGTTATTTACCTTATGGTTGACTGGTCCAATGAAACCAATCACCAAATATGGTGGTTTGCCTAAACCTACGGGTTGTGTTTAAAAAAAATCCCGGTGTGATGAGCACCGGGGTTTCGGCAGAGAGAGGGTAGGGCTGTATTTTTATTATGACGAGGAGGAGGCTCGTGTCTCAGTGAACTTGTCGGCAAAGCAATGTGGCAATTTTGCTTGCAGTAAAGCTCAAAATCTTCAAAACTTCTTTGGTTTCTACCGTACCACGCTGGCAGTGGTTGGCGCATAACACACCTAAAGTTTCATCTAACTCATTTTTAATCGGAACGGCGGTAAATGCTGGGTTGACGTAAGGCAGTTCATAAACTTTCGCTACTTTACCTTTGTATTCCGGAATGTGAGCGAGATTAAAGGTAGTGATGGCCTGTCCTGTGCGAAACACGTGGCCGGTCAAACCTTCATCACTGGTGTAGGTCACCTGTAGTTTGTACTCTGGAACATCATAACCATAACGAATACTCAAAACATTGCGCTCTGGATCATTTAGCAGTACTCGCCCCATACCTAGAAAAACACAATGCTGAAGTAATTCGAGAATGGTTTCGAAAGTTTGTTCCAAATCACCCGTATGAAGCCCATCCTCAATCGCTTCCGCAATAAGTTCTTCGGCTTTTTTATAGACTTGCATAGGCACGACCGGGTTCGTATTCGCTTCTTCTATGATGGTGTCCATCATTGTGTTTCCTCAATGTTTAAGTGTTGTTACACGTCTTGGCTTATGCATCGCAATACATATGCCAAAAATAATTCATTGATAGAACAAGAAGATAGCTTGAGTGAGAAAATTTTGACCGCACTTATACGGTGCTATAGCCCGACAGATGGGCTGTTTTGTTGCAAATCGTATTTGTTTGTGGCGCAGTTTAGCCTGACCTATTTATCCGTGTTTTGCACCACAACCCAAGGTGCAACAACTACTGCCCAGAATACAGACTGTGACTGATGCCATTGTTTAGCGTGATCATCATTAGCCCGTGTCACCAGTCCTTGCTCAATCCATTGACTGATACGGTCTTTGTCATCGGCCGCAAGTCTTTCCGCAACATCAACTAAATCTAGTGTGGAATCAACGACAACCAACACACCACGGGCAAAAAACTTTTGCAATTCATTCCAGTCCATTTTGCCGGTTTCAAGATTGAGTTTTGTTGAGAGTTCAGGTTTGCTGTCATCGGAATCGTGTTTCATAGTAAATAGTCTTGTAAATCAGGTAATAGGCGATATTATACCACAGGCCGTGATTTCGCGGTGTGACTACATGGAACGGTGTCATGCGAAGGTATGCCCTATTAATGTTTTTATTAAGTGCTTTTACCGTACAGGCTGAAAAAATGGATGTTTTAAAAATATGCCCGGATAAACCAAATTGTGTGTCATCGCAAGCTAGTCGCCAGCAGCAGCAGATTGCGCCTATTGTTTACATTGGAGATCAAGTGACCGCGATTCAGAATTTGAAACAATTAATGCTGGATTTACCGAGGGTGCAGCTTGTTTCAGAAAAGAATCATTATTTGCATTTCAGTGTGACCACTGCTGTGTTTCGTTTCGTTGATGATGTCGAATTTATATTTGATGATACGAGTAAAGTTATTCATGTGCGATCGGCTTCAAGAGTAGGATATTCCGATATGGGTGTAAATCGTAAACGTGTAGAAAACATTCGCCAATTATTTCAGACTATAGACGCCCATTCTGCGAATTAATGAGTGCCTGGTTTGTTTATATTTTGTTATGTGCTGATGATAGTCTCTATACGGGAATTACCCGAGACTTAGAAGGACGGCTGGAGCAACATAATTATGATGATAAACTCGGAGCCAAATATACACGAGGACGACGTCCGGTAAGTTTAGTGTATCAAGAAGAGCTACCTTCGCGTTCGGCGGCGGCCAAACGCGAATATGCAATTAAACGTTTAAGCAAACAAAATAAATTGGCTTTGATTAACGCGGACTAGTGAGCATGTCCGCCGGGTCCATGAACATGACCATGTTCTAATTCTTCAGCAGTAGCATCGCGTATTTCTTTGACTTCTACATCAAAATTAAGATAGACGCCTGCTAACGGGTGATTTCCGTCAACCGTGACACCTTCATCGTTAATATCTACAACAGTGATAACAATAGGTTCACCACTAGGGCCAGCTGCGTGGTATTGTTGATTGATTTCAATATTAGCATCACCAAACATATCTTTGGGAACGGTCTGGATCATGTGCTCACTTTTTTCGCCGTAGCCTTCTTCAGGAGAAACGCGAACAGAAAGCGAGTCCGACACGATTTTGCCTTCAAGCTCTTTTTCGAGGCCAGGAATAATATTGCCTGAGCCGTGTAAATATACGAGAGGTTCACGACCTTCTGAAGTATCGAGCACATTGCCCTCGTCATTTTTTAAGGTGTATTCAATGGTGACGACTTTGTCTTTTGCGATAGTCATTTGGGGAATCCTTGGTTGAGATTAAACAGATATGCAAGCGAAAAGCATCCAGTTCCATTTAAGCCCAAACACGGATACAAGAGCGCATTGCTCATTTCTAGGTATATTGTAACAAAATCAGCGATGATGCCCAATGCATGCAGCCAGAGTGTGGCGTGTTCACTTGGCTTTTTATTGTTGATTTTGGTGCTTTGCTTGCTGGCCCATACCTGGCTTGTAAATTTTTACTAAATTATGGCCAGTAATTTGACTAAAATATTAGTAACCGCTAATATGTGCGGCTTTTTGCAATTCAGATTACACCTCAATATGCAATCCTACGGAGAAATAAATGTTTCAATTAGCCACTGTGCGTCCAAGTTCACTTAAAGACGATTTACTTTCCGGTTTGACGGTGGCCCTAGCACTGGTGCCGGAAGCAGTGGCATTTGCGTTTGTTGCGGGTGTGCACCCGCTGGTAGGGTTGTACGCGGCCTTCATGGTGGGACTTATCACCGCTTCTATTGGTGGTCGGCCGGGAATGATTTCCGGTGCTACCGGGGCATTAGCAGTGGTGATGGTGGATTTAGTGGCGCGTCATGGAGTGGAATATCTTTTTGCCACGGTCGTGCTTATGGGGCTTATCCAAATTAGCGCAGGGGTGTTAAAACTCGGAAAATTTATTCGTCTGGTGCCTTATCCCGTGATGCTGGGTTTTGTCAATGGTTTGGCCATCGTGATTTTCCTGGCGCAATTAAGTCAATTCAAAGTGAGCAACGAGGCGGGTGCTAGTGAATGGATGAGCGGAACCGCACTTTATGTTCTATTGGGTTTAATCGCCTTAACCATGTTAATTATTCATTTTTTACCCAAGTTAACAACCATGATTCCCGCTTCATTAGCAGCAATTATTATTGTTAGCGCCCTGGTCATTGGGTTGAATTTGGATACGCGTACGGTTGGCGATATGGCTTCTATTGCGGGTGGATTACCTGATTTTAGTATTCCTGATGTGCCATTTAATCTAGATACTTTAATTATTATTCTACCATATGCGGTGATTTTAGCCTTGATTGGTCTGATTGAGTCTTTGTTGACGATGACCTTGATCGACGAAATTACGGAAACACGTGGGCGAGGTAACAAGGAATGCATTGGTCAGGGTACGGCAAATGTAGTGACTGGATTTTTTGGCGGCATGGGCGGGTGTGCTATGATTGGTCAGTCCATGATTAATGTCAATGCTGGTGGTCGCGGTCGTTTGTCAGGTATTAGTGCCGCTTTATTTCTGCTGAGTTTTATATTGTTTGCGTCGAGTCTGATTGAAATGATACCCATCGCCGCGCTTGTTGGCGTGATGTTTATAGTGGTGATCGGTACCTTTGAGTGGTCGAGTTTTCGTATTCTTGGCAAAGTGCCAAAAGCGGATGCTTTTGTTTTGGTACTAGTATCCGGTGTCACTGTGGCTACAGACCTAGCTATCGCCGTTGTCGTGGGTGTGATTGTTTCTGCGCTAGTATTTGCCTGGCAGCAGGCGAAACGCATTGTTGCTGAGTCTCATATTGATGGGAATAGAACCAAAGTTTACCGCATTACCGGTCCGTTATTTTTTGCCTCCGTGCAAAGTTTCAAAGATCTTTTTGATGTGCAGCAAGATCCGATGGAAGTGGTTATCGATTTTGAGGCATCTCGGGTTTACGATCATTCGGGCTTGGAAGCGATTGATGCTATAGCGCTACGTTATACCAATGCCGGAAAAAAAGTGCGCTTGAGACATTTGAGTCATGAATGTAAATACCTATTGGCATGTGCCGGTGACTTGGTCGAAGTCAATGTGGAAGAAGACCCGAAATATCATATTGCGGATAATCGACTGGCCTAGTTTTATGAATGTTGGCTGGCGCAAATCTAAATCTGCCGAATCTAAAATAAACTAGCAGAAATAGCGGCTTAGTGTTTTCTTAGCTCGAGAAAATGAGACTGTTGTCGATAAAGTTTTATAGGGAATTTAAAACTGATAACAGGGTGTTTCAGCTGAATGACGCTAAAAAAGAAATTTGGCATTATTACTATAGTTTTTGTTGTAGTGTTGTTGCTTGAATTGACCATGCTTTTTTTGGCTGAAAATCAGCTCGAAAAAAGTCAGCAACATCTGGCGCAACAAGAAATACCTTCACTGGAAAAAGCCTACACCTTAAAACTCGCGACTATCCAAGTGCAGCAATGGTTGACGGACATTAGTGCCACAAGAGCCTTAGACGGTCTGGATGACGGTTTTGTGGAAGCTGAAAAATATGCACAATTGTTTCGTCAAACCATTGCTGAGCTAAGCAGTTTAAATTCCCAGAATAAAAATGATTACGATCAAATGCTGCAAACGTTTGAAACCTATTATCAAGCAGGAATAATTATGGCAAACGCCTATATCGAAACAGGGCCGAGTGGTGGTAATCAGACCATGGGACAATTTGATACTGCCGCTGAACAGATATCTGGCAAAGTAGATCCATTTCTTGAACAAGCGCGCCAGAATACAGTTGGAATTATTCAGCATTTAGATAGCAATATAACGACGATGAATGGTGCTATCTACCTGGTGTCATTTATTTTCTTGACCATGTTTGTCAGTTTGCTGGTTTTAATGACAAAAGTCCTTAGAAAAGTGCTAAAAGTGAATACTGAATTGTCGAGTATTAGCGAAGGTGTTATTGGCGGAGATTTAATTGATCCTCAAGGACAAGATGAAATTTCCATGTTAGCCAGCTCAGCAAATTCAATGAAAATCCAGTTATGCAAATTAGTTATCAAACTTCTGGAGACTGTCGAAAGCCTGCAACAATCAGTCAAACACATGGGCGGCATATCTCGAAATGCGATTGAAAATATGTCTGAGCAACAACAATCGATTGTGATCGTGCATGAGTCTACACAGGAAATATCTGAAGCAATTAGCGCTGTGGCCGAAACGGCTAATTCCACCACAGCATCGGTTCAAAGTGTGACTGAAAGTGCAAATGTCGCGACTTCGGATTTGCAGAAAAGCATATCGACGATCGCTTCAGTGGCAAAAGAAATGGCGCAAAGCACAACGATTATACAGTCCTTACAGCAACAGAGTGATGAAATCGGTGGAATTTTAAATGTCATCCGCAGTATAGCTGATCAAACGAATTTACTAGCTTTGAACGCAGCAATCGAGGCGGCGCGAGCGGGTGAGCAGGGACGTGGTTTTGCCGTGGTTGCTGATGAAGTGCGGGTCTTAGCCAATCGAACATCTGTGGCGACAAACGAAATTCAGGAAAAAATCACCCAGTTACAGTCGGTGGCTTTAAGTGTTTCCGATGTGATGCAGTTTGGTAATGAGCATTCACACAAGAGTTATGAGCAGATTAGTGAAGTAGGAAAAAAAATTATGGCTATTTCACAAGAAATTAGTTCTATACACGATCAAAACCAAAATATTTCCCGAGTCGCCAGCAAAGAAAATGCAGTTGTGAAAAACATTGCACAAAATATTACAGGTTTGAACTCAATTGCAGAAGGTACGATAGAAATTACCAGTGAGCTTGACGATGCGAGTAAACAGTTAACCACATTAAGTGTTGAGCTTAAACATATGGTGGAACTTTTCAAGCTCTAAAATAATCATATCGAGTTAAAATAATGCCTGAGTTTCCAGTCGATGCGAATGTGATATTTAAGGAAAAAAATACAAATCGTATGACGTTTAGTGTTTACATCCAGTATCTTTATTCGAATAACGAACAGGCAGCTTCAGCGACGGTTTATTCCCAAGCAGGCATTAGTTGGGAAGGGCGCTTGTTAAGCCAGGGCTATCGGCAACAAATTCGTCACGCCATTGAGGATATTCAGGTTAATACCTTGCCGCAAAACTTAAGCGCGCCAACTATTTCCAATAGTGAATTACTGCTGCGAACACCGTCAGGCATGGTAACTTACCGCTGGTGGAGCCAATTACCGGACGAATGGCGAAGTTTAGCAGCTTTGATTGAGCTACTAAAATCCTTATCACTGGTAAAAATATAGCGCTTTCCCCCTAGGAAATATCTAAGTATTCGCATACTAGTGATACATAAGGGCTAATCTTATTGTAAAATGCGCGGTTTGCAGGTGACGAAAGGTTTAGCCAATGTCCGTGGACAAAACAGAAAAACCCACAAATTTCATAAGACAAATTATTGATACCGATATTGCTGCGGGAAAGCATGCGGGGCGGGTGGCGACACGCTTTCCTCCGGAGCCTAATGGCTATTTGCATATAGGTCACGCCAAATCCATTGTGTTGAATTTTGGTATCGCCCAAGACTATCAAGGCACTTGCAATTTGCGTTTCGACGATACCAACCCTCACAAAGAAAATATTGAGTTTGTGGAAGCGATTAAACAGGATGTGTTGTGGTTAGGTTATGATTGGGATGATCGACTCTTTTTTGCCTCCGATTATTTTGAAAAGCTATACGAAGCCGCAGTGACTTTGATTAAAAAAAGTCAGGCTTACGTTTGTGACTTAAATGCGGAAGAGATTCGTGCATATCGAGGCACCTTAACTAAACCAGGGCAAAATAGTCCCCATCGAGATCGACGTGTCGAGGAAAATTTGGATTTATTTGCTCGTATGCGCGCTGGAGAATTTGCCGATGGTGAAAAAGTTTTGCGTGCAAAAATCGATATGACATCGCCGAATATCAATTTACGCGATCCAACCATTTATCGCATCCGTCATGGTGTGGTGCATCATCAAACCGGTGAGGCTTGGTGTATTTATCCCATGTATGATTTCACGCATTGTTTATCGGACGCGTTTGAAGGCATTACTCATTCCTTGTGTACCTTGGAATTTGAAGATCACCGACCGCTTTATGATTGGTTTATTCAAACTGTTGGCTGTGAACACACACCACAACAAATCGAATTTTCACGATTAACATTGGAATATACGGTTACCAGTAAACGTAAATTGACATCGTTAGTCGAAGAAGGGCATGTGGAAGGTTGGAGTGATCCGCGTATGCCAACAATTGCGGGTCTCCGTCATCGTGGCTATACGCCCAATGCATTGCGCCAGTTCTGTTATCGCATTGGGGTTACACGTGCGGACAATATTGTCGAAATGGCTGTGTTGGAGGATTGTATTCGTGATGATTTAAATGAAAATGCGGCTCGACGCATGGCGGTGTTACATCCATTAAAAGTGATTATTAGCAACTATCCCGAAACCCAAGTCGAAGAGTTGCAAGCGGCCAATCACCCGCAAAAACCGGAAATGGGAAATCGAGTTTTACCTTTTAGTAATGAAATTTATATTGACCAAGCAGATTTTGCGGAAATTCCACCGAAAAAATTTAAGCGCTTAGTGCCCGGTGGTGAAGTACGTTTGCGCAATGCCTATGTGATTCGCTGTGATGAAGTTGTAAAAGATGCGCACGGTGATGTCATCGAATTACATTGCAGTTATGACAAAGATACTTTGGGGAAAAATCCAGAGGGGCGCAAAGTCAAAGGCGTCATTCATTGGGTCTCGGCAAAGCATGGTATTGCGGCAGAGGTTCGTTTATATGATCGACTCTTTACCCAGGCTAATCCCGACGCACGCAATGACGAAGGTAAAGCCTTTACCGATTATTTAAATCCAGATTCATTATTGACTCTAACCCAGAGCGTAGTGGAGCCATCCTTGTGCAATGCTGAAGCTGGACAAGCGTTTCAATTTGAGCGTGAAGGTTATTTTTGTTTAGATTTGGGGCACACGAGTGGCAATGAAATGATTTTTAATCGCACGGTGACTTTACGTGACACCTGGGCGAAAATCGAAAAGAAAAATTAATGGATTTGGCTGGCCCAAGTTTTGTCAGGGCCAGCCAGACTTAAAAGTTAATCATCCTCACGCTGCAAACGCTGGCTCACATCATTTGCAAAGTCTTCATAACGTCTTAATGGAGTAACCGCAATCTGCACATGTTGTCCCATTTCACGCATTATTGGTAAATCAAAAGAAATTTGATCCAAGGTATCGGGACTATCAACATTAACAACTGCAATCACGCGTCGTTGCCCGACGCATTTCCACAAATCGACGACAACACCTGCTTGTTTTGCCCCTAAGGCTGCATCGGCTTCCTTTGCCCAGACAGAAAACAAATCTTGCTGGCTCATGTCTGCCGAGTATTCAACTTTGAAATCAAGAAAATAAAGCATAAAAAACTCCCTTCCATAGCTAATGGTTTGTTTTATCCCTAATGTCATTTGACCTGACTCTTTAAGCTTAGTGCAACAGCGGGATTTTCCAAATCAAGTAATAAAGTATAAAACTGTGAAATTTTCGACATTATTTTTTGTTATTAATCAATTAGATAAATTTGTGATCTGGCTAATCCATTGAAAATTAGAGGTTTATAAATAACTGCTTTACCCAAGTATTATGCTCAAATAACCATGTCAATCTTGCAAGTATTGTTTTTTTGGAATAGAATATTAGCGAATTCTAATTTTTATAAAACAATTCTAAACATTATTGAGGTTCTTAATGAAATCTAAAATTTGTAAATCTTGTGGCCACGTGGGCAAGCCCGTACCACAATCGGGAGATACTTTTTTCGTCGATTTATTTTTATGGTTAGTCACCTTAAGTGTGGTTGGCTTGTCTGGTTTAGTCCCTTTATTGCTAATTCCAATGTTGTGGACGGTATACCATTTGGCTCGTTTTAATTCGGTTCAGTGCCCCGAGTGCGCAAGCCTGGATATGATCAGTTTAGAAAGTCGTCAGGGCAAAGCGTTACTAGACGCACAAAACAAAACCTGGACAGCAGAAACAGGTACTTCTTTACAGTCATAAGTTTTACCACACGGGGCAAGCACCCTCCCCTCACCCCCCCCACAAGTGCTTGCCCCGTGTCGGTGATACTTTTTTTCTCGCCATTCATTTCTTTTTTTTGTGCAATAATTTAGAATTCCTAAAAAAAGGAGCCTCGGGTGAAATACGGGTTTTATTTAATATTAAGTTTGTTATTGTTTAGCGCCTGTAGTAACGATTCGACACTAAATCCTCAAATCAAATTAAAATCTGATTTATATCAGTTAGCCTTTAAAAATGGCTGCATTGATTGTCATCGCGCAAATGCGACGGTTGTAGGGCCTTCCTGGCAAGCCATTGCAGAGCGTTATGCCAGTGCGCCTATTGAAGCAATTAAACCACAATTGGTTAAAAGTGTACTGGACGGTAGCAAAGGTAACTGGTTAACTTGGAAAGGTGGGGATGGGATGCCGCCCATGCGCAATCGTGTGTCCAATGAGCATATCGAGCAGTTGGTCGAATATATTTTGTTATTGAAGCGTGTGGACGCTAAACGATAAGTTTTCAGGGAGTGAATGCTGATGATTTTAAAGCCCATAGTATTGATAGTCATGCTTTTAAGTTTTAATTCATTGGTGTTTGCGCAATCTCCTTCACCGCTTGGATTATGGCTGGTTGAAGAAGGTGATGCTTTAATTGAAATATACGCTTGTGGTAGCTTTTTGTGCGGAAAAATTGCATGCGTGAAAGAGCCTTTTGAAGCCGATGGCAGTGTTAAATTGGATAAGCACAATCCAAAGCCTCATTTGCGAAAGCGTCCTATCCTCGGTTTGGAAATGTTAAGTAACTTTAAGACAACAAACGATGCAAACTTTTGGGAAGAAGGTAAAATTTATGATCCAGAAGA
>Ga0224501_10004626_pt1 | contig 10847 bp, 9 predicted proteins | sample SF_Oct11_sed_USG_4_FD_169105 | JGI IMG/M metagenome (GOLD analysis project Ga0224501, IMG submission 169105) | Sediment microbial communities from San Francisco Bay, California, United States - SF_Oct11_sed_USGS_8_1 | ecosystem: Environmental > Aquatic > Marine > Sediment | place: USA...
TTACAGTTAGTGAGTTACAGTTACACTACACACTACACAGTTACAAGACACCACAATCTGACACTGACAGCCATGATCATCGTATGATCAGTTTTATGTGACAGAGCTCACTTTTACAAGTCACTGTCAGCCTTCGCACCCACAAATTTGGGTAAGTCACATCTCTCTCAATCCTATAGCATAGATGATAGTTCAGATTCGGATAACGGGATATCGGGCTCCAAGTAGAGATTTCCCGACAAAATGCTGCACATTTCGGTAAGGTATAAGGATCACTCAATCGCGTTTACATATGGAGAAAGACTAGACTAGCGGCCAAATTATCTGGCTTACAATATTGTATCCTGTAGAACAGCGAGTCCAGTACAGTGATTTATCGATATCTCCATGGAGACGACGATCTGGTCGAAAGCCCATCAGCAGTGTAGCGTACACTGTATACATCACTAGACTACTGGGTCGTTGGAGAGAAAAAGGAATCAAAATTATCCTCTGGCAGAATCGGGAAGGAGCCTTGAAGACACATTACCAGCTTCAACCTCACCTAGAAATTGACACGAGGGATAAAGGCAAGGATATCTTGTGAATTACCAAGCACCTGCGCCTGACCAAAGTCGCTGACTAAGTCAGTCTCCTCAGAAGCAGAGATGGCAGAAGTTGTGGCAATAAAACCTACACTGTCGGATTCTACGTTTAAGACCAGACCTAACTTCAAAGCATATATCCAGACTGATGGTAATGCTGGGCTTGATGCCATTCAGGCCTTTGAGGCAAAACGACGGGCACGACAGATGAAGTTTCCTTCACTACAAGGTCAGAAGTCAGCTGCATCCCTTGTTGACCCTCTCAGTGCTCCAGCTTTCAAAAAGTATAATGATGAAGGAGATCACAGACCAGCAGCACCAACCCGATTCTATGGCACGATCATTGATCCGGTTTCCGGCTTCATGAGTGCCGGTGGAGATGTCTATAGAAATACTGGTGTCTCAAAGGTATGAGCATTGTAATAGAGACTGGTGGGTAGTCGGATACGAAGTTTGTAATTTATGCTGCTTCTTTTACAAAAACTCTATGCCGTATATCCTTGTCAACTTACCGAAGAGCTACAAAACCTCTGTTTCTTAATGAAACCAAAGCTACTTGTATAAGGATACGCTGTGAGGTCATCGTGTCATGGAAATGTTCTTCAATGTGTTTGATTGTTTTTTTAATGGCTTCTTAGCTAGTGCCTACAAATCTCATGCCGTTTCAGGTGAAAACATTTATTCATGTTTCTGATTCACCTCAAGACCATACGCCACAGCTTAGAAGCTCCATAAGAATGGATAAGGCTGCCCCTCCGGAGCTTCAGAGAGAGTCAGTCTCTGCACCAGGACAGCCATCATACTGGAACAGTCGCAAAACTCTGGACGTCTCCACTCGCGCTAAAGTCGGAGGTAATGTGTTTGGCCAGTAATTACCCTACGTTATCAGTTTGTGTATCTAGGACATGAAGGGATAGCAGGACAGCTCAATGGCTATAGAGTGCTGAGCTGTAGGGTCAAGGTTGAAAGATTCTGAGTTCAAGTCCTTGTCACGCTAAGTGCCCACTGCATGTGAAAAAAAGGAGCTCCTCGCATGATTTAGGGCTTCAGCCTGTCGCTCCACCAAGTCTCAGGCTGAGAAAGTCCAATAAATAGGATGGCCAACTAGAACAATGAAAGTCATCGGTTTGCGTATGTAGGAGACAAATGTAAAACTAACTGCCTCTTCAGATACATGTTGTGAGAGTGTAAAATGGGACACCATACCCCTGTATTACTGACAGACACTAACTGGAAAAAGAATATGATTTGTGTTTGTCAAATTTTTACGTTTTGGGTACAAATATTGGAAACGTTACACAATCTCGGTTTAACAAATGGGATATTTTGTCTCAATTTCATCCAGTGACATATGTCACTGTTTTATCCCACAACTTGTCACTGAGTCAGCAGAGGGAAGATCAAGAATAAAAACCCTGTGTAAAATCATTAGCTTGCCTTAAGATTATAGTAGAATTATATGGCGTCTACATCGGGAAACTTCACCAACATTACGTATTGCTTAATAGAACTGTCCATATTCTATGTCATTAGGCCTATTGTCTTGTTGTATGTAATCATCTAGCTTACATTCATGGCTTATGCAAATTGAATATAGATTAGCTTTGTGCACCTAATTATATAAAGGAATTGCGGCCAGTCATGCTTAAATGTTTATCGGATTTCATGGTTTGATTGGGAGTTCAAACATTTCCCAGATACTTAGCTACCAAGAAACCATTGCGAACAAGGTTGTTATTTACTTCAGACCTTTCGTTTTCAAATTTCGCATAAGGGCTGTATCTACGCCTTCCATCATACTGTCTGTTGCGAGGTGTGTTTCAAATTGTATTTTTAATATTACCCAGTGACTAAATGCATTTTGTCGCCTTCTAACTATAACACTTATGTTATGGATCTGTTTGTCATATGATAACTAGTTTTTTTGATAGGCTAGTTATCTGAAATATCCTGGATTATTGTGATTGTTTGATATTAGATTGCTATTCCGCTGCTTTCATCGAATTACAATGTTGCAATAGCTATTATAGACACTTTTAATAAATTGGTTCTATACCTTTTAGGATGGACAAGTGATAAAGATCCAAGACTAGACCAGCCTTCCCAGGGTATTCTGCAGGTAAGAAAATGAATTATGAATAGAACACATAAAGTGAAAAATATGATTTCTATAGTTGTTTATTTAAATACTATGTAACGAAATATATTAAGTGGGATATAGTTCAAGGGCTAGAGCATTTAGCGCATAGAAATAGGAGGATCCCTCCCTCCTCTAAGGTTCAACTCAAGATCAACAGATGCTGAGTTCAGGTTCTATAGCCATACTGAGCACCCAATGTGAGAATGAGCTCTTCACATGATTCCTACTTCTCACCACCACTCCAACCAGTGACATAAAGGTCTTTACGTCACGTCAAAGGACTTTATGTCACTGTTCCAACAAGCCTCAGGCTTAAGCGGTCCATTAAATAAAGACTGAAATCTGCCCGAGTAGAACAATAATCATACCCAAGTATGTATAATGATGTTTTAATTGTAGGGGAAGTACCAGGGACCTCAGGATGTTGACAAAGATATCAGAGATAAGCTTGCATTACAGTACATGTACAAATCATCAACCCAAAGGTAAATTTCTCCATTATGCACCCTTTGGTGCATGCAAAATACTTATAGGCCTGACCATCACATGCATATTACATGCATGTGGGGGTGGTACTGGAGTAGTGGAGTAGTGGAGGATGAGGTGGCAGCATAGAGTTATCTTACGCGCTATAATTCTATAGGATTGTTACCTGGAGCTTCTTCTGGACTCTCTTTCCGGCGCCTGGTTTTATTTCACTAAATAGAACCTCGTGGACCTATGGTCTGATTTAAGTCATCCATGTAAAACAAATCATACCGAATCAACGCATGGATGACAAAACTTAGTTTGCCATACCCATAACTCAAATTTTATATTTTATAGACAATATGAGGACATACCATGGGACAACATGTTACCTCCAAAACCCTGGACCCCAACAACAACATTGGAGCCTCGTCCAGATCAGGTGGATCAGCGATACCAGATTCGCAGATACAACACAACAGCACAGCAGTATCAGCTGGTTGGCAAATCATGGGATGCTTTCCAAACGAGAAACGGCTACTACAAAAACCCACAGTGGATCGATTAGTAAGTGTAGTCATCTCAGACATAACTGTACCGCAGTAGAAATGAATGCGTAATGATTGCTCAATCAAATCTTGCAACTCAATGACTCAGTAACGGATACGCTTGATGAATAAGCGGACGCTATTTGCTGTATTGGCCCACTTTCCCTGACCCTAAAGACTTTAGATCAATTGTCATACATCCAATCTAATCGTTTTGCTTGAACATCAAAAGATAAATATCTTTACCTCGCTATTACATATTTGCACTCGCCACTCCTTTGGCCGGATGATGTGATGTATCTATGTCGAAACAGGACATAAATTACAACACAGATCATTGGACCACATGAAAGGTCTCATGCCCTGTAGACGAGAATATCAACTTTATTCAAACTTTATTCATAAATGGTTACTGGCCTAATCAGTGCTGTTTTGTTTTTAGTACAAGTCCGTGCCCTCGAGCTAATCACATACCTCTCTATGGGTAAGTTTACATAGTTCTATAGCTATTTGGTGGTGAATTTGGGTCACATTTAATGCCAAGACTTTATGCTCGATAAGCATGGCAACGAGTGGCATGCATTATTATAGTAAGTTTATGAATTGTAGTTTGCATGCCCTAAAGTCGCTTTCGTAAGGGAAATGTTTTAGGCGAGTTCGCTGAAAACTCGCCAAAAAACAAGGTGTTAAAAAACCATGCCTGCTGAAATTTTTATCAGAAACTTAAATAAATGGAAAAATCCCCCTATGAAGGCGCTTTTATAGTCACGCTGCGTTCGGTCCCCCTCAGATCAGACGCTCGAAACGGACGCCGGATCCCCCCAAATGTGACTATAAAAAGCCTTGTCTTATCTACCTCAAACACTCCCTCGGTCGTCCGTGCATTTGCCTCCCAGAGCCAAAATGCGTCTGATCTGCTTCAAACATCCAACTCACCAACCAATCAAATTGCTTGCTCAGAAGTCATCTAGCAACGTTCGCGCGTTTCCGGTTTAGTACTAGGACCATTGGAAGCTTTTATTTGTTTGATGTCACTTCAATATTGTCTTAAAGGCAACAGGAAGTCGCACTGAGAATAGAGGTAACTTGCAGTGAGAGATTCCAAGAGTTAATCAACTTTCTTTTGAAATTATGATCGAAAATAGCTTCAGCTTCTGGAAACACAGCTTCGGCACCATTTATTGACCCACAAGTGATCTGGGATCGGTCGTCCGTGGTATCTGGAACTATAAAAGCAGTTCGGATACTCGAATCCATCGGGCATCCGGTCCGAAGCGGACCGGAAACAGCATGACCATGAAAGCGCCTTAAAATTATTCGGAAGAGTCTCCAAAAACAAGTCAGAAAATGGTTGACACCATTATAATGTTGTGCTATGTCTGTAGCGGATGTGTCGGAGGAGATAACCTGGATGAATTGGATAATCAGCATGTAGCCTTTAAGCCTTACACGGTGAAACGAGTGAATATACCACGAGAGGCTGAAACTTCCCAGTAAGTTCAACTCGACCTTGCAGTCCCTTTTTACTTGTTTATGCATCAGGAATACTGCCGAAATCTATAATGCCGTATCACCAGGCTACTAGTGAAGTTTCCAATTGCCTTTTACAAATCAGTCACTAGTTGGGTTCATCAGACCAAGGGGGCACACCATGGACCACTCATAGTTTATTAGACAGCAAACCAGGTTCTTGGTTTGACTGCTGATTCAGGTAGCATGATTGTCTTTCTTCCTTCCCAGTTTCGAACTGTGACGTTTAACTTTAAAGGTTCACCCATAGAGTTACCCTCTCTATGCGTGGGACATGCGAGTGCATGCGAGCAGAAAGTCTCTTGATGACTCATAGTAGGAATTATTACTAATTGAGTCTTTAGGCCAGTTTTGTGATACTTCTGACACCTGTCAATATAGGCTTAGACTAGAGAAAGGCTGTGTACGAACCTCACTCAATCCACGCTGTGATTGAGACCAGTCCTAATTGCAAAGACCTTCTATTTCCCAAGATCACATCTCACTGTATAATAGTGGGATAACTCAATCACTCAACTCTTGGTTCAACATCGAAAGGTCTGGAGTGAACTCCTAGTTCTCGTTCCAAAAATCCTCGAGCTTAGGCGGTCTGTTTAATAGGACAAGACAACATAGCGCGCGCATGAGTCGACCAAGAAAAAGCATGCTATCGTATACCCTCTCTTTATTATGTAGCCGTCCTAATATTCCGGGATATACAGGAAGTACTCTGTACAGAACTGTAAGGACTGCTGACCCTGTCACAATGCGAACACCAAGCAGTGAGAAATCCTCAACACCTAAACACGAGACTACTACTGCTGCAGTTCACCAGTAAGCAATCATACACAACGTATAGCTATCCCACCTAGCCCAGGGGATGATAGCCTTAAATTCTTCTATACCTGTTTATTTTCAATTTGGGGGAATAGTTATCGGGTAATATGAAGATGTTCCTGTGAAATTTCAATTACAACATCCTTATTTATTGGTGTTAAAAGAAAATATGGGGTCAATTTTACCGCAAGTTGCATGGATGTACATGTATTGTAGAAATACTCCACACCTAAAATATCCATATACAATGTATATCATATAGTAGCAGAAACAAGACTACGTGTTTTATCTCGACAGGCTTGTTTCGTGTGTATCTATATCTCCTGACGAGTGAAGTCATTCACAAAACAAGCCTGTCGAGATAAAACGTGTAGTCTTGTTTTCGCCTACTAAACAATATACAACGCGCTATGTGCGAACATATTGAGCACTGCACTAGCGAAGAATAAAAAAGATTCCTTTAATTATACAATGTACGTATATATACAATTTTTGGACATATAAAGGTAGAAACTAGAACACAGTTTGTAGCATCTGCTAAATTGATGGGGAATCTCTGTTAGGACTGAGTAGTAATCCATCAGACCACAGGAGACAATATCACCATGTACCATGTGTTAACGCAACATATAATGAAATTATTTCAATTTTTCAGACCTCTGCCAGTGCCAATAGGAAGTCCATCTGAACATAAGCGTGACGCTACGATGTCAAAGATGGTTACTCTCGTTCCTCCATGTAACCCCTTCAACAGAATCGACAGCATGCCACAACGACTCAAAATCAATTGAAAAACCTAAAATCTATCAAGACACAAGCCATAAATTCTTTGCGACTGGATCTACAGGCTTCTTGTTTGAGCCGTTTTTTGCAGCCATTTTGATTAAAACTTTACTGGTAACTATGGCTCTCCTTAGGGCGACTATAGAAAATCTGCTTTGGGTGATTTTCTTGTCCGATGTCTCTTCATGTACAAGAACTGTCTGATCGTGTATAAAAGCGGCCTGTTTTATCATCCGACCTTCTAGGGACCGATGCTTTTTCAGTTCGCATATGCACCAATTACAGTATGCCATGGCCTCATACCTACTGGTTGCCATTTTCCCACTGTAGTTTTGTATCTATATAACACACTAATTTAAATAATTTCCAAGGGCGCGATCCAGTCTCTTTAGAAGTACAGTACAGCTCGGCCCTCATGTTTGCATACACAGTTTTGGAAAGCTCGTCACTTTTTATTTGCCATGCATTTTCCATAGACGATTTACATGGCAATCGAGGGTTGTCATGGACTACCACTTAATTTGGCTAGATAGAATTATGCAGATTTGTCCCTTCTGCAGTTTCATTGCTCAATTCTATAATTAACAACAATAAATATTATCTAGAAGTTACATGTATATACCTACATACAATTATATTTTAGATTCCTAATTATCAAATTGATATGACCTGCTCAACATAGTCTAAATATGGGTTCCCGTATGGCAATTGGATGGTCCACCAATCAATGGAGAAACATTTTATGCCCAGCAATGGGTGCAAGGAAACTGACAATTGTGACGACCCTCATGCAGCATTGAGCTCACGAACAATATCTTGTGACTACATGTATAGGGCCTGTTTCTAAGTACCTCATTTGACACTTTATGAGTAGTGGAACCCCATTGAGATTGGCAATGTATATCTCGTGTAGGTAATTCTGTCTCCTGAATTGGGAAGTCCCATCTATAGCATGCATCTCTTGCAAACAGCAAAATACACATTGTACAACTCTGAGTCTTGATACAGTGGTGAGTGTTTCCCAGTGGCATTTCAATGACCAACTTAACCACACATACCTGCTGTCCTGCAGTAAACCAGCCTAAGTTGTATGGCCATAAGCTTCCGGCTTATTTTTCAAGGGTCTATTTAGGATGCAAACATACCACAGTTCTCGTTTGGACATGTATGGCACACAATAAAAGTGATGCTTGAAATCTCTAACCAGATTATCTGGCTCGTTGACATGTGGAGGGTGGCCTGCGTGGGGGCAAAAGTACTGCTTCTCACTACCACTCCACTCTTAAATGCCAAAGAGCCGGATCACTCAATCGAATCTCTGTACTCGGGTGACTTGGCTCTACGGTATGCGGCGGGTAGGGGGGCAAGAGGGACAAAATACTTTTTCCTCTCGCCTTACTACCGCCACATGCCGTAGAGGCACACGCGTAGAGACAGGTCACCTGGCTAAATCTCTGTGAAATATTTTGATTAGTTGTCCCCTCTTTCTTCTACAACCGATTCATAACAATACTCACATGACGTAAAGCCTTAAAGGGCTATAAATTGATCAGACCCAAGACGCTTGACTAATCGCTTCATGTTCTCGGTCGATATTTTGACGGTGGATAGCGATGTGTCACCCAAGCTCTTTTTAAGGATGGACCGTGCAACTTTTTATCAACCGATGCTATGCGTTTGTCGAAGTTTACAATTACTTGCATAAATACCTGCTCCCTGAGCCTTTTTCCCAGATAAATTCCGAGCAATATTCAAAATATACAGAGGTAAGTATTGGAGTATTTTGGTATAAGAGAAAATTTGGTATACAGCGATTTAAAGCCAAAGCAGTTGCCTCATAATAGTCATCATGAGTCATACGTGATACTGATACGACTTACACTAGTTACAGTTTCTACTAGTATTAGTATTACTAACTTCGTTATGTGTTCAGTTCAATTGACTCACCAGGTGCATCAGCATTACCGAGTGAAATTGGTCAACTTGGGCCTTGAGAATGGAGACACTCACTGTCACACTTAAAAGCATGGTGACGTCCACGGTCCATGTCGATACCTTATTTGATCTCTCAAATTACTAAAGTCTAAAGGTTGAATCAAAGACTCATCATTCGCGGATTCAGTGAACCGGAATGCATTCCACTACAACTAGAACCGTGACCACTAGTTGAGTATTAATTTGCATACCAGCATGTTATTTCCGGAAATGCTCTTTGTTACCCCTCATTTCATTCTCTTTCAGCGCAGTGACTGTTGACCGGCTTGCGACCATCTAGCGATATGGCCCACTCTGGTGGCGTCAGTTTCACTTCCTTGAAGAATAAAGTGAAGCAGACAGCTATAGGCCAGAGTGTCTCTGGAAAGATACACAGTCTAATAGGCCATGATCATGATGCTGAAACAGTGAGTGGCATTTAAAAGTTTTTTAAAGCCTTTAAAGTCTCAATCATAAGGACACATGGTGTTGGATTGATAGCATACTTGTTCAAGTTGCTTCAAGTCCAAGCTGTGATGGGCTGTTATTCTATGGTAAAAGCATGAAATTAACGAAAGCATGAACATATTGAAACAAACACTGTGGTGCCATATGTAAAAGAAAGAGGGCAAGCATAATGACTGTGCTCGGTATACCAGACAATGCGGAGGCTTGGCATGTTATTACTAGTAGAAGAATATAAATGGTGTATGCTAAATTATCAGTAATGGTGATTACGAGGCTTTCTTATCTCACGTGCTAGACCAGTTGCACCATTCATTGTGAATCGGGTCGAATCTGAGTAGCCGTAAAAACATGTAAATTTACAACAGTCTTCCATTAAGATGGGAATTCATTGCAGACGCATTTTGGTTTTGTTTTGCAGAGTGTTCATTTTGAGGTTGGTAGTTCAGTGCCGTTATCTCAAATCTCTTGTTCTGTTTACACATATACGCCGATATCATCCTCGCTTATCCCCGAATCTGTCTATTCGTTTGTGCTTTCAGTTCTCCCTTGAGTGCAATGTATCATTGAGTTGCTACGTTGTATATCCTAATCACCTTGAGTTATATTGTTCAATTTCATCACTGATGATCATGCCTGCTGGTTTGCATATCTCTTTTTGCACAACGATTCATAGATATTGCACATTAACTGGAAGTAAGTAATGGTGCCTAGTTTGAACTACTGACAAATACGTAGCTTAGAGCGCGTGTATATATGGTTGATGAGGAAAGCTCTTCAATTTCGTTCAGTTCCTCATGTTACGGCTTTATAAAACCCGCTTTCCATCGGGATAACATAATTTTGTTTTACATGGATGGCATCACTAACCCAATGGCTTGTTTTCAGGGTGGTACGTGGTTAGCTCTGTAGAGTCGATACTCTATGGTAGGGCCTCCTTTATTTAATCTTGCAATTCAAAGCGTCGCACAAACCTGGAATCGAACACGGATCACTGGGTCCAAAACTGACTGCGCTGCCAACTAAGTAGAACCTTCCATGCCTAAAAGTCTAATGCCCAGGCTCACCCAAATGTTGGAGAAAATCTGTGCAAGCGCTCAGTATGATTTCACATTTGACTGGTCAGGGTCGGGTGAACTCGCTGTGCCTGGCTTTTTGTTGCCAGACGCTTGTTTTGAGTCGTAGCATTAATGTATCCTGGAATATATCACACTTAGAGTTCTCTTTCATTTTATTGATTTTTTGATATAGAAGTTGATGATAGCCCTGCAGATTGATTCACTAACTGTCATGATGATACAGTAATAAGTTTAGCCTCGGAATATATGCCTAATGACGAGTCACTCAAGTTTCTAGCCTCGGAGCCGCTCCCCATTTTCTTGTATCGCCGAAAACATGTGATTTAAACATATAGATTGTGCAAACTGCGTGCATATCGTAATACTGACCCCACCAATGGAAATCAGACTGACTGTGCAACCGGCTTTGCCATTAAAACGGGGCAGTAAACTGGAACAAAAATGGTGAACTGCCCCACCA
>Ga0224501_10004627_pt1 | contig 10845 bp, 9 predicted proteins | sample SF_Oct11_sed_USG_4_FD_169105 | JGI IMG/M metagenome (GOLD analysis project Ga0224501, IMG submission 169105) | Sediment microbial communities from San Francisco Bay, California, United States - SF_Oct11_sed_USGS_8_1 | ecosystem: Environmental > Aquatic > Marine > Sediment | place: USA...
TTATATCTTTCTGCATGCATGATTAATCACGCAAGCCGGGTCTAAGTTCATGAGATGGTTTCCTTAATTCCCTCGCCGGTATTAAGTTCATGTGATGGTCTACTGCTTTCCCGAGCTGGGGTAGAACTCCATGCAATGGTTTACTTAATTCCCGAGCTGGGACTGAATTCATGTGATGATCTACTTAATTCCCGAGCCGGGACTAAACTCCATGCGATGGTTTCACCTACTGGAACTTGACACTGTCTAAACATTTGACTGCGCGGAATGCTCCAGGGGTTCTTCCGACACCCAGGCAAAGATGGAGGGCATGCTCACATTTATTTATGCTCTTCCTACCTTGGTACCTGTAGTGACTGTAGTGACTGTAAACGTTTCTGGTGATGCGCTGTATCTCATGATAACATTGGTCGTTCGTTTAAAAAAGAATGCAGGTTCAAATCCTGTAAATATAGGTGTAATTTGAAATGGCTTGGTTGTTTATCAGATCAATTCTAGTCTGCTTCAGTTAATTAGTGGTTGTATTAAAAGTCTTTTGGCTTGTAGAACACATTGCGCTACATCTGGAGAGGCATGTCCATGACGGCCCTATACTATGAGTGGGCAGTCGGTCTACCGAGGTATTGAAGGCGATTTACCTGCGACTGAGAGGACATTATTTAAAAACAATCTCTTCTTTATATAATAATATAACTTATTTATTATTATTATCTACATGTATGATTAATCACCCACGCCGGGTCTAGGTTCATGCATTGGTTTCCTTCATTTCCTCGCCGGGACTGAACTCCATGCGATGGTCTCACCCACTTCAACTTGACACTGTCTAAACATTCGACTGCACACGCGGAATGCTCCAGGGGTTCTTCCGACACCCAGGCAAAGATGGAGGGCATGCTCACACTTATTTATGCTCTTCCTACATTGGTACCTGTCTGCTGTGCCCTAAGTGCATGTGTATATACAAGCTACATAACCTAAACTAGAACGTCTCTCAGCGGGTGCTGGAGTGTGAATGATCAGATCTCAAAGAAGTGTCTTAAGTTGCGTGATCTGATGCGTGAAGTCTTTTAATCTTGGAAAACTGTGTAAACAGGCTTGAGTTAAACTCAAAAGAAAGAACAGCAGTCTCTCAGTAGTCTCTAACAGCAGTCCTCTTACTCTTGGGGCCTCGCTTCGTGTTTTTTATACTGACTCACGAAGGATGCCCCACACATGGTCCAATCACAACAGCGTAGAGAACTTAACCAATCGGAACAGTATAAAATATATTTAATTTTGCCGCCCTGTCTGCAGTAACAATAGAAAATTCGGTGCACACTCAAGCCTTGTAGACCGGATAAAAACCACAATGCATCCTCTCTCTACCCACAGAATGCCCAAAATAAACAAGTACAATAAGTTGTTAAATGTCAATCGCCCTTTGTTGTCCGTTGCGACACTACTCTCTGACATGTAGTCCATACACATATCCTCCATAGATTCTCATCCCAACACACCCACTCTGTGTTTTGCGACCACGTTGATATGGCTCTGAACGGATCGGGGTGGCAGTGGACCGCGACGGGCCAGGTATGATCAACGGCGATGGAGCAGTACTTGACGATGATGGAGCAGCAGGATCGTTTGGTGACATAGCATGAGAATCACTACGTGTAGTGGTAGCAAGGTTATTCGATGTCGTAGCGGCGAGATCACTAGGTGTCGTAACGACGATATCACTAGGTATCGTAGCAGCGAAATCAATAGGTGTGGTAGCGGCGAGATCAATAAGTGTGGTAGCGGCGAGATCAATAGGTGTCGTAGTGGCGAGATCAATAGGTCTCGTAGTAGCAGACGCGGTTGGAGATGGTGCAACAGGCATTATATGTGATGTAGAAGCAGGGGCCAGATCACCGTGTGTATCTTGTCTAGAAGTAAATATAACCGTCTCCTCCATGAAAGTGACTGGCTGAAAATGAAATCATATCATAAGTTCTACGTTTTCAGGATAGCTAAATTTAACAGCATTAAAGACTTTTTTCAAAATGAAATCAACATGTTACCATTGCCAAAAGTTTAGGAATTAGCAAGCACTTTACCTACCGATAATAGCTCGCGACTCCCCTCCGCGTGGAAATAGCTATCGATATCTGTGGTGGCAACCATTGACTCCGTTGCTGACCTGTATGCAAAGGTGCTGTCCAGAAATCGCATCCAGTTGAAATAGGGCTCAGTTGGCTGCCTGACATCCATCGTTCCAGCCCCAGACCTCATGCTGGCATCCAGCTGGTTTCGGGCTTTTTGGTATTGCATCCTCACAATTTTCCATTTTTCTTTCACACATGCCACTAAAAATTACAAATACATTGTGTGATTCTCTGGTGTTAATTTGAATAGGGTTAGCATACTGAGAGATGTGTGCAATGTCTACCCTGATTCACCATGCAAAATTCAGCTGACCACCTGTGGCATTCACTGCTTTCTTTCCTCACTCTTCTGTTGTGGTATTCTGGCAGATTAGAATTCCAGACTACCGCATTTTCGCGTATCATTTCTATCAAACGATCTAAATCCACATACTTTGGGTTGTCAATTAATGAACTCATTTTGCTGTGTACTGCTACCGGTTGTCCACTGACCCACATCGAACGCTGGAACGTCGTGGTTTTTATAGCAGGTGACAGTACTGTTGTTGGTTGGGACCAGGTGTGGTCCATGTTCTCACAAGTGATGTTTTGACAAATTATCGTTGTTATAAGCGAAAATATTATATTGATGCACTCTCCTGCTAGTACTAGAAAACTACTAGAACTATACGCTCTGTTGTTAATGGCAACCATACAGTGATCTGATTGGTTCATTCGCGCAACTCTCTAGCTTCGGGAAACTCGGATCGCTCGAAAAGAGATTCTGAAAAGTTGCCTGAAAAATAAGTTGTCAAGTGGGCGTGGTCTCAACTTTTCAGGCGAGAAGTCGGGCAATTCTCACTCGTTTGGGCGATTCTCGTCTCGGGTAAAGGCCCTATTATGGGCATTGGAGAGCGCGCAACTTAAGTTTATACTCGGAGCCACGTACAAAAAGTTACCTACACCAGCCAACCTGGCCCGCTGGAAACTGGCAGGCGGTAACAAGTGCGGGACAGTGGGTCGCTCAGCTGAAGGCACATTGGCGCATGTTCTTTCCAACTGCGGACACAGTCTGACCAAATATACGTGCGAAGACATAACCAGGTCCTTGCTGTGCTTGAAAAGAGTGAAAAAGTTTCCACGGCAAGTGCCTGTCTCAGAGTTAGTACCACTGGGTTTGGCATATGTTAGCGGTCTACACGGTCCTATACTGAAAAAAACCACAATGCGGAAACACTGGCAAATAGACTGAAATAACTTTGAACTGTGACAGCCCATTGGTTTGACCACAAACCGCAAAAAAACACGTGGGCGTTTTTAACTTTCCCAACTATAGTAAAAATGACATGCTATGATGAACTTGTCTCCCGAAACCATAGTGCCATGACGACCTTGTTGCACACAAAGAAAGGACACACAACTCCACTGCTAAACTGAAAGATGGCCCAAAGGATTAGCTAAAAGGCAGATAACAATAACCCTTACAGCTGGGGATGTTATTCACACCTAAAGCCTTGGTAACGGCTAATCGATTGCTTGTGTGTTTTGTGTTATGCAACCCATCGTTTGTAGTTAATAATTGTATATGTGTCAACAATCAAATAGTTTCACTTTGTTGATGACTTTGCTAGATTACAAATATATTATGTTTATATATTATAAATAAAATCAAAACAACCTTCAACACTTTTCACAAAGACAGACCCGGATCTTTTTAAACTACCTTGGTGTGAAGGCCTAGCCCTATCTAAGGTTGGGTTTGCGCGCTTGTACTAATAGGTATGATTGACTGAAATATGGGCATATTACCCGCGGTCACATTGGGGAGGAGGCAAACCAAAATAGTGGTAAACAACGTTTTAAAGTATGACTGACAAGGCCCAGCCCAAATCAGTGTCTCCCGGAACCCATTCATCACCAATAGCAGTGGCACAGGCCCAGTTAAATTGCCTCTATATCACTGATGTACATGCTAAAAATCACGGCAACCCCTCATGGGAACAAAACTTAGACCTGCCCTGCACTCAAAGTGACCAGCCATAATCTGTATTACCCTTCCGCTTGCATTCATTTTAACTTCTGTGCTACACTGAACTGATTTGCCAACTGAGATCAATTCATGAATGAACGGTACAACCCGCAGGAATTCATCATACCAGAAAGATACAGATTTTGGGACGAAATGAAAAGAAAACCAGGAGATTTCCAAATTAACCGCTAGAATTCATAAGGATTCTTCTACTCGTGAGTTTACTTCAGTAAAGGATGACTGTGAGGAAGTGCTGAGTACTAGATTCAATTGCTCAATATGAAATTATGCTGCTTTGAAAGCGCCATTCGAAGCAGACATATGTCACTGTTCAAAGTAAAAGAAGAGTGAAGAACCAGATTTCAGCAAATCTATTGAAATGACCATGGAAAGAAGGGAATCTGCTAAGGTAGCTAAAAAACTGTGCCTGGATCATCAGCACAATCTCTACCTACTCACCTGGTGCAGAATCACACGAAGACATAAGGCACCCAAGCTTCTCATCCCTTTAGCTAGCACGAAAGTAAATAACAATATAGGTCTCAACCAATGGATAATAGTTGACATCACTCTGCTCAAGCTTCATGCAATCATCTTGAACACACCCATCAAAACAGTACATTCCCGCAATAGTTGATCGGGTGATGAGATATTATACCTTGATGCGGAGGCCCTGCGCAAGAGTTCAGTACATCAGACCCATTAGGGCCCTCAATATGAAGGTCCTTGGTTTCCAGTTCAATTTGGTATTGCTCATACTCGTATTCCTCTGTTTTATTCTGAAGACAAAGCAATAAGCTAACTGCCTCTAAATACAAAGTTGAAGGGAATCAGACGAGCAGTTGGATGGACATGAGTACAGAGAGTTTTCAAGCCCTACACTTCTAGAATGACTAAAACCACTCTAGGGCGAGATCTGATTTTCATAGCAGCCTCATAGCAGCTTCATAGTAGCTTTATAGCAGCTTTATAGCAGCTTCATAGCAGCTTCATAGCAGCTTCATAGCAGCTTCAGAGCAGTTTCATAGCAGCTTCATAACAGCTATACTTGCAGCTGATTGATTTTCATAATGAGATCCTGCAAGGACTCAAACAAGGACAGTCTTTGGTAAGTCGCCGGGACAAAGATATGGGGTAATCAATATAAAAGTGATCAACATTTCTATTTCTTGTGACTTTTTCACTCAATCCGGTGGCCGATCTTTCTTAGATCAGACTCTTTGAAACCAACATCCGACCCCCCGGAATTGGGACCGGGAGTGGACTGCGACTATACGAACTGAACTCTCCTCACTCAGCAATAGACAGCCGTGTTACCTTATCGCCTTGCCAATGAGCAGTGCAGCACGTTCCACTCTCTCTTGAATGAATGGTTGGGTTGACTTCCAAACACTTCACTCGATGATTTGTGGGAATAAAGGTTTGGCAGTAGATTTCTAACCAGTCTTATCTGTCAGCGTGAGCCCCTCATAGTGGAGTGCTAGTTACTGCAAACTAACTGATTGATTTCTAGAGCCAGATGATGCAAAGGAGAAGCGCCAGCCTAATAGATAGCGTACAGGACCATGGATCAGAATTAAAATGCAGTATAATAGAACATGTTTGTACAGGAAAGCTGTATAACTGAAAGTGTCTGTCGGTGGGGCTAAGCGGGTCAGAAACTCGCCATTTTCATTACCATCAACCTCAAAATCAAAGCTGACTGAAGTGCTTGCGCTGGATCAATGGAATTGGACAGGGTCTGGATTAAACTTCAAGGGCAGCACAGTGGGTATTTGAACAGTAAACAAGATACGTCCATAAATAGTTAGTAAACATCCTTTGACAGCCATCGGTATGCACGTAAGATGGCAATAGTCAAAACTTCCCGAGAATGAATTGACTGCAAATGGCTGACAAGGGCACGCCATGTATTGAATGTAGAGTGGTAACCAGGACATAGCATTGTCCGCGCACTAGCACCTACCGTTGCTTATTTTCTGATAGGTGTCCTCGAGCTCACTGCGAAGGAGATCAGCGTGGGCTAGTAACTAGAGTAGTTTTCAAAATCCCCCTACAACACCAGTGATTTTGACTTGTAGCTTATAATTGCTCGAGGGCTCAACACAACAGTTTGTATAAATGGCTAATAAATAACCTTTTGGGGCAGCCCGTCATTACATGTTCAGTCAGAAGAAGTGTTGTTGAGTGAGGTGCTTGGTCGCACTTCTTTGCATCTAGCCTGATCAGGGTACCCGAACTGTGAAAGCTGTCACCTCTGTAATGTAAACTAAACTACTGAAGGCAAGGATACCTACATTATTCACGAGTTCAGGATGGACTTTGATTAGATCAGAGTTGTCCTCGCCCGATTTTAAGTCCTCGGTTACAGCCGAATGATTGTTTGCGATTTGTTATCGCAACATAGTAATCAAGACTCTTTGCTGTGATATTGGCATTTGCACAAACTACTAGGCTAATGGCTACTTTTGGTCGTGGGATTCTGTCCACGCGCTTTCAGTTGCAGATCGCAACCGAAAGAGAAAGATGCTTTTTTGGATCGCGAGCGCGCGAATGTACAATCAGCTCATCAACTCTATAAATTGAACACTGAATAACTGGAAAGGTAAATTAGACTGAACAAGCAAAGTAATGGTCTAAGGGTGAAAGAAGTGCAGGCGCTCGCTCAGCTCAATCAACTGTAACTAATGAGTCGTTCTGCCAGGTGATCAAAATGAGGCAGAATTGTCAACCGCGTTAGTTGCCCATCCTCAAATGCTGATTCAATCGAAATTCTTTCTGATAGACCTCAAAATTTGTTACAAGGTGTCTAAATATATCACCATGCCACCTGTTCCATTATTTTTCAATCAGACTACCCATCAAACAGTTATGACAAAAAAGCCAAAAGTTGCTTCATTGTTAATCATTAGCCAAGTCGAATTGGGTTCCGTCTCAGATTTCTGGCAGCCTCTGGCACGGAATCTGATTGCGCAATACGCTGCGCTTGGGTGTTGTCCCCTCATATGTATAGGTGTGACCAGCTCATATGTAACAGGTATCCAGTGAGAGACCAATTTATAAGGGCATGTAAGAAACTTAAGTAGCCCTTTAACATAGGTTAGGGGTTCTAGTTCAAGCGTGAAAATTGCACACATCTGCGAAAACCATGCCCCAAATGGCACACTTTCAGCCAAAACGAGGGACTACAGCAGCAGTGATGGCATGAGGAGGTAGTGAAATGATGCAATTGTGGCATAGGCCCATCGGGAGGACGACTTGGACTGTTAAGAGGGATAACAAGTGGTTGGAAAACACAAAACCTTGGAGGGTTTTTACCCGGGCTTTGGTGCTGGCGGGTCAGATCAGCATCTCCTTTTCCACGGCAACTGTTACCAGGCTTATACGCCTGCAAACGCGTGCGCATTGACCACAATTGGGATGATTTTAAGTTTTCATCAAAGTCTTTCCTTCGTTGAGGGCTCTAACCTCTCTAGCTGTTTGTATAAGATGTTGCGCAGGAGTGAACAACTTCCAAACAACTATGGTTACGGGATTGCTTTTACCGTAAGAGTAATAATAGGAGCATGGCCACAATAGGGCCAATGCACTAGATGCGAGGTGGGCAAAGCCAGAGCCATCGTGAAAGGGGTATAGAAGTGTATATGAAACAGCTTCAGGTCTGAAGATCTCATAGCGAGTTGGACCCCTGTCCTGCCCCGACTGTCTTCCTGCAGCAGGACATTAGGGATGTCTTGTTTATTGAGCTTATCCATAATGCATGTGAAAACCTGAAAAAAAAATCTACCTGACCATTTACCGCAAACATAATAACGCTTAAATTCATTTTGTTGGTAACATATTAATTAATATTGATATGGGTAGAATCTTTGCATGCCATATATTGGTCAATGTAATATCATATAGTGATAGTTAACTCGGTGTATGCTCACCTCAAGTGAATCTCTCTCGGCCGCGAGGAGGAAAGCTGTCTGCCCCAATCTGTTTTCCTGCATCAAGACTTCGGGGATGTCATTTTTATTGAGATTATCCATAATGCATGTGAGAACCTGAAAAATAAATCAGTTTGACAATTTACCACAAACTGGATGATGATTAAATTCATTTCGTTTGGTAACCCACTAAATGATATCTATGTGCGTACAATCTTCGAGAATATTCGTAACGCATGAGAAAGGATGAAAAGCACCACGGTTCGATAAACTACCGGAAACATAATAATCTTTAAACTCATACTATATGGTAATATCCTAATTAACATCGGTATCGGTTGAATGGTTACGTGTGGTATATCGTTCAATGTGTTATTACAGAGTGACACATCGCTCAGTGTATGATTACCTCCAGTGAACCCTTCTCAACCGCGAGGTGGACTGCTGTCTGGCCATCACCGTCAGCCTGCATCAGGACTTCAGTGACGTCTTCTTTAGAGAGATTATCGATAAAACATTTGAAAACCTGGAAAATACTTGACAATGTACCGTGAACGTAATAAATATTGAATTCAATTCGTTTGCAACATAGTAATTAGTATAGGTGTGTGTAGAATCAATCCATGTCTTCTTTGTCGAGAATGTTCATAATGCATGGGAGAAGATGAAAAGCACCTCTGTTCGGTAAACTACCAGAAACACAACAATCTTTTAACTCCTAAATTTTGGTAATATTGTAATTAACATTGGCAAGTGTAGAAGGGTTATGTTTGGTATATTGCTCAATGTATTATCATATGGTGACACATTGCTCAGTGCATGATTACCTCCGGTGAACCACTCTTAGCAGCGAGGTGGACTGCTGTATGGCCATCACCGTCAGCCTGCATCAGGACTTCAGGGATGTCTTCTTTAAAGAGATTATTCATAAAACATTTGAAAACCTGGAAAATGAATCGGATTGGTCATTTACCATAAACGTAATTATTATTATATTCATTTTGCTGGTAATATATTAAGAGCTATATGAATGTGTATAGGGTTTGGCGTTATCTGTTCGTCTGTGTAATATCAATATTATAATGGCAGGTTGTTGGGAAGGAAACATCTTGAGCGAACCATGCGACGGGGACGTGACGGAAAATGGGTGCGGCAACAAATTCAGAAGACGAAAAACAATATATGCTAAATAGTCCTGTGCACCCGTTTTCTGGAATGAGAGGAAGGTGTGAATGCGGTTTTTTAGACCAGCCACTTGACTGTGTTTTTTAACTAAGGACATTCCTGATTTCTCAGTACACACGTTTGTCTAGCTTTAAGATTATTGGTAGAATATTTGTAACAGTTCTTAGGATTGGTTATTGTATTGGGGCTGACCTTTAGATAGTAATATAAAAGAGCAGGGCAGCCCCACGATTATTCCTTCTCGTTATATCGGCATTACAACATTCTGTGACAGTCTACGGCAAGGTTTTTTGTCCGCTCAATAAAAGATCTTCGCACCTGATCATTATCGCTACCCGACTTGTGATTCTCTGATCAACCAACCTCCAGCACCCGGTGAGAGACGTTTTAGTTAGGTCATGTAGTTGTGATTGTGAGCAGGCCCTTCATCTAGCCTGGGTATCGAAGGGGCCCCAGAGCATTCCGCGTGTGCCGTCGAATGTTTAGACAGTGTTAAATTGCAGTAGGTGAAACCATCGCATGGAGTTTCGTCCCGGCTCGGGAATTAAATAGATCATCGCATGGAGTTAGTCCCAGCTTGGGAATTAAGTAAACCATCGCATGGAGTTCTACCCCGGCTCGGGAATGCAGTAGACCAGCACATGGACTTAATCCCGGCGAGGGAATTAAGGAAACCACCTCATGAACGTTGACCCGGCTTGGGTGATTAATCATGCATGCAGAAGGATATAATAATAAATTATATTATTATAAGAGAGAGAAGAAAACATTCAGTAAAAATATTCACTACAATACCAATCTTTTGCATTTTATTTTGCTTTGTTGCTCTGTTTTTATGTTGCATGTTCGCCGCTTATCATTTATGATATGGTTGAAGATCGGTCGTTACCTGGCCGAATGGCTCATCTTCTCTGCTATCCAGCTTGACCAGATCTCCAACTTGCATGATTAGTAAAGCGTTACTCTGAGGGAAGCTTGAGGTACCTTTCTGTAATTGTCCAAAATTTTTCTATGATAATGAAATGCATTGTTTTGTAGATGGACAGAAGATTTGATATACTTAACTCAAAAAGCAAGTGGGCTGTTCGAGACAAAGCTCCTATAACGCCGCAGAATATCTCGAATATAGAGGGAAAGCTGACAGAGTTCACAACCTGCCTGCTCAGCTTGAGAAACGCCACTGGTAGACAGCTGGTTGCGTCCAAACGACGGGTTTTTGTTTCGGGTTATGTTGCGACTGCCACTGCCTGCTTGGGTTTAGCCCGGGAATTATTCAGTGCTGGTCACAACATGCTACTAACTTTCCAAGTGTCCCAAGATCACCTAGAAAGCTTTTTTGGAAAATTGAGGGGAATTGGAGGTTGCACTAACAATCCTGATGGTATTCAACTTAAATCAGCCATACGAAAACTGCTGGCCAAGCAGTATGTAGTAGCATCAACGGCCAGTAATTGTCTAGATAGCGGGACAAATTCAGGATTTTTTGCCCTAGACCGCAAAAGAAAAGCCCCTGTAGGTGAGGAAGCAGAACTTTGCTCTGACGACATAACCAAAAACCTTTCTACCAATACGATCTTGTGTGAAAATATTT
>Ga0224501_10004628_pt1 | contig 10843 bp, 9 predicted proteins | sample SF_Oct11_sed_USG_4_FD_169105 | JGI IMG/M metagenome (GOLD analysis project Ga0224501, IMG submission 169105) | Sediment microbial communities from San Francisco Bay, California, United States - SF_Oct11_sed_USGS_8_1 | ecosystem: Environmental > Aquatic > Marine > Sediment | place: USA...
CTCTGGGGTAATGATGTCACACTATGGGCTCTCTGGGTTAATGATGTCACTATGGGTTCTCTGGGTTAATGATGTCACACTATGGGGTCTCTGGGTTAATGATGGCACACTATGGGGTCTCTGGGTTAATGATGGCACACTATGGGGTCTCTGGGTTAATGATAGCACACTATGGGGTCTCTGGGTTAATGATGTCACACTATGGGCACTCTGGGTTAATGATGGCACACTATAGGCTCTCTGGGTTAATGATGTCACACTATGGGGTCTCTGGGTTAATGATGTCACACTATGGGCTCTCTGTGCTAATGATGTCACTATGGGTTCTCTGGGTTAATGATGGCACCCATGGACTAGTGCCTGAAAATAACTCGCTCATTGAACAAATTCTGTGCTCATGGGCTGGTTTCTGGCCAGTTTCTGCATTTCTCTTTGCAGTAAGAATTACTGATAGGTAAAATCATCAGTCTACCCAGGAGACGTGAAATCCCCACCCTCAATCTCAGTTGTCCTCAGTCCATCCATCCCAGCTAACCTACTTTTCCATGTCATGGTTTGGTCTCTGGGTTATTCCCGTGTCTTTTTTTACAGGTGATAGTGGCAGGGACGAAAGTCGATGGATTTAATCTAGCTTTTAACATAATTCAGGTGAATATGAGATAGACATTATCATCTCTTCAAGATTTGAGTCAGATTGATTATGTAGTGTTAGATAAACTTAGCTACATGTATGTAGATGGTTATATCCATCAGGAAACTTGAAACTATAGACAGACATTATCAGGACTGCTTACCGCGTGTTCAGGGTGAAACTCGCCAAGCACATACTTATCTGCTTTTCGATCACGTGACCATGACTCCTCTCATGTTGCGCAAGTGCGCGTTGGATTCAAGAGATTCAATAGTTGTAATAGAGAAAACCTGTGGTCGGCTGACACTCTACGACCTTGCCTGCTAAAATATACGGCAATAACAAAGTTCCAACAAGCAACGATAAAGAGCTGCAAGAGTTAAGGGTTTCCCACAACAATTGAACAAGTACCTGACTAGTTTCATGGTTTCGTTTACTGAAATTACTCTTTTTGGACCCAGCGTTCGACTTGCTCATTAGTTTGTGATCAATTTTGTTTGATTCATTAGCAAACTAAACTTTCTTAGGGGCCTACTCAGTCTCTCATATCCCGCAGCCTTCGCTCATTCTAATTGTCTCCGGTCTCTCAGTCGCCTGCACACGGCAACGAATTGTGTTCTTGTATGAGAATTTGGAGTTGCGCACCCTCGTAATTATGCGTACGTCGCGTCTGGTAAGTTAAGTGAGAGTGAAAAACTCCACAAGCATACACGCATCACGCACATATGCGCTTGGTGAGTTTCATCCTTTAACTGGGCTGTTTCAAGCTGCTTTTTCTTCCATCAGGCATCCGGTCCGCCTCGGACTGGATGCAGTTTGCGTCTGATTTGGCGTCGGACCATGGATCTGAGGCCCTTTTTCACTCCAAACAGATCCGACATTTGCGCGTCCCAGATTAATTCGGAGCCAATCAATGTGCCGAACCTGTGTTTCTGGAAACGGCAACCATTCTTTACCCCCAACTTCAAAGGAAAGTCAACTCCCTATTCATTTCTTTCACTAAAGGTTGCCTCTCTTTCCAGTGCAATTTCGTGCTGTTAGTCGAGTGAATATTGTTGCGAAACAAAACAAATTTTTCTTTCCAATGATCCTAGTGTGAGACCATAAACGAGTGGACGTTGCTAGGTAATCCATAGAAGACCATTTGATTGGTTGATGAGTCGGATGTCCGAGGCTGATCATTTTGTCTTTGGGAGACAACAGTCGAACATCCGAGAGAGCATCCGAGGCCTTTTCACTCCATTTCTGGGGGTGGGACGTCAGGAGCGTCCAGTCCGAGGCAGACCGGATGCCCGATAGATTGAAAAGGCCCCTTTAATGAATCCGCACATAAATACGTAATGCACAATTCTCCTATCTGTCTATTCTGAACGGATAATGAGATTGCCCATTGACTTGAGCGTTTAGCTCAAGATTGAGAGAGTTTGGGTTTAAATCCTAGTCATGCTGGGTGCCCACTCCGAGAACAGGCTCCGCACATAATTTTTAGGTCTTACTGCTCCAGCAAACGTGAGGTTTAACAGGTCCGTCAAATGGGACAGTCGAGTACCCGAGTAAGCTAACAAGTAAAATAAATAATTATTTGTGTGTCCCGGAAACATCTTATTGGTATGGATAGTTTCCGTATAATGCATCTTTTTGGGTGTTTTGTTGCAGAATTTCCAGTTGGAGTACCGTGATGTTTACTGTAAGGCAGCTAGAGCCCTGGGAGAATGCCGATATTATTCCCGTGTTAAAGCCCTCGTCTCAGCGATCCGTGATTCAGGGCTCTGGACAGCCACGCTGAATGACCAGGTGGTGCTGGCGGCGATCAAAGCTGTCAATCCCGAGGACCAATCACAGGTGAGTTCATGGTAACAGAGAGAAAATGAAAATAGGCCATGCCTCCCTGAGGAAGTGGACACGGGGACTGGCTACATATTAACCAGTGAGCCACTCCTGCACCGTTCAGTCATCAAATTCCGAGATTTGTAATCAGTTTTGTCCGAAATGAACAATTTGAAGAAATGAATTTGCAGTTTCTAAGCCATACTCGCTGTTCAGTTAACACATTAAATCCAATAGTATTGAACGCTATCCACCATTACCTGCAGCTTACTGTGAAATGTTGGTACATGCTATCGATTCTGAAGTCTTACCCGGTGTAGATGAAGGTAGATAAACCTATTTAGCTACATAGGCCCCCACTTACTAGGATGACCGGAGGAGAAAAATAGCCTTTTTGAACTTTTAGAAAAATGTTTTCCACATGTTTCTTCTAGACTAAGGAGCTGGATGGTTTGATGAAGTTGTTGCAGACTGATCTTACTAAGGTGGAGGCATATATTCATAGTAACAGACTGAGAAATGCTTACATGATCGCTATCAAAACAGACAATTCCACAGAACTGATCCGGAGAATTCTAACCGAGGCTGACCGGCTCAACCAGACCGCTGTCAGGGGAATATGTGAAAAATTTCTCTACAGCAGAGGTCTTCTATAGTGACACAATGCGGTTACCTCTGCACCATTGCAACTATTGGCTCATTTTGGCCAGCCCTAAATGGCTCAGTGACATAAAGGAATGTCATTATATGTCACTGAAAGGCTAAATGCTATTTGGGTTATGGTATTCTGTAGTACCTAGCAACTAACAAGCAGGCCTCTCTCTCTCTCTCAAAGTCATTTGTACTGTTGCTCAGCTTTGCCAGCGAATATTAGGAGATTTTTAATAGCTTCATACTTGATCGTAGTTCCTTGATCTTTGCAATATCCTCTGCTAGCGGTTATTTTATTAATTTTTTATGGAGGTCCAACTCACGTAAAGGTATAGACCTTGAGTTGTTTATTTCTATTTTACGAAACTGTACCTGATTTGTATTGCATAATATCTAATCGAACAAATCCGCCAATCTAGATTTGGTAGTAAATTAAATGCGATGTCTCTTGAGGCTTTCAGTTATCAATTGCTAATGGTCTCAGTTATCCGTTCAATTCAGCCTGGTGAGGGAAGGGAGAAACGCCATCATCTGTCTATGGTTGGACTTCAGTCTTCCTCCTCGGTGTCCACAGATTGTGTGGTTCCATTGAAGGGATCCGAAGTGTTTATAAATTTAATTTTTCACCATTTATGCATAACATACCAGCCAATCATCTTCACCAATCCGAGGGCATCAAATGTTGATAGCTTCAAGCGTAGTGGGCCTGAGTCCTTCAAGCCTATAATGACCAATTCGGAACGGACGCAGTTTGCGTCTGATTTGGCATCGGACCTTGGATCCGAGGGACCCTTTCCGCTCCAAACAAATCCCGAATTACTTTGGAGCCAATCAATGATGCCGAGCCTGTGTTTCCGTAAACGGTAACAGTTTTTTGTTCCTAATTTTAAAAGAAAGTCAATCCCCTACTCAACTGTCTCACTGCAAGCTACCTCTATTCCCAGTGCAGTCTCATGCTGTTATTTGAGGGAATATTGTTGCGAAATCAAATAAATTTCCTTTTCAAATGATCCTAGTATGAGACGTAGCTAGGTAATTTGTGAAAGACAATTTGATTGATTGATAAGTCAAACGTCCGAGACAAATTCGAGACAGATGCTTGGGAGTCCGAGAGAGAATCCGAGGACAATCAGACAGGGCCTTTTCACTCCATTCCTGGGGGTTCAGACGTTCATCTTGAGCATCCGGTCCGAGGTGATCGGATGCCTGAAGGAGCGAAAAGACACCTTTACTCTTCTTGAAGGAAGCTATTTAGTAGAATCCTGAAGGGCTCTATTATCTAGTATTTTGTGTGACCAATCACAGTGCAGTGAACAGTTCGGTAGCTTCAATCTTGGCAGGCCAGAACCCTTTAAGCCAGGCCTGGCCAGAGTTAGTCAGTCGATTTCGATGCCGTGCTTTGAGTTTGGTCTGGCGAGTCAGCTACCCAGCATTCTGAAGATTAAATTATGTAGACTTACTTTCAAGAAAGAGATATGGAATGTGGAATCCCAGGTGGAATCCCAGGGGGAATCCCAGCTATCATAATTAACATGCATCTGAAGAACAGGAGGACATTTGGATTTGGTCTCGTGACAATTTTGATGCATGTGCCACGCACAATGCATGGATTCAGTCTTAATTGTGTGCCGTCTGGTGTCAGGGCGTTTTTCGACCTAAAAGGCTCCGACCACTCAAATGCATACTGAAAAAGCAGCCAATCAGTAAACTTGAGACACTGGACTCTGTGGCAATAATATCATTGTATGTTATCAACATCACCAAAGCTATAACATGACCACTCTATCAAGTTTACAGTACTACCTTCTAGCTTCCGATGCAAAAGTTGGAAAATAAGCAAAAATCGGTGCATGTTGGTTATCTCATAAATACATGAAATTAAATTATCTGTCAGCGCTATGGATTAAAAAAAACTCTATAAATATATTATAATGTATATAGAATCAGTAGCATACTGTATGTAGTGTGTCTAAATGTAATCAATACTTTGATTCATTGATTGGAATAGTATGCATAGGTGCCTTACTTACATGCACATAAAACGTCTCGCCCCATACAGAATCACAGAGTTAACACACCACATAACTATTCACAACCTGCTTATCCAGCATAAAACTTCACATGTGAGCTCATTATAGCAAACGATCCCATGGAAGTGGGACACCAGGATTGGATTTTCATCGGAGATGGTCCAGTAGCAAGAACGCCTCTATCCTCTCAACCCATGGCCCACCGACCCATGCATCGATCGGCCAAATGTGCATAGAAATCAGAAGAACTTAACCGCTTCAAGCGGCACTTTCATTAACCTCCAGAGAATTATTATTAACACCATCTACTTTCACTTTACCCAGAGTTCCATGCATCTGTGAGGGAGAATTTAGGTTGGGTGTACTTGGAAGCGACTCCGAACTCAACTGTAGGCTTTGGCTGTTCTCCTTAAAAATGTCACTTGAATTCATTAGGTCAGCGAAGAAACGCGCGCGGGCTGCCTCTAACTGACTACGGCTGGTCGCCTTGGCCGAGTCTGTTGAAATACTACAAAATGAGTGGTCAACAGTAAATACAGGACACGCCGACCCACCACACACCATGCCAAGGTGACACAAACTGGTCACAATGTCAATAACAATAATAAGCTGGCTGACAAAAAAACCCATAAAGTATCAAGGATCCACGATAGTTTCTATCAAGATTTAGGTTCTTCTTTACAATTCCATGACAGACCAGCTGTCAGGAGTGGTGTAGAAACGGGCCAATCCCTGGCCAGATTACTAATCTACAGCCAATCCCTGGTAAGATTCATATTTTACAGCCAATCCCAGGCCAGATGACGAATCTACAGCCAATCCCTGGTAAGATTCTTATTTTACAACCAATCCCTGGCCAGATTACTAATCTACAACCAATCCCTGGCGTCAGATTCTTATTTTACAGCCAATCCCAGGCCAGATGACGAATCTACAGCCAATCCCTGGTCAGATTCTTAGTAATCTGGCCAGGGATTGGCTGTAAAATAAGAATCTTACCAAGGATTGGCCGTAGATTAGTAATCTGGCCAGGGATTGGCTGTAAAATAATCTACAGCCAATCCCTGGTCAGATTCTTATTTTACAGCCAATCCCTGGTCGGAATCTTGTTCTACAGTCAATCCCTGGTCAAATGCTCAATCTACAGCCAATGCCCAAAATAAAGAAAATCAGGCCAGTAAAACACCCCTACACTGTCTCCCATCTAATGGCATTTACAGATATTTTATATAAACGCGTTGGTCTACATGAACAACCAAAATCTGTCCCCAATCTCAATTCGTGTACGGACTCAGCCCATGCAAATATCTAAAAAACCCAATGTTCACATAGGGCGTGGCATGCACCATTGGGAAGCATAAACCACCATCTACCACACCCATCACAATAATATTACAGATACCAACTTCCCTGTGATCACAACATCGCAAAGGGCTGTGGTGACAGTAACCATGCTCCCAACTTTAAGAAAATACAATGATGCACAACAAAAAGCCCGCATACACCAACTACATGTTTACGTTATTTAATCTCCCAAAATTATTATTTAGCCATAAACATTACGCCTGTCCATATTTATAGCATTATGACAATTCACCATGCCAGCGCGTAAGAATCACACACCATAGCCTAGTGTTATTGTCCTTCGAAGCCACATGCACTCTTAAACACTGCACTGGAGGAATGGTGAAATCTTGTGACCAGTAAATTACCTCCGGTAATCTAGCCAATGAAGGTGGTTCTTGTAATAGATAGCAATGGGCACAAGATGATCAAAAGACTATATTTAAGGCGGGCAGTTCTTTGAACTGCCAAATAAAGATAGTTTAAATAACTGAAGGAATATGGAATTTGCTTATCCAAACAATTAAATAGTCGATTGAAATTAGAGCTAAAAGGAATGAAGTTTTATTTTAAAAAAAGGTTTATCGCTGGTTGGATTTGTTGACAAAAAGATGAATACATTTCACCATTCCCTATGTTCTCACAATAAGAAACTTCTTTACCAGTGTCATCAGCATGTATAGAGTTTCAGCTACAATTGTAGTCAGGTGAAGAAAAGTTTCACCCTCTCAGGAAAGGGCCATCATTCACTTAATAGATTGTGCTACAAAACATACTTGTCTAGTAACAGAATCACCGGTTTGGGATAACGTAATATTGCCGATACCGATTAATCCATTCCTACCTGTTGGTTGGTGAGCCGATGGCCACATGAGGCGATTCCACCTTTTCAGTTTCCATGGCTGGACTTTTCACAGGTGTATTAGGTTTACCTGTGGACAAAACAGCATGATCAAATTAATAGCCCATAGCACAATAGCACATAATGACCCTATGTGAGAGAGGAATTGTTTTCCCCAGGCAGTGACATGAAGTCAATGCTCCATGCAAGGCAATCCCAACAGAAGGTGCACAATGTGTTGGAGTGTGACGGTTTGGGAGTGTGATGGTTAATGAGTGTGACGGTTAATGAGTGTGATGGTTTGTGAGTGTGGTGGTTTGGGAGTGTGACGGTTTGGGAGTGTGATGGTTTGGGAGTGTGATGGTTAGGGAGTGTGGCGGTTAGGGAGTGTGATGGTTTAGGAGTGTGATGGTTAGGGAGTGTGGCGGTTAGGGAGTGTGACGATTTGGGAGTGTGGCGGTTATTGAGTGCGACAGTTTGGGAGTGTGATGGTTAGGGAGTGTGACGATTTGGGAGTGTGGCGGTTTAGGAGTAGAATTGAGAATTGTGGGTTTGCTTTGTAGGAGCCCGATACCAGAGCAATCCCAACAGAAGGCGCACAATGTGTTGCCCAAAGCAGAAATAACATGGCTCTCTAGTCTTGACATCTAATCTTTTATTTATACCCCTGCGACTCGTTTAAGGCCAGCGTATTTTGTCAAGACAGTCTGACAAATCCGGCATGGGAGAATGCATCAGAGTGGGTTTAGCCATCTGATCTCGGATAACTGGATCAGACTGAACCGCTTACCGACACTGAGTACAGCAGAGAGTAAATCCTCGCCCTCCCCTTCTGTCCGATCCACAGGACGATCCTCTGGTTCAATCGCTGTTGTTTCATGACTGGGAGTGACACTGCCTACGCTGCCATTACCATATTCAGAGGGGCTCTGTAGGCCTTCGCTGCCTCCTTCTGATAGAGCCTGTTCGCTATGTATCCCTGAGTCACTGGGGCTCTGCTCCTCAGTATCATCCCCTGACTGAGAGGTATCCACAGTGAGAATAGAGTTATCCTTCATCTTAACTGTGTCTACTGTTAGAGTATGTTTTGTACTAGCCTCCACCAACGATTCTTCTGGTATTTCGGGCGTCTGTTTCGGACTAGGCTCTAATGTAGAAACCTCTGACACTTTCTCATGTTTAGGGCTATCTCTGGAACTGTCATTTTCTGTGTGCAGTTTATCAGTCTCGTCTGCCACAGCATCATTATGCAATAGATTTTCAGTCAACATGGCCTCGTTTTTACTTTCATAATTTGATCGCGGCGATGAGTTAGAATCGGAATCGTCATTAACTAACGAGCTAGTTTCGGCACTCATCTCAAATAGAATACTCTCTATAGATGGTATTCCTAATGAAAACACCTCATTTTTGGGCATTGATAATCGCTCTATACTAGTACTGCGTTCTATAGTCTTTTCTCTAGTTTCTAGACTAGTAAGAACGGGCATCTCACTTCTCTGAAGTCGAGGCTTCACACTCACTGTGATTGGTTCTTCTTCTACCGCTTTCTGTTCATTGACAGTATCAGTCAAAATGACGTGTTCCGTTTCCATACCATCACTCAAACCAGCGACAATTTGTAAAAGTCCATCACGCGTTTCGTGCCCGCTCTCTTTAATCGATTTCTCCGAATTGCCGTTTTTATTTTCTGGCTGTATTGTCTCCTCAGTAATAGATGAAGAGTCAGATTTGTGTTCAGTCAAAGTACTCGGTTGGATTTCTGAAGATTGTGAAATTGATTCTTCGGGAGATGATTTGGGAGTTGTCTGCTCAGTTACATGAAGATTTAACCTCTTTGGTTTCTCAGGAGGCTGTAATCATGATAGCGATAGGTCAATGACTGGGTCATCCATCATTGGTCCACTGTAATGATTGACCAGTTGTTGTTTTGCCCCTGATTGACTTTATTCACTGATAGATTGGGGGTCAGCCTGTGGCAACCCATGGCATAGGATTGTCAGGTCATGACCTCGTCATTAAAAAACCAGTTTTTGATATTGGTCTACTGGAGGAATTGCGAATAATTTTTTTTTTCAAATTTACCACATTAATATAATCAGAGCTACAGGAAGACGAAATGACTACTATTTTATCAGTCAGGTATCCCTTCTGTTGCCATACTTACAATAGGAGAAATATTCCCAGGTTCACCAATATCGAATGGAGAGGGAGAGCTTAGAGCCAATCGCTTTCCCTGAGTAGGCGGTTCAGCAATGACAACCTCTGCTACTATCGGCATACTAGGTTCCTGAATGGTCTGTAAGAATAAAATAAATATTCAGCTAGACTAAAGTATAGGCCTCATCAGAGCCTGAAAGCTACAATCATCAGTTGTGTACTCACCGTATAATACAACTCAAAACTATCTTGAATCAATAAAACTATTTCTCTGAATGACACTTTTTCATCTTATATTAAAGCAACTACTATGAGCGGAGACTTTTGTTGTGTTTGAAAAAATGACTCTTGATTGAAACCTCTGTGTATACATGTGTGGGAAATTTTTATGATGCATGAGTTATTGTAATTTAGTGTTGTAAGTTAGACCAGTTCTATTGTATAGATAAATGCCTCCTTACCTGGTTTCCTGTATCGGAGTCAGCAGTGGCAGCCTCCGTTGTCTCATTTTCGCTTTCTTGAACCGAGTCCGAGGCCAGATCGCTGACTCTAGTTATGGACATGTCACTGCTCATTAGCGAAGGATCACTACCTCGACCTAGATTCACCGATGGGTCACTGCCGCGAGCCAGATTTAAGGTATTGCCAAACTTATTTTTCTCCAAGCCGGCGTCCAGCGACTCACTGCTGCCCTCATCTTCTTTTGGAACTGTAAAAGGTGCATTGATCATTTGAAACAACCAATCAAAAACCTACAGAAGGAAATAACTTCTCATATAAAAAACAAGTAATTAATAGCCAGAATAAAGAACACGTAGACGTTATTATGCCGAAGGGTCCCGTCACCTGGCTGGGTTAATGTCCAGCTGTGGATCCCTTATCTTGAAGAACAGACAACTCCCGTTAGGTTTGAGTGACCATTCCATAGTCTTATTTGTGATGTCAAAACTGAGCATTGCATTGCTGAGCGTGTCATCAGCCACATACAATTCACTTATACTCACTCATTAGTGAAACACTGGGATAGCTCAGCCGTAAATCGCTGCGCTCACAACCGTGACAGCCAACGTTCGAATTTCAGACATGATGGTGTCCAGTTGTGAATATCAGCCCAATGAATTAATCTTAGGTCGAAACAAAAACAAGCTTTACTATGAGGTGGAGCATAGAGACTGACTCGCTTGCGGTGTTCCATCCTAAGCTATAACTGGTGACAAACAAGTATCTAACCCGGCAGCTTTGCAGTAACTGTGAACAAGTCCCACGCGATAGATAAGTGAAATACTCACTGTATTCTACTTGACTTAAAGAAGTCCCGGGCCTTATCATTCTGTCTTGTTTTTTGTAGTTAATGCCCCC
>Ga0224501_10004629_pt1 | contig 10841 bp, 12 predicted proteins | sample SF_Oct11_sed_USG_4_FD_169105 | JGI IMG/M metagenome (GOLD analysis project Ga0224501, IMG submission 169105) | Sediment microbial communities from San Francisco Bay, California, United States - SF_Oct11_sed_USGS_8_1 | ecosystem: Environmental > Aquatic > Marine > Sediment | place: USA...
GATCTATGGCAAGGGGACCAAGACGATGCCGATGTGCGGCTTCACGAGGGAGACCATGCAGTTTTTCGACAAATATGGGTATCCCTACGAGCTCATCGACGTCCTGTCGCAACCGGCTAAGCGGGACGCGCTGACCAAAATCACGAATTGGCCGACGCTTCCTAAGGTGTTTATCGACGGCACCTTCTACGGCGATACCGACGTGCTCGATCCGATGGCCGCCAAGGGCGAGATTGAACCGCTGCTGAAAAAAGCATTTGGGAAATAGGCAGGGCATCCCTGCTAGTCTCTTGCTCCCCGAGCGCGCACGCGGGAGTAACCACAATCGACAATTATGGGCGGTGCTCGCTCGACGGGCGCAGTGAGACCAACAGGAATGCCCTGCCTAAAGGGGTGGGCTAGGGGCTCATTCCTCGCACATCCGTTCCATCCGAGACTTGAGAAGAGAGCATGAAAATCCCCATGGTGAAGAGACTCTCGCATAAAGCGAGTAGGGCGATGGGAGGGCTATGCGTGATCGCCAGCTTGGGATGTGCGTCTGGCCATCATGCCACTCATCCTGCATGGGAACATTCGCGGATCGTCGATCTGACCCATTCATTTGGAACGGATACGATCGTTTGGCCGACGGAAGAGGATTTCAAGCTCGTTGTTCAGCACGCGGAGGATACGCCAGGCGGGTACTACTATGCCTCGAACCGTTTGGAGTTGGCCGAGCATGGTGGTACGCACATCGACGCGCCGATTCACTTTTCGAGAGGGAAGCAGACGCTGGATCAGATTCCACTTGAACGATTGGTTGGAACTGGCGTCCGAATCGATGTTGCTGAGCAATGTGCCGGCGATAGGGACTATCAAGTGGCGATCTCAGATCTCGAACGATGGGAAGCTGAACATGGGCGGATTCAAAACGGCGCCATTGTCTTACTAGATACGGGTTTCGCAAGCTTCTGGTCAATTCGGGAAGACTATTTGGGAACGGCGTTGAGAGGGCAGGAAGGTGTGCGGGCGCTGCATTTCCCAGGATTACATCCTGAAGCCGCTGTCTGGCTGGTACGCGAGCGGCAGGTCAAGGCTGTGGGTATCGATACGGCGTCGATTGATTATGGGCAATCGACCAAATTCGAATCACATGTGGTTTTACTTTCAGAAAATGTTCCGGTGTTTGAGAATCTCGCCAATCTGTACGACTTACCGCTTCGCGGCTTTGATGTAATCGCCCTTCCCATGAAAATCGCCGGTGGGACTGGCGGTCCAGTGCGTATTGTTGCTGTCGTACCTCGCTCCCATTAGCGTTTGGCCTTCACTCGTGGCGTTTTGAGTTCCTTCGATCCTTCATGTCTCCCATCGAAAGCTGGGATCAGGATTCCAGTCTCACCTCCGAGCATCAGTCCTTGACCTAAGAGAGACCATCGGCCTACGAGAGCCGCGGTTGCTGCGTCCAACTCATCGCTTGTCGCGGTCTTCTTTAGTCCACGCAGGCCAAGTTTCCTTAGACCGTTGAGGAGGCCGAGTCGGTCTTTGTGTTGCCGCGGAATTCTCCAAAGATCTTGCGCCGCGCCGGGGTAGCACTCAACGGCCTGATAGCCCAAAGAAACGAGATGTTTCTTCAGCGCAAGGCCTCGCTCAGTCAACATGCGCATGGGGCCAAGCGTGATAGGAAAAAAGCGGATGCCTCGGCGGAGCAGTTCACGATCGCATTCCCGCAGATGTTCACCGGCACGATCATGAATGGTACGCCGTCCGTTCGGCAAGCTGAGTGGGGCATCGATTGGGACGAGGGTAGGTCGAGCCTCTCTAACGAAGTCGAGAATGTCATCGTCGCTGAACATGATGTGCGTTTCAGCAATCAAATTGCGCAGCACACAGATCCCCGTCGGCCTCTTTGGCGACCCGGCGAGATCGATGCCGACGACAACAAGAGGTGGTTTTTGAGCCACTGGAGTTTCCCTGCTTGGTATTACAGTTGTTTCTTTCCACACCCTTTTCGGTTGCATGAGACCCATGTATATTCACATGTATGAAGCCCCATCAAGAGACAAGCTCTCAAATGTCACAACGGCGACCGAGCAAGCTGAGCCAGAAGTTTGCTGATGAGAAGATAGAACGAGCGAGACGTTAGACTCCAGAAGAACGGCTGACTATCGCATTACACCTCTCCGATTTCTGCTACGAATTGAACCGGTGTTCTCCGAAGCCCTAAGCTGATACTGGGCGTGCTCTTTCCTTTCTTGTTGTTATCACTGATCTCTGCGAAGCTTTCACGGATGGAGATGCGTTTTCAGTTTTGCTTCTCAATGCAATTTAACTTGTCGTGGCTGGATAAGAACGCGGTGGCAATTCTCATGCGATTTGTTCCAGCCTTGACGTTGATGTTACTCCATTGCTTGTTGGAACGTGTTTGGCTCTTGTTAAGAAGGGAGCTCTTGCTGTGACAGAGACTAAAGAACGCGCAGTTGAAGCGTTTTGGATCTTAAATGACTTTATCGGCGACCTGGTAACTGCAGTGCGAGCGTCTGAATATTTTAATTCGCCAAAATTCAAGGCAGGTGCCAGTGATAAAGTGCTTCGGCTCTGCAATAAGATGGCCGGCTCATTCCTTTTTGTAACTTTAGCGAAATGGATAGAATTCTATGATCATTACAAAGTCTTGATACCAGAAGAAATTAAAGGCAAATGTAAACAATTACGGAATGAACTGGAAAGAAGAGGCGTGCGAAAGCTCCGGAACGAAGTTGTCGGCCATATTTGGAGCGACAAACATGATCGCCCCTTGATGCCGAAAGAAATTGAAGAACTAGGCAGGGCCATGCGTATTCCGACCCAAGCCGGCCACTGATTCCGACGCAAGTCGGCCACCCGTTCCGACGGAACGCGGCCACTGATTCCGAGGTGAAGCCGGCCACTTTTCCGAGTCCTCTCGGAATCGGTGGCCGACATCCCTCGGACTCCAGGGCGGGGTGATTCCCCAGCAGTCCGTCTCCCCGAGTCACTCGCGACGCAGGTCCTCCTCAACCTTGGGTATCGTGGGCCTTCCATTTTATGGGGGAGGTGCCGATGCCAGCGGAGCGAGTGACCATGCGGAAGATCAAAGACATACTTCGACTCAAATGGGGCTGCGGGCTCAGCAATCGACAAGTCGCGGCCAGTTGTGGCGTGGCGCGGAGCACGGTGGCGGAAACGCTCTATCGGGCCACGGCGGCGGGAGTCTCCTGGCCGTTCCCGGAGGACCTGGACGATCAGCAGCTGGAAACCCGGCTGTATCCGGCGGCGCCGTCGCCGACCGGCCCGCCGCGGGCGATGCCGGAGTGGGCGACCGTGCATCAGGAATTGACGCGGAAAGGCGTGACCCTGGCGCTGCTCTGGCAGGAGTATAAGGCGCAGCATCCCGACGGCTATCAGTACAGCCGCTTCTGCGATCTCTATGGTGCCTGGCGCGCCACCTTGGATCGCTGCCTGCGGCAAGAGCATCGGGCGGGCGAGAAACTCTTCGTCGATTACGCGGGCCAGACCGTGCCGGTTCAGGACCGACGGACCGGCGAGGTGCGGCCAGCCCAGATCTTCGTCGCCGTCCTGGGCGCGTCGAGCTATACCTACGCCGAGGCGACCTGGACGCAAACGCTCCCCGATTGGACCGGGTCCCATGTCCGGGCCTTCGCCTATTTGGGCGGCGTGCCAGAGATCATCGTGCCGGACAACTTACGAAGCGGCGTGACGAAAGCCTGTCGATATGAACCCGAACTGAACCCGACCTATGCCGATCTGGCCCGGCACTACGATGTCGCGGTGATTCCAGCCCGGGTGCGCAAACCCCGCGACAAGGCCAAGGTCGAAGCGGGCGTCTTACTCGTCGAACGGTGGATCCTGGCCTGTCTGCGGCATCACCCTTTCTTCAGTCTGGCGGAGCTCAACACGGTGATCGCCGCCTGTTTGGACCGGCTGAATCGCCGGCCCTTCAAGAAACTCCCTGGCTGTCGACAATCGCAGTTCGAGGCCGTCGATCGTCCAGCCCTGCAGCCGCTGCCGACCGAGCCGTACGTCTATGCCGAGTGGCGGACGGCCCGGGTCAATATCGATTCGCATCTCGAGATCGAGGGCCACTACTACAGCGTGCCGTCGCCGTTGGTCCATACGGCCCTCGATGTGCGGCTGACCGTGACCACGGTCGAGTGCTTCCACAAGAACCAGCGTGTGGCCAGCCACGTGCGGAGTGCGGAGCGAGGCCGGCACACCACCGTCGCCGCGCATCTCCCGTCGTCGCACCAACAGTATCTGGCGTGGTCCCCCTCCCGCCTGATCCAGTGGGCGGAGACCGTCGGGCCGGCCACGGCCACGGTGGTCGACACGCTCATGACCCGCCGCCGGCATCCCGAACAAGGCTATCGCTCGTGCCTCGGGGTCTTGCGGCTGGAACGAGACTACGGCCCCGTGCGGCTCGAGGCGGCGTGTCGTCGGGCTCAGGCGATCGACGCGGTCGCCTATAAGAGTGTCCAGTCGATCCTGAAAACCGGACTGGACCAACAGCCGCTCCCCGAGCCGGGTTCGACGGTCCCGCTGCCGTTCGAGCACGCCCATCTGCGCGGCACCACCTATTACCAACAGGAAGGAGATTGCTGATGTTACGTCATCCCACACTCACGGCACTGGAGACGCTGAAACTCACCGGCATGGCCACGGCCTTGGCGGAGCAACTGGAGATGCCCGACGTGCAGCGGCTCAGCTTCGAGGAACGGCTCGGGCTCTTGGTCGATCGGGAACGGACGACTCAAGAGAATCGCCGCCTGGCGCGGCGGCTGGCCCAGGCCCGGTTCCCCGGCAGCGCCACGTTGGAAGATCTGGATTATCGCCATCCCCGGGGAATCGAGAAAAGTGTGATCGCGTCCCTGGCGACCGGTCAATGGATTCGCAGTCATGACAATGTGTTGATTGTGGGGCCGACCGGTGCGGGCAAGACGTATCTGGCCTGTGCGCTGGCCCAGATGGCGTGTCGGCTGGGCTGCTCCGCGCTCTATCTGCGACTGCCGCGGTTCTTTCGGGAACTCGCGATCGCCAAAGGGGATGGCCGCTATGGGCGTCTGCTCCGGAGTCTCGCCAAGACCGACCTCGTGGTCCTGGACGATTGGGGGCTCGCGCCCTTGACTGACGAGCACCGCCGCGATCTCTTGGAACTCCTCGATGATCGCCACGGGCGGCGGGCCACCCTCGTGGCGAGTCAACTCCCGATCGATCACTGGCATGCGGCGATCGGGGAGCCGACGCTCGCCGATGCCATTCTTGACCGGCTCGTGCACAATGCCTATAAGATCACGTTGAAAGGAGAATCGATGCGCAAACGGTTAGCCAAATCGGACGGAAGTCGGCCACTGAAGGCCGAGCACTGAGGCCCTGCGTCGCGGGGCTCCGAGGGGTGGCCGGATTCGCTCGGAATCGGTGGCCGGATTCAGCGGAATACGCACACTGCAAGAGTCTGACGAGAGGTTGGTCAAAATATCTATGAAAATATCTATGAATGTTTCTGCCGCATCGTAGGTGACGTCAAATGATCGTCGAACTGTTTCATCCGTTACTCGGATGAGATTTCCTACCTGGTCTAGTGCCTTATGCAAAGTGGTGGCCTAGAGCTCGTTTCAAAGCAGTAGGTCTGCTCTCCTCATTGAAATCTCTAGGCTTATGGTCACGAGACCGATTCATGTTCTGGCTGGGAGGTGACCGGTAATTCCTCAGCAGTGGGGTCGGAAAGTTGAGGTGATCGCAGTTGCACTGCGCGCATGGTGCGCAATAGGGCATGTCTCTTGATGATTGCTGACAATCTGGGTGTGGGCGTCTTTCGAGTGTCCAGGGAGTCTTTTTGTCAAGCGACCAGGCTCTAAATCAATTTTGGAGTGGTAAGGAAAGCCACGAACACCTCCCGGCGTTGCGATGCATCCCTGAAGCGGCTAGGCTGGTTCTGCGAGTTGAGAGAATCCTGATCAAGAGTTCCGTTGCCGCATACCTTTGATCGAACAGTAGAGCGCGTATCCCTGGGCCACCATTCCGGTCACCAGCAATCCAAGTGCAGCCTGTAGCCAATGTGAGTCAGGATGATCGAGCCCATACATTCCGAGAACAAACCCAAGCGCGATGGCCACAATACCGACCGATCGTGCAATGATAGCGTTCAGCCGCCAATTCTTTGGTGATGGGGTTGTTGCAGGCTGCATAGATCCACTCTCCATGTGATTCGACAGAAATGTCACTTAATCGTTAAATAACAATAAGTTATCTCTGGTAGCAATTCCTCACTGGATCGTCAGGAGGGGAGTTAGCCGCGCAGGTGGGGCCCATGGGACGCGGCGCTTTGACGTACCCTTCAGCTGTGTGATTTTTCTTCAAGATCTCAACATGCAACTCGTGACAGGATCCGGAACAGCCGGTCGTGGTTGGAAGTGGATTGCTGAGGGCTACGGATTTCCCTCCGATTGGGATAAAGCGCGGATAGGTAATGGTGGTCTGGCCGAACGTGAGGTGTCCGTGGTGCGACGATTGCTCAACGCGTGTGGTGAATGTCGGGCGGACTAGCTCCGGTCTCAGCACCGTGGCCCAGGTGGGATCGTCGGGAGCATAGAGAAAGGCGTTGTTTCCGCGATGGCATTCGGTGCAGGGGGTGGTGTCTGGGGCAAATCCTTGGACCGGATCACGGAGTGAGGTGATCGATACTGCGGTTGTCTCAGCGCTCCAGCTGGTAGTTGGTGAGACCTGGCCGTTCCTCCAAAAACAGGCATATCCTGTTGTGGCGCTTTGACAGATGATTTGGAATGATCCGCCACTTCTTCCCAGCGCAATACAGGCGCCTCTCACGTCGGGCGCGGCGTACGACCAGACGCTTGCGAATGAGGTGGCATCAACCGGGGTCTGTTCCAGATGATTCGGCGTGAGCAAGATGGTGTGAAGGTTCCCGTGTCGTTCCCATTCTGATGAGGAGGGCGTCCAATCTGGTGGAACAGGAACGCCTTTCTCACGGCATGACGTCAGATAATTGCCTTCACTCACAACTGCCACGCGTGCCGGTTCAGTTGGGCCAGAAGAGTGGGGCTGAGTTCCTTCCTTCGGCGACATAATGGGCGAACAGCTTAGGAGGAGTACACTCACCAAAGAGAGCACAGATGATTTGAGCGATCGCATAATGACTCCACGCTCTAGAGATTCATCTCTCACGGGTCTTGGAAAGCTAAGAAAAACTAGGCTGGGTGATTATACGGTGTGAGGCAGGATGTCAAGGGACGTCATCTGAGGAAAGATCGCCTCAACCGATGATCCATGGTACGGCCAATTTCAGCATGAGCTGAACTGAAAAAATATCTCTGACCTTCAGAGAAAGATGATTGACAATTTTCATCACCTAGGATACTGCTCCGGTCGAAAAGAGAGAGCGTAGGGAAATTCCTAAGCAGACTCGATGCAACGCTCCGCACAAGCAACATTCAGCACCTACTGAGCGATCGTTTCCGTGAAATACTCGAAATACTCTGCGCACGAGGCAAGCCCATCAGTCGCTAGGAATCGTGAAGATTGCGATGAAATTTCTTAGCCAGTCGTACGCCAGCGCAATCTGTCAAAAAATTAGTCGAGACCGGACAGGCAATCGGAAAAGCAAGAAGCGAAGCGAGTAGGACTCACTGGCCGTGAAGAAGGAGAGCTGTCAATGAAAACGTTAGTCTTGGCGAATCAGAAGGGCGGTGTCGGGAAAACAGCGATTGCCTGCCAACTTGGGTATTTTCTCGTCGAGCAACTCAAGAAGCGGGTGTTGATCATCGACCTCGATCATCAGGGGAATACGTCAAAAAATATCATCATGTCGAAACTGGCCACTATTTCGGCAACCACGGCCCATCAATTGTTGATCGATCCGGTCACCACCATTGAGGAGGGGAATTTTGTAATGGTCCCGTCGCATAGTGACCTCCTCAAACTCGAAAGACGAGAAGAAGCGCACAACCAATTCGCCACGAATCTCAAACTGTTCCTCAACGAAATGGATGAGCGGTTTGATGTCGCGATTATTGACACGAATCCCAACCCCGATATTCGTGTGCTGGCGTCACTCGTGGTGGGCGATTTTGTGTTGTCTCCGATTCAGTTGAATCAAGAGGCTGTCGACGGTATTGCTGCCCTACGGGCACAGGTCCTCAAGATACAAAGTACACTGAATAAAGATCTCCGATTTATCGGGCTCCTTCCAAATCTTGTGGAGCCAACCCCATTTCAACGCGCCAATTTTGAACAACTCTGCACAGCCTTTGCCTCGTTGTTCATTCGACTGGATGATGGACGCATGGCCGCCATTCCGTCACGAACGGCCGTAGCTGAAGCCCAGGCGATGGGGGCGCCGATATGGACATTGCAAAAAACAAGTTCACGCGATGCGTGGATGCATCTCAAACCAATCTTTCAAAAGGTTGCTCATACTATGGGGGTTACAGAATGAAAAAACCAATGACAGCCACACTAGATCTGACGGCTCTTGATCGTACATCTGCTGCGCCTACTCCCGCTCCCGATCCGGTCGCCAGAGAACGGACCGTGACGGCTGAAGTATTGGGACGCCCGCTTCAAATTCCAGTCAAGGATATTGATGAAGATCCTGCTCAGCCGCGCCAAGAATTCGATGCGGAGACTATGGCTGAATTGGAGAATAGCATCAGGCTGCACGGGGTCAAAACTCCGGTATCAATTCGCCCGCATCCCACTGAGCAGAAGCGATGGATCTTGAATTTTGGCGCACGCAGGCTCAGAGCCTCAAAAGCAGTTGGGAAACCAACGATCCCGGCATTTGTCGATCGATCGCACACCGACTACCAGCAAGTCATCGAGAACTTGCAGCGAGAAGACCTGAAGCCGCGTGAGCTGGCGATGTTTATCAAGAAGAAAATGGACGATGGAGAGAAGCAGGCCCAAATTGCTGAACTTCTTGGCGTGAATCGGTCCATGGTTACGAACCATTTAGCACTCATCGAGCCACCAGCCTGTATCGATGAGATTTATACGGCAGGTAAATGTCTCTCGGCCAAGACGCTCTACGATTTGCGGAATCTGCATAAAGAGTTTCCTGATGATGTCGAGCGGTGGTGTACGACTGCTCAGGAGATTACGCGTGCAGCGGTGTCGGCGTTGTCAGAGAAACTGAGAGGTCCGAGAAAATCGAAAGTCTCTTCATCGCAAAGCGAGCAACAGAATGGGGAGCAGCGTCCTGCTCAACTAGCAGCGATGCCATCGTTGATCGTCATCTTTCAGCACCGATCAGGAACAGTGGATCTTCAGCGTGCCCCGCAGCAGCCAAACCACCTGATCGTTCATTTTGCGGATGGGAATCAAGAGGAAGTGCCAGCGAGAGACTGTCAAATTGACCAGCTCATTTTTCAATAATTCAAAAGCCATTCGTCACGCGCTCCCATCTTAGATGGGGGCGCGGGCATCCAGAACCGCCCATTCCATCAGCCGTCTTGTCATTCATCAGTCTGTCAGATAGCCGTCAATTGTCTCCCTCCATTCAAACTTAGTTCAGCTACAAGTTCCAGAAATCGGATAGCGCTTTGTTGGACATGTCCAACAAAGCGCATCGCCATTCCGTATCGCCCATTTCGATTCAGTCATGACCGATGTAGGTACAGATTTGTGCGTCTCGCTGATGAATCTGTTGGTAGACACATAATCCTTCGACTGATTCAATGGGAACGGCAAGACTGTGCGTCACGAGGCGCAATAGGTTTAAGGGAGTGTAAAGGTGCTGAGATGACGCTATTGGATCAACCGCAAGATCATAATCTGGTTGAGCACGTATGTGCATCTCGGTGGTGCCGTGACGAACCAACAGGGAGATGAGATCAGCAGTCCAATGAGAAGCATAAGAATCCGTCTGCACGTCGCTTCTCCAACACGCGTTGCTTTGGTTGAGTGATGGTTTCAGCAGTGTGAAATCATGCCTTCTGCATCTGGAATGGTCGAGCTTGCATTGGTGCTATCAGCGGCATCAGATCATCTTTCTCTCGAATGCCGAAGCAGATTCATGCGAAAGGCAGTTCGGAATACACCTGATCGTCTGCTTGCATCTCGTGACCATGGAGATGCGCGCAGAAGATGGCACGCGCTATCTTGTTATCGATATCGACCATACTCCAGCGATTGTCCATGCCTGGCTGAATGCACAATCAGAGAGCATAGCTGGCATGGTCTTACCGCACGCCATAATCAAGGCTGTTCCGGTATGAGATCCATGCAATTCTGGCAGGCAGCGATAGTCATTCCTCCCATGTCAATCGTTATCTGAATGGCGGCGCTGCTAAGTTGTCTCTTCAATCGCCTCTATTGAAAGCACACCATCGAATATCGACTTACTACGCCAAGCCATCCATGGATCACCGGACTGGTCAAAGGCATGAATCGCACGCTGAATGGCGCCACAGTGAAACGCTATCACTATCGTTCTCATGCCTAGATCTGACAGCATCTCCACATACTCATGATAGCGAACCATCTTGCCAAACGCCTGAGGGTCATGCGCGGTCTTACTCAGTGTGACTATGCCTGCCGAATCTACACGCTTGAGTCTCAGCGTTTTCGCGCTAATCCATTCCGCGCATCGATGGGCTAAGCAGGTATGGCTAGCCAGGCTCTGTGAGGTGCAAGAGGGGGAGATTATTTGTTTGTGAAGGGACCTTCAATTCCACTGCTTGTGGCACTGCTGGGTCATTGAAATGTATTCGGTTGAGAGAAATAACTGACCACTGGCGCTGTCCTCTCATCTGTATACCAAGATCGTCTGTGTTTGGTAGGAGGGCAGCATCAAGGATCTAGAATTTATGAAT
>Ga0224501_10004630_pt1 | contig 10841 bp, 6 predicted proteins | sample SF_Oct11_sed_USG_4_FD_169105 | JGI IMG/M metagenome (GOLD analysis project Ga0224501, IMG submission 169105) | Sediment microbial communities from San Francisco Bay, California, United States - SF_Oct11_sed_USGS_8_1 | ecosystem: Environmental > Aquatic > Marine > Sediment | place: USA...
GCAAGGCGGTATGTTAATTGTTAATGTTATGCAGCAAGGGCTCTAAAAACAGCCACTGATTGACTGGGCCACAGTTGTAAACAAATGGCTTGACTAACCCCCATCTCGCAGGACTATCCATTCAGTCTTGTAGCTGGTGCTTCACACTGAATTAGCAGGTGCCCTGGTAGAATGTGAGTTGGCCCTGGGCAAGCCAATTTGCACAATAAACTCCCCACGTTCCCAGCTCAGTAATGAGTGGGCGCCTACAGTGTATAGTGAATAACCCAACTCAGTGATTCCGTCATGCACTTCGGATTCATAGTCATTATTACGGGATAGTCACTCATGGCTAATACCACATTACATAAATGACTTGGTCATTTTGCCAGATACTTTTAATCTCCGCACTTTTTACCTTTATTATTATGTTATGTAATAAACTTTTTATGTAGGCATGTATGCCTTTAAAGCCATTGAAAGCGCATACATACATACATATTTAGTGAATGTAAAATTCAGGGCAAACTATGGTAAGAGTGTTGCATTGTTAGCACAAATGACCGTGGCGCGCATGCAGCCGATCCGAGCATTACTGAGATTCTCTGATAACTCACCATGCGACTTCATTTCTATATTATCACACATTCAATCAATGTTTGGGGGCCAGGATAGCCCAGTTGGTAAAGAGCCGCATTTGCAATCTATAGATAGCAGGTTAGAGCCTCCTTGCCGGTGGGGTGTTTCTCTGGTGTGGGCCTTTACCAAGCCCCTCACTCAAAATTGCTAGCGTGGGTTCAGTTCACTACGGTAAAAGGTGGAGCTACCAACGAGTTTCAGCGGGTGATGTGCAAACTGCGTAACTTACGTTGACCGACCCCAAACTTGGAGCGATGATACTGACCTGCCCGTCGTTCTCCATGCTAAGACGTAAAAAAACAAGTATCTAACCCGGCAGCTTTGCCATATACAAAAATAAGGAGAATCAATGTTCAGAGTGTATAGAACTTGTTTAGCCTTACAACATACCTAGTACTTCCTGTGTGGCAAAAGCTTGATAAAACTCCCATTAGAACAGCGCCCATCGGTTTTTACCAAAGTTCAGATACACATTAGGGCCCTACAAGCCACCTACACTGCTACAGTTCTTCTGTAGCAAACATGAGTGAAAGTCAACCTCTTCTATCTGCGGACGGCAATGGCCAGCAAAATCCTTCAGCACCTCCGGCTTATGACAATCATGGAATGCCACCAGGTAAAATACTGTAAATCTCAAAACACTTGGTTACATGGAAAATGAAACTGAAGTCTGCTCTTTATTGGCTTCACAACCACTATAGCTACAAGGAAGCTGACCTTACTAAATACACATAGAAGACCATTAGAAGTTTTCATTCACCTACCTTTGTTTGAAAGTCCGGGTGAACGTGGTATAAAATTGAAGGGGTAAAACCACTGAATAGCTTTCTCATAATTGTGTCTCTAGTGATAGGGGACAGTTTTTATAGCTTTGTCGAGCCCCTTTCTCTCTGTCAGCTGATATTATCCCTGACAATCTCTCTCTTTCTTTAGATTTGACAACTTCTGTTCCCGTGGATGAGAGTCCTCCAGCATACTCAGAGGTTTTCCCCTCCGCCATTACCACTCAGATCAACTGTAAAGTCTGTCAGGGAGTAATTAATCTGGATGGCCGACAGCACCTCCATGTTGTTAAATGTGCCGTCTGCAATGAGGCCACAGTAAGTTTCGCATACCCCCCCTCGAGGTCATTCCGGTTGTTTTCATTCCATGGCTGGGCAACAAAATGGGCAGTTTCCATAGACACATAAAACATATAGGTATTATTTATCTATGACATATAATACATATAAATGTTATATGTCTATAGTAGGTTTGTATCTGAAGACGAACTCCTTAGGGATTAGGTGTCATGCCGCGTATCTAACACTCGCGATTTCATGTTAGTATCTCTACTTATATCATGTCCCCATCTTATCAGGTTGAAATAGGTGGGTGGTGATTTATTATCAGCTAATCCGACTCATCCAATCGATCACATGATCACGTGATCACATGATGTATTATTATCCACTAGTTGAGAACATGGATGCTGATAGTCCACAAGAGGCTATGTTGGCAATCCCGCCATCCTGATACTAGGGAGGTTGCGGAGTTGCGTACCTCACTACAAAACCGTAATTTTAACGATTTTACATACTAAAGTATAATGACTCACTCGGTGAGCCATTCGCTCACTCAGTGAAAACATTTCTCACTTTGAATCAGTATTACTAGTGATTTAGTGCACAATATGGGTGCAAATGTATGAATGTGTCTGATACATTAGTTTATAACATTGGTGATAGTCTACCAACCGTAGCAGACTTACTTGATTGAACTAAAAAGAGTAAAACAGATTATGTATCATTGTGTGGAATTTTGAAGAAATGTTGTACGAACATGTGGAAACTCGTCTGCATCTGCGCGACAATGACGTCAAGGTGGGACCGTTTTCGGTTTACGTATACGGAAACGGAAATGCAAATCCGCAAACTCTCTATTTTATAATTTGTCTTATCTCTTTACAGCCCATAAAGTGCGCTCCACCTGGTAAGAAATACGTGCGATGTCCGTGTAACTGCTTGCTCATCTGTAGTGTGACCGCCACAAGAGTCGCCTGCCCGCGCTCCAATTGGTGAGTTATACTGAATACTGACCGCTCATTGGTTCCCATAGAGACAAGGATAACCTGATGTCATAAGTTGCGGTGCAGGCCAGCCTGGAAGTATCTAAACATAATATGATGATAAGCATAGCTTGTAAGACAATAATTCATTCGAATACCAACCCTGAATGTGGCACAGGAGCCTGACGTCCAAGAAATCTTTGTCCAGTAAAGCCATTTTAATTTGAATAATCTGAGTGTCGGTTTTGCATATACTAGGGGCTTCATATATAAAACTGAAAGCACACTGAGATGGGAGCGCATTGCATTATCTCTCACTGTGTGTTGATATGATGATATTGATTGTGTTTCAGTGGCCGAACTATTTCTGTGGGAGGTCCTGTTGCTGTAAGAAGGAGTGTGGTATCAACAGTGAGGGCAGCCTGCGCACATTGCAACCAAACTATTGTGGTGAGTTGTACTTTCATACCAACTACAGTGAGAACCACCCCCTTACAATCCCAATGGATCAATTCATGATTTGCTGCCTAGTCTTGTGTCTCTAGATGAAAAACACAAATCAACCATGAACAATAATCCGTGAAGCATAACACTTGCTGGTTTGGTACTGAGCCCTTTTTACCTACCCTAAGGACATGTGAAATATAATAAGGAGAAGAACTCCTAAATATTGCCGACCATGCAGGACGCCACCTCGACATATGTTTCCTGGTTTAGATCCAAATAATATGTTCATTTGTCAGTCAATGTAAGAATATAACTGCTGGCATCCAGGTGGTCTGAGAATCCCCTACTAACAAGGGGAGGTTTTCAGCCTTGTGGGCCAGGGATCTAGAAATAATAATAACCCGTAGTCTGATAAATTGGCGGAGGTGGTTGGAAAACCTCCGCATACCATTGATACCCAGCCTGGCCTTCACCCTCACCCGTTATCAGTTATTAGCCCATATTTACCCCTATGATATCTAGGCTTCTTAGTATCAGGTTTAGGGAAACAGGAGATCTTTAACTTGAGCACATTCGTGTAATCCTATAATCCTATAATCCTATCCCATATAGACAAACTCGATCTACCAGATTGACGGGGATCAAACTCAGTTGCTGACAACGGAATCATGATTCAAGGGTTTTGTTTCCCTGTCCCTGAGTTTATTCTTAGTACAGGTCTTTAGTTAGCCTCTCGATCCAATATGCCCATGTGGCTTCAGATTACCACGATATAAATAATGGACAAGGGTTGAGATCACTCCATGGTTGTGAAAGATCTGCCTCATCCTTATCGTAAAGAAGAGCCTCAGCAGGTATGGTCTAGGTTGACTAACCCCAACCAGGAACCTGAAGAAGGTAGCTGGGAAACGATTCAGTACCATGATCAGGTTGTTACCTTTGCAGTTCCCGCGGGCGAGTGCCCGGAATAAGTTGGCTATCTGTCCGTACTGCTCACGCTGGTCAGCTATTGGCAATGAGCTGGTGAGGAAACGTGTCATCACATACAGTCTTATTGGCATAATCTTTCTGGTCTGTGGTATCATTGTGACTGTAAGTGTATATATTTTGCTTCCGTTTAAACTTCGTATTATTAATCCCTGTGTGGTGACATGGAGTTTGCTTCCTGGTTAACTGAAGACTCTGTTGCAGCTCAGAATATTAGATTAGATTAGACAACTCTCCGGCTCTCTGCTTTTCATCACAACATTCGTATAGATGATATAGATAAAATGCTCTACAACCAGAGAACGCCCGGCAAAACTTGAGATTAAGAACACCCCTAAGTGCAAGAGAAATATGTTGCATTTATTCAATACCTTTCATCAATTTAGTTTGCATTATGGATGTATTGTGCAGTAGGCTGTATGCTATGGAGATGCAGGTTTGAAGAAAATAATTGCATATTGCTGACCTCGTTACAGCTGTACATATGTATACAAGAAAGACACTGTTTACTGTGAGGAATTTTTGACATGTTTTTAGTTGATCAATCTTTCATGTCCGTCAAACAAGTATTTCTGTAACCACCATTCGTGGCAGAGGGAGTTGCTTGCGATAGATGATGCTGGCATGGCCGGTGTAATATAAACCCACTACTTACCACTGCAGTCTGTTCTTTTGGGTTCGGTAGAATCTGAACTTATTATGATTGCTTTTTCCAGACGGTGACCACTATTGAAGCTGCAGAATCGGGTGGGATCTATGTTGTTTGGATTGGTAAGTGAGTTTATTTCTAGTTTCTTCCCGAACTCCACTAGGTAGCAGGCTATAGGCAAATTGTCTTTATCGGTTCCTGTTTTTTCATTTTATAATGCAACAGCTCTATGCAATTCTGTTGGTTGCTGTTTGGCTTATTCATTTTTTATATTACCAACTATTTTCTAATCGTTGATCCTATAGCCAATTGCGGTTTCTGAAAGTGGCTGTTAGAAAGCCAACTTACGCCGGTAACAGTGTACCAGAGATGGGATGTCACTCCCCGTCCTCACCGCGCTCACCTTCCCCACCCCTTTACTGTTTGGTAAACAAAAGAAATTCTTTTAACATGATGCGTACACGTTGTCTTGAACCCGTGACCTTGAACCCTTGTAACGAGTGCTCTAACCACTGATTCATTGCGAGTAATGACAGTCGTTACATATCCACACTAATCTAGTGAAGGGAGAAATTAATACAGCTGGTCTCTTCTCAGAGAGAAGATAACTCCGCATGGAGCGTGATGAATGTTTAGTTTACAAACATAACCCGCAAGCGGTTATCAAGCGAGCATCGATACCAAAGAATGTTACTATTTTCTGTAGGCGCTTTCATTGTGTCATTGCTCAGCTTTATCAGAGCAGCCTACTTTGGTTGTGTGAAGATAAGTCCGATTATCAACTAAACTGAGGTGGCCAACAAGAAACCCGAATGAGATGAAGAAATATAACCCGTTGAATGATATGTGAGCAGAGTGCCTGTGCCTCTAACCAATCAGCACCCGTGCTGGTCAGAGCACCCGTGCTGATTGGTCAGAGACAAAATGGTGCAAACCCAATTAAGCAGATCAATACAGATTGTGGAGCTTCATTACTTTCTACCATTTTCTTATGAATATCCTTTATTGTTGAAACCCAAATCAAACTAATTTTTTTATTATCATGATAAGGAACAGTTTGGTATAATGCAAGGATTTAACATGAATGAATAAATATTTTTCCATCCATCATCTTGTCTTTGTATGTTTGCAGTTATACTGGTTCTATTTTCATAATATATACGTAATAACACCATACGCGGGTGATTGGGCCCCTTATATTTTCTGCCTGATTTCAGATGAGGACGAAATAAGCTATAATAATAGCATTCGGACAGATAGCCAATTTTTTTAACGAGCCCCGCCCCCCTGACCAGATACAGCCCACATCTCCACGCTGATCATGGATTTTTTTAATCGAGGCTGTTGATAGGTTTCTATCATGCGAGACCCAATAGATTACCTATATTTCCTATAGAAACATTACGTCCCAAAAATGGTCTGTTACGGAAGTCACAGGATCTCTTGAAAGTCTAGCTTGAGAAAACTTAATTACGCTGCAGAAATAATGTACATCAGGGCTACCCAAGCTTTTTAGGATTGGATCCACTTTTTGAAAAATGGCCTAATGGGGCTATATATGAGACTTGTCTCAGTGAAGTCAGTTTCTGTGCGTTATGTATCAATCTATGAGATGTGTGTTTTTGTGCACACACTTGATTACCAAAGCTATAATATAAAAAAAACACTTTCACTTACTATTCACCCACACCTTCGATAAACGGGCTGGTGAATGCAATACTGGGTTTCGCGATAATTTAAAATTCCACTTTAGGTTAATGGCCCCGGGGACACGGGTTGGACAACTCGATGTAGATTGTCGCTAGAGTAATGCTGGCTTCAATATGACATTATTTTATACCATAACTGCATTAACTATTTGCCGATTATTAGTTTGTGAAATGAGTGTGATTGCTGTGGGGCTTCCTGCACTCCATAAAATTATCCTCCACTTTAACTCTATGATGCACTCTTTCAACCGTTGAATTTACCTGCTCTGAATACACCTTTCCATCGGATATATAGAAATAAAAACCTATGTTTTCTATATCTGGCCTAGTCCGTGACATAAAGGTCATTTTATGTCACTGGTCGAGTATGTTTGAATACTTGTAAGCATCAAAATGAAGACAAAATAAAGTTAGCTATACCAATATTGCCGCAATACCACTGCAGTATCTGATTGGTCGTTCAGACCGTTCAGTGGATGGATCGTCTGTCTCACAGCAGAAAGACAGTAACTATTAACCTAGAGTTGTCTTCTTGCGACGACATTCCGCGTCGCGGTCAGATCCGGGTTCACGGGGTTATATACAGGGTTCTACAGGACCAGACGAGTCATTCAGGCAGGTGCTTAGCCTTTGGGGTGTGCATTTTTCTTTTTTTACTGCAAAAACGAGGGCTAGGCTCCGTAGAACGCGGAGTTATCATCGTGATGTCTGCCCCACCACCTCCATACAGCGAGCAGGGTTACCCACCCCAAGGTATTTATATTCACTAGTATATACTTACCACTGCTACTGGTACTAGTCGACTATTCATTCCCAAAAATAGACTCACAGTCACTCCACTGAGTCACTCACTCACTGACTCGGTCAATATAATAAACTAAAGAGTCTAGACGTACTAGTCTAATGAATCAATGAACCATTAATGATAATTGAATCGATATGATACTGATAGTAAGTTACTACTTTCTGTTAATGTAGACAGTACTAGTAGTAGTAGGTTAACTAATTTAACTTAATTAATACTAGTATCATGTATGATGTATGGAACTAGGCACCAGCAGTAGAAAGTAAGAAACAGATGCAGGTCTAGCCGTAGCCCTAGCATGTTGTTGTCTTGCTTTAAATAGTTTAGTATCCAATTGACTAAGTTGGCCAAGATCGCTAGCTATCACTGATTCACTGTCAGTGTCAGTATCAAACAATCAGACTGGACTAGTGCCTGTGCTGCGGTCACGCCTGTGCCCTCTCTTCTTCTCAGTGACAATGACTGAGTGAAGTCCTCCATTGGTCCCACCAAAGACATTAGCCATTAGGTGTTACCCGATCAGAACTAATTGAATAAGCTTATTGAGTACTTACTAAGGAAGATACGGTATATTATATACTATAGTCAGTCCTAGAGGCTTCTTTTGTCTCTCAGTTTCTCATGAAGTTGCTGGCGTCATATAAATAATACATAATCGATGTTGTTTTCAAACTACATCTATTCACTTATTTGGTAAATATCCCCATCAGTTCAAAGTCAAGGTCTTTGTTCAATGGAGAGTCACACAGTGTGTTTTCCTACTCAGCTATTGATGACAGTTGTCATGATACATTGATAGACCATTCCTCTAACTGTCAAGACTTCCAAAATCATTACCATCTGGTATGTGTCTTGGATCCTTCTGGTCCAATTTCACTAGGTTCTTACGTTGGCTGTAATTATTACAATTTGCCCAAAGCGGCTAAAAGCAGTACTGCCGGTACTAGTACTGGTTACCCGTTACTTGTTACAAGTAACTAGTAGGTATTACTAATTAGGGTAATACTAGAGTAAAACTCATCTGTTATAAATTGTTTTTGTGAGTGTTCTAAATGAAGTACATGGGCATTTCTCAGGTGTCATTGTGTATGGTCAGTTGTACACTGACTCCCAGTCTTCCTCATTTGTTGGCTATGTCAATGGTTGTTGGTTGCTTGTAGATAAAGGCTATCCACCAGCTGGGGGATACCCACCTCCTCAGCCAGGGGCTTACCCACCAGCAGGGGCATATCCACCTCCGCAGGCCGGCGGTTATCCACCAGCAGGGGGCTACCCACCGCAGCAAGGCCCTACTGGCTATCCCGCTGGTGCCGCTTATCCACCTCCGCAGCAGCAAGCGTATGTACCACCGTCTCAGCAGGTCACAGTGATACACACTGCAACAGGAGGATGCCCCAGTTGTCATGTATGTTACCTAATCATGGCAATGGTCGTTGCCATATATACTAGTTTTAGTACTACAGAATAGTAGCATGGTGGGCGCTGATCAGCCCAAGCTCACCCAGTACAGAGCCCTGAAAAGCCCTTGCACAAACCTCACGATGGTTTAGGTGATGATTTTTATTACTATGTCAGCACTCTTCAGGGCTCTATATGGAGTGAGTGTAAATCAGAGAAATAGGCCGTTATGCTCCATGGAATATGTGGGTTAGACAAGCTGTTGGCCATTGTTCGCCTTTGTGTATGAACCACTCTTGTCTTATCTGTTGTCATGTGAGCGTTTAGGATAAGGCTTCCGCTTGGGTATCCGACCTTGGATATCGTTATTTCAGTGATACACTGTTTGGCAACTTCCCCTACACAGAGTTTGTATAACGTTCCTCTTTATTCTGAATACTTATTCACATGTCTCTCATCATGCCTGAGTTCAGTCAGTACTTGGGAATGTTCCCCACTACCTGACCAACTTTCCAGCTGTTGCATAACACACTGGATTATGGTCATCATCATGAGGACAGCCCAAGCTAACAGGCTAACCGCAAGTAGTAACACACTTGTTGGAGGAAAGCTTTTTTATATCATAAACGAACCAAAACATCGTTCACGTGAATGAAACCACCCAGGGTTGTCATTCTATCGGACTCTGTGAACTCGCCATGTAACTGGATGAAATAGAAGGAGACAGGAAATGGCCTATTTCTCAGAAATTCCTGATTGATGCATAACCCCTGACAATTGCATTCCCGGTCTTAGGTCTGTGGTCATTCTAGTGGAACTGCAATTCAGGAACTTTCTTCTTATACAGTATAACGTCGGACACCCTAGAAGGAACCGATGACTCATTTTAATGTGACTTGAAGCGTTAGGCTATAAGGAGAACTTGGCTCTGGGGAAGCAATGGACTAGGTTAGATCAAGACATAACAGCGACACTTTATACCTTCTCATTTTAAATGTGATCCCGCTTGTCACTTTATATGAGACAGCTGTATGGGCTTCTCTGGCACCGGTGTCCTGATCTGAAGCTTTTGATCTCATTCCAGCCTAGTTATCGACTATGCCAATATGCTGTGAGATACAAACTTATCAGCCGAGTATTATCAGACGGTCTGTCTTTCACAGGGTGGCTCTTTTGAAGACAGTTACGGATGTTGTGCAATATTTCTGGCCATCTTTTTCTTCCCTATTGGGATTCTGTGCTGCCTCGCCATGAAGCAGAGAAGATGTGTTAGATGTGGATACACGACTGGCTAATAACAGTAGTACCTTCAATGGTCCTCTCCAATGCCGACGATATGCATGGTAGACATAAGTTCCTTGATTACTAAATAATCACTACTTCACTATGGTTCATGTGGTAAATCTTCAGGGTCTTGAAACAGGGTCTGGATTAGATTTTTGTTTTATTCTTTTTATTTGATTTCAATAAAACTCTTATACGATATCTCCTGTTTCATATCATTATATATCACTATATATATGAGCTCAGGAATACCTGCGCAATAGTCACTCATTCACATAACTTTACCATTTCGGAGTAGGTAACTTCGCTCTGGCTATGCTGCATATAATAATGCTCGGTTTACATGTAGTCGAAGAAATCCCTAGATGAATATGCCATCAATGAATAATGTCAGGCTTCACACGGTTCGAGCCTCGAGTGGAACAGATTTTTATCTTAACTTTTTTGGAATTTCTGTGATTCGATGGCTTATGAATTTCACAGCGCTGTTTCACTAATGTCTCCTCGAATATTCGATACCACTGGCATTCAATGCTGCGCCGTCTGCACTACTTCAGTCCACGAAGGGATAATCGGCGGCTGTCGACAAGGGGATTAGTCTACAATTTACCCGGTATATAATAAACCTATCAAGACTCTGTGGTCTACGCGGAGTTATCCCCCTAAATCTTAGATAACCTCATAAGAATCATACAGTTTTAATCACCCTATGGCCTCCTTGTCCCCACACAAATAGCAACGTGGATACCAATTTATACTGGTACAATTGAGACCGGGAAACCGAAAGTGACTGCTATGTCAATGGCTGCTATAGACATGGTAACTCAAAGACAGAAGCAGAGATCGGTTCTCAAATGAAAAGGTTGCATATGCAAAGAAGTATGGCTTGTAAATTGT
>Ga0224501_10004631_pt1 | contig 10841 bp, 5 predicted proteins | sample SF_Oct11_sed_USG_4_FD_169105 | JGI IMG/M metagenome (GOLD analysis project Ga0224501, IMG submission 169105) | Sediment microbial communities from San Francisco Bay, California, United States - SF_Oct11_sed_USGS_8_1 | ecosystem: Environmental > Aquatic > Marine > Sediment | place: USA...
GGATTGAACTCCATGTGATGGTTTCCTTAATTCCCTAGCCGGGATTAAACTGCATGCGATGGTTTCACCTACTCTAACTTGACACTGTCTAAGTATTCGACTGCACACGCGGGGTACTCCAGGGGTCCTTCCGACACCCAGGCAAAGATGGAGGGCATGCTCACACTTATTTATGCTCTTTCTACATTGGCACCTGTCTGCTGTGCCCTAAGTGCATGTGTCTATACAAACTACATTACCTAAACTAGAACGTCTCTCACCGGGTGATGGAGTGTGGATGATCAGAGAATCACCAGTCGTGTAGATAGAATAATCAGGTGCGAATAACTTGTATTGCGGAAAAACCGTGCTACTTCGTCACAGAATGTTGCAATGCAGAGTGCAAGAACAACAAGAAAAGAAAGATTGAAGGGCCTCGCTCCTCTTTTATATCACTATGTGGAGGTCAGCCCCAATATAATAACCAATCCTGAAAACCGTAACAAATACTCCACCAATAGATTTAGAGATAGAAAGACGTAACGTCTGAAGTGTCCTTAATTAAAAAACACAGTCAAGTGGCTGGTCTAAAAAACCGCATTCGCACCTTCCTTCCATCCCAGATAACGGGTGCACAGGGCTACTTAGCATATTGTTTTTCTTCTTTGGAATGTGTTGTCTCATGGTCCACTCCAGATATTTCCTTCCCAACATAGTGATGCCATCAATGTAAGATAAGATGATGGTATCACCCATCACCGGTTTTCCTTTGCCAGGGCAGTCACGCTTGATGGTGATGCTTCGAAGCCCCGAGCAGACGGAAGAGTTTAGTGATCAGGTTGCTGAGAGGTCACAACGAGTAGAACGCAAACTAGCAGAGAAAACCAAACCGACTCTAACAACGTTAGAAACGATAATGCAGAAAAGATTACCTACTTCTACAGAGCTGGTTCTCAGGTGAGTTTTCGAATATTTCTGGGATGTGTGCCCATTTCTTTATATCAACCAAAGACCAAGGCAAATTATTTTCCGGTGTAGCGGTCATGCACTTGTCGCATATGACAGAAAGGCATACAGATAGTGCAAGATGGGGCACAATGAACCTCAAGTATATGGTATATTGTTCCGAGACTAAAAAATCATATCAGGAAAGTGAGGGTACTGAATCCAAGCGAGCAATCCAACTGTTACATCCGGAGGTGTAAACAACTGGGCTCAAGGCATAATAACCTGAACCCGGGTAGGTAAAAGAAATAGAGACAGACCTAAAACTAGGTGGGCCACGGGTATCATAAAATTATGTGGGCCACGGGTATCATAAAACTAGGTAGGCCACGGGTATCATATAGCTAGGTGGGCCACGGGTCACGGTCTGCCTCATAGGCGCAGTTGTGAGTTTTCCCAACATATGAATCGGTTCCTCATTCTATGGAAAAAACTCCCCTTCCGTTGAATAAGCAACTAGAAAAGTCTATACATTAAGTGTTCAGGTATTTACTTCCTAGTGTAATTAGTCTAAAAGAGGTGTGTGCTGCAGTCCAGTTGAATGAGTCTTGCAACAGTCATCAGCCATGCAGGGGATTTCCAAGAGATGCGTTTCTGTTTGTTATGTTGCAACTTTCAGTTCGTAGCAATTTTATCAGGCACAAATAGATAGAGGTAAGTGATGTAGCTTTAGGCATCGATATTGCACTGAGTAGAGAATTGATTTCAGTGGACTTTGCCAGTGATGACCAATAACTGAATTTCCCATGACCTCTGTCCCGTGATAAGGTGCCTACTATTATCTATCTGCTCAGATAAATTTGACCACATAAACCGGCATTGTGGCACATGTCCAAGAATGTCTAACAGGAGAGTATCATCAGTACTAGGGTGCAGTGCATACGGCTTCCTGCCAGGTGATGGACTTCTCCAGTCTGTTTATATTTTAAATTTGGCCTGTGCTCAATTCCTCATACAATTGGCATCATAACCGTGTGAGCCATGGAAACCAGTCAGTTTAACCCAAAGGTTCACTGTGGGTGAAGCGATAGCTTAGTAGATAGCGTACTGGGCTTTGGACCCGAGTGCCTTGTTCGATCCTCAGTTTGTGCAAAAACTTTGTCTTTCACAATTCCTCGTTGGTTTCGGATCCCTACGTTTAAACAACGGAGGCCCACCCATAGCGCCACCTTCTCTATGGGTATACGAGTGCAAACGGCAAGTCTCCTATGGTACACTCTGGGAAACGCTTAATTGTAAGACTCGGTAGGCCAATTTCTGCAAACCCCTGACACCGGTCAGGATACGAAAGAAGATTGTGCAAACGGTGTGTTATCTTCAATGTCAGTGTCTCTGGTGTGATCGAACACGCTGCCGTCAATGTATATGATGACATCTCTGCTCGCCGCGCTATATGGGATGTCAGCTAGCTATTCATGCTAAGTCACAGTTTTATGGACCAGCGTAGATATTCCGTTTTCTTTTCTATTATAACATAGATAGGGACTGGTTTATTAATAGCATCCCTGGTGAGGTAGAGTTACTAAGCATTGCAGCTGCTCACTGTGGGAGAGTAGGCATTGCACAATCTTATCAAACTAGGACATGCCAGAGACAAAATTTTCACTCGCTGTCTAATGGTTTAAAGTGACCATTACAGCGCTACAAACCATCCCGAATCTGTCCAGCCAAGCTCTTAGTGTAATGCTTCACAGTGAAGTTAGTTCTGGTAGAGTGTGAGTTGTCCCTAGACAAGCCACCTACACTATAAACTCCTCACAGTTTCAGGTTGTTATAGGCTTATCGTTAGATAACCTACATACTCGGTGTTAAGAGGCTACCATTACACAAACCTTTAATACACCTCGGCATCCAGTTTCACAATTTGTTTCATCATTTGTAGATCACATCGGAGGTTAACATTTCTGGAGACAGACATGCAAGCCTTCACTAAAACTATGACAGATAATTTATATGATCAACGCTTTGCACATGTTGGCAGACATTATAGGCAGTCTATCTTTAAGGTAAGCATTCGAATGATGGATCAATGTGTGAGATTCCCGCATCGGTCCTCAAAACTATTCTAATAGTCCTTTATTCAACTGACGTGTTGTCAAACAGCTCTGCATTCGTGTTCCTTCAATTTAGAGAGTTGTCTACCTTTTTTACGAAGTTTACAGTGAGTACACAGTACACAGTTTCGTTTTACTGATTTCAGAGCTCAATGCGATTGTCTGCTGGGTCAGCTGGCACTGCAGAGTGATTGCCCCTCCATACATTCATATCAATGTAGATGGGTGTGTGAGAGATTCTGACATCGATCCTCAAGACTATCCTGAATACTTTTATATTCAACTGTGACATGTAAATAGCTGAGATGATGAAATCTACTGCACGTGCATATTTATTGAAATCCCCTACGCCAAAATGAACCACTTTTGACTAATGAAGGATACCCAACCGCAATGCGATGTGCTAACATTGTTAAGGTTGACCAAACACCCAAATTGGAACTTTTAGCTTTAGTTTGAAAGCTCAGATAGCTAAATTAGATCCTATAAAAAGGACTGAAATGTAAGAAATGTGATCTCATCACGCTCGCTGAATCAGCGATAGCTGGATATATGAGTGGTTAGCACGGTGAGCTCAAGATTGGAAGACCTTGGGTTTGAAGCCCAGTTACGGTGGGTTCCCATTGGTGGTGTGAGCTCTACATACCATTACTAGCACAAAAATGGAACAATAACTTGCCTCCCTAGTAGGGGAGACATTGATACTGGCCCACCCGCGACATCCCATGCTAAACTATAAGCCTGACTGGCTGACTAACTGTAACAGGCTAAACCGACAGCTTTACTGTGAGGAAGTCATCTGAAGACAACAGGTTTGGCGGAGCAGTTTTCCATATGTTAAAGTTGTTGTAGTTGGATAACTTTAGTAAGCGCCGAGTGGACACCTTACGCGGCGGACCGAAACGCTACAAGGGCCATAGATTTTCATCTCACGAGAATGGATACCAGTTTGTACCATTCATATATCCGAATGGTGATGGAGATGGTTAGTTACCTTTCTCTGTGTATATTATTATTTTCTGTACGGGATCATGGGTTTGGCACCGTAGTTAGCAGAGTGACTTTATCAAACGAATTGAGATTGAAACCCCTTTGTGCAACTTTTTTTGACCCCACTACCCAGCAAGCCTGGGCTGCTCCAGGCTGCTTGTATAAAAACCAGTTCTTGACCAACACTTATGGTTAGTCCTTAGGACCGGGCATATACAATTGACAACTGCCACTTTTTAACACAGTTGTGCTCCCCGACTATTTTTTAATGCCTATTTTGTTTATGCAAATCGAAGCCAAATCTTGGAATAAATGCATGCCATTTACAGCATATGTTAATGACTGTTCTTTTACGACTGAACTGTCATACATGATCAGCGAGTTTTCTACAAGCTGTCCCTAACCAACCAACTCCTATTCAACTTCAGCATTATCATACAAAGGAGAATATTCCTGACAAAATATCGCTCTTTGTATAGGTTTAAATACCCATCTATCGGTGTTCGTATCTCTATGCAAGGTATGACGCTATTTGTGGTTTATGTTGTTCTCTGCTAGTGTAATACTTTGCACGCTTCCCTCCCCGACTCCATACAGTGGCTCTTCAGTTCAAAGGACATTTTAGTTTTTAATTCTTTGTAAAATTGATTTTACTCGGATGAAAGCTTTTATAAAATGTTACTTCCCTTTGAAATGAGCTCTTTTAACTGACAAGTCACTGTTTTTCCTAGGAATGAGTCTTTATTAACCCTCCCATTAGCTGGTGTGGCTTCAGATTACCGCGGTATAAATAATGGAGGTCCCAACCAGAGACTATTAGGTCAAGATCACTCCACAATTGTTCAAGATCCGCCTCTCCTTTCTTGTGAAAGGGTGGCCGAGGTGTGGGGGAGGGTTGAGGGAAAGGATATTTGGTTTGGTGGTTGATGTTTAAAATGTCTCATAGGGTGATTGACCTTCAGCCTCCCAGGGCTACCCATCCTGTCTTGATACACAATCCTTATGTTGAAATTCACCGGTATACTGGTTTAGAGTGTGATTGGTCCAGGACATATTCAGAATTCCCTATGCCATTCTTGCCCAGGCCTTGTAGCTTATTAAAACCTGCACCGCGCCCTATGGGATTGGCTGATACCACCACTGTGTACACCTTATTACCCTCTGATTGTGTGTGCGTGTAAAAAAATAATGGATTAACTCAGTAGTATTTCAAAAACATATTTAGCTTTTCGGCCTCTTCGCCCGATGCTAGACGTCTCGTTACTAGCTCTTTATTTATTATTTTTTAATGATTTTCTGATCAGACGACCAGTGAAAAGTTGGTCACGCTGGGCGCCTGGGAAATATGAGTTTAGCAGGCGCCTGGCCAAACGAGCGGAGACAGCCAACTACATTTCAGCTAATCAAAACTGACATCCGTTAGTACGCATTAGTTAGCTCGAAAATGAACACCACCGGTACTAAAATTTTCACCAGTGAGTGGGTACTATTTGGTCGGCTGATTATTACAATGCGAGACGTCTTGACTGTGTGCTGTTCGCCTGCTTTCATTATACTCAGACACCTTATTAGTGGGAATATCGAACGTCTAGCACCGGGCGAATAGGCTTTTTATTTCTTCGTCTTACCTCTCGCCTAATGGACTAGTGGTTGTCTGCCAGGTTTTATCATGCAACTACCTTCTATTGAGTGCATGTTCATTTTGTCGGCCACAACTTCAGTATTTTTCCATCTGTTTCAGTCTCCCACATTGTCTTTTTTTCCGTGGTTATCTCAAAAGTTTTCCTCAGTTTGGATTTGTACCCCGAACACATAGAGGTAGTTATCTACGTCCGAACCACACCCGTTAAGGTCACTCTTTTGTGTTTCAATCTCCCACATTTTATCTTTCCTGTCCTAGTTATCTCGAAGGTTTTTTTCTCAATTCCAACACACAAATCCCTTGAGAGTTGTAACTGCCCTCACTCAGCCTCTTTACTGGTGTCATCATTTTAAAAACATTATCATTTCAAACTGCATACTAACTAATCCACTAAATGGATTTAAACTAATGAGCCCTTTGCTATCTCACATGCACAAACTGTACTAGACCTTAGTCAACAGGCAGAAAACTCCCATGCATGAGTTGAATCGGTAATAGATGACTAGTTGTCTCTGGAATTTTAGGTCAGCGTGTAAAAACTGCTTCATTGTCTTTGCATAAAAGTCTGTTGTATAACCATACAATGATCGTACAGATGGGGAACTCTATACTTGTTATTCTTGCCCCCCATATCTGAGATTTACTATGGATTGACCAGTGGCTGCACTTTCCTTCCTTATTTGATACCCAATTAGGTTCCCGCACTCTGCGATTGCCTGCCTCAAGTTCGTGAATTTATTGCTTCTTATTTTAACTAGAGTTATGCCGGACCAAAGATACCAATAACACAGTCTTGCTTTTTTCAGGGGGAGTTTGATGATTTATTAAAATGGCCTTTCAATGGAAGAGTGACTTTACTGTGCCTGCACCGAAGATCCGATGAAAATCAAAGATGGAGTTTCAAATCCTCTCGCAATAATCAGTCATTTTTTAAGTGAGTCAACTGCATATAAATCTGTCATTTATAATCCTAAACCAACTCCCCTATCCCATAATTCCACACTACTCCCCAATCCCATAATCCCACACTACTCCCCAATCCCATAATCCCACACTCCTCCCCAATCCCATAATCCCACACTACTCCCCAATCCCATAATCCCACACTACTCCCCAATCCCCTATCCCATACCTGATAGTTAATACAGTTATTACCTTTACAGGCCGACACGAGAGATGAATCCAGCGACAGGAATCCCCAAGTTTTTGGAGCTTACCAAACTTACCCCGCCCAGCGGTTTCCTTCACAATGATACCCTCTTCGTACAGATTTCGGTAGAACTGTTGTAATTGCCACAGCACAAAATTTGGGAGTTATCCTCACATACCTTTCTTTGCTAAACATTTACTATTCGTTGCTAAGTTACGCATGGTGATGATATATTTGCACAACATAACCCCATGATTTACTCTAGTTGAGTTTTTATTTAATATTTTAAGTCACAGGCATTGTTATATAGTGAAGATGTGTTAATGATCTTACTCTCGAATTTGGATCTCACAGACTCCAGTCTCTGTGACCATATTCACTAAGAAGTTCTACTCACTTCCAGCAAATCACACAGAGCATGAGTGCCAGTTGATTCGAAGAATAAATTGTGCAAGACATGACATACATGACCTTGAAGGCACAGGAGGACGCCAACAATACTCTGTATACGTTCTCCCAGTGATATATTCTTTAGGTCACCGATTCTTCCTAAAGATATTTTACTTCTACAATTTAACATCTCATCTGTATTAAGCCTTCTGCCATTTCCCCTATCATTATATTGATTTTGTTACAACTAATCGTCTTGTTAATTTTCTTTCTATCATTAAAAGTAGCTATTATAGACTGTCCAGGTTGATAAAACCACATCTGCCAAACTAAACTTGTGTTTGCGAAATGTAATTGTCAGAATTGGTGTCATGGTTTTATCAAGAAAAAAACTCTGCTTGTCATATCAGTTTATTACCAAACTACTGTTTACGAAAACATATCTGATTTGTTCAATTTATATGTGATCAAGGCGACCTTATAAGTATGCGGGGTATATTGGACTACAACTTGATGCTGGTGCAACAAACAGGCTCACTGCAGAATTTCTGACCAATTGAATCGCGTGAAACAGTAATAAAAACTATTGGAAATTATGTTTCCCTTGATGTAAAAAAGACATAAGGTTTTATTTAAGTTATCCGTGTGAAAAAAATGATCAAATCTGTTTCGAATCTATGCCAGATGAAACTCGTTGGTCGCATATTTTTCAGAAAATCTAGTTGGACAATGTTTGTACAAATCGTACAATAGTAATGAGTTGGTCCATTTTAAATTCAAACTACAAGCCAGCAATCTGAAATTGATTTCAAATACCATGTTACTCAAAATGATCATGGATTTCTGCCAAGGGTGCCAGAGCATTAGCTGAATTATAGCTTCAGGTTGCCGCAGTTCGGAAACTCGCTTTAACAGTATGTTTGATGAATATATTGATAAGCTGGGTGTAGGATGCTCTGCTTCAGAATTTGCTTTCGGTTAAGTGTTGGCAAAACCTGCTTGTTTATGGTTTATTGGAGATCAGGTATGAGTTAACACTGATCAAACAGGTTAACTTATTTACCAATAGCCACTAGTCACTAGCCACCCATCATTAACCATTAGTCATTAACCATTAGTCACTAGCAGCTAGCCGCTAGCCACTAGGTGCTGGGCACCAGCTACTAACCACCTACCAGAGGAGCTGTAAGATTATCCCTATATACACAATAATAGCCCCAATGCTCAGTTGCTCACTGACAGCGGTGAGAAAATTTGCTCTGAAACCCTAGTTCTATTTTTCTGCACATTTTCTCCATTCAGTCTGTTGTTGTTGTTCTTCTTCTTCTTCGTATCTCCATGACAGGATAGCTGTCAGGAGTGGTGCAGGTACCCCACAGGTGCCCTGCATAGCTGTCAGGAGTGGTGCATCTTGAATCTACTGAATCTTGGGCTCAGCGTTTCCCAGTGTGTGTCATTAGGAGACCTTCCGCTTGCACCCGCTTGCCTATAGAGAAGGTAACTATATGGGAGGGCTTCCTGGGATTCAAAATCGACAAAGGTGTCACGGAAAACAAAGTTTGTGCCCGAGCTGGGAAACGAACCAGGGACTCCAGGCCCAAAGCCCAGGACGCTATCCCACTAGGCTATCGCTTTAGTCTGTTGTAACTAGAGGTCTAGAGTGCAGTTGCTCGGTTTTTTGCGCACTTCAGCGGGTAAATCAACGGAAACACAGTTCCGTGTCTGTTGAGTCAATGGTCCATAAAATGGATTGATAGGGCTCTAATTATACTTATCGCATGAGGTGCTATCCATTTGAGGTGGCTATAGGGCACACACTGCCCACTGGTTCATTATAATGAATGTATCTCACTACATCTGTCCTCTCTGTGGCCCGATTTCAATTCTCGGCCGTAGCAAAGTATTACAAGGGATTTTTCGCTCACTGATCACACGCGCTGCCTGCCTGATCACACGCGCTGCCTTGTACACTGGTTTAGGAGGACCAAAGGCTTGGACCACAGCTGAAACGATGGTTAAAGGTGGAATGGCGCCCCTTTAGAAAAACTTGCCTTCAATCTCATGATGATCATGAGATGCATATGCATCAATCTGGTCTAAGGGTCGAAGGCAAACAAAAAATCCTTTAAATGTTATATTTTGGAAAGATATAGTATAGGAACCGGAAAAAGCATTTGACCGGACATGATAGCAGATTTCTTTATTCACAGAAACTTGTTTGAATTCCTTTTGCGATTGAAAGGGCTATCGGGCTGAAATAAAAGGTTACTTGCATATGTTGCATCTCTCACCCAGGTAACCCCCTCTTCTATAATCGTTACATTCGGTAGTATAAAGCGATTGCTCTATAGTGCATTGGGTCTTAAGACCGGAGTTCTTGGTTCCACTCACAGTTCGGGCAAAAACCTTATCTTTCGCAACACCCTCCTCAGTTTCAGATCTCTAGGCAAGGACACCCACCTATAGAGTTACCTTCTCTATGGGGCACGCTGGTCCGACAGAAAAATTTCTAGTGATACACCCTAGGAAACGCTGAGTCTAAGACTCAGTATGCCAATTTCTGCAAACCCCGGACACTGGACAGGATACTAAAAAATGATTATGTGATCATTTAGCGGCTGCAGTAGAACGCTGTTTTGTCAACAACAACAAAACAACAATCCAAGTAAATCCTTTCACATAACCTTGGCATGGGTAATATTTCTTGATATTGTTCTCCAATTCAAGCACGAAGACACATTTGTGGAAAAGCTGATCTATCGGAAGTGTCCCAGTCACATAGATTCCCACGTCACGGAATTTACCTGAAAATAGATTGATACAGACTTGTGTGTTGTGAACAAAAATGATTGATTAATCTTTATTTTCTCAGTTCTGCCCGTAACAATAATAGATATACATGTAATAATATTAATAATGGCAATAAAAGTAATGAATCAAAAATAAAACTAACTAAAATGAAAATAAAACAGTTATAATGATAATAATAATAATATTAATTTTAACAAAAAATAACAAATAATGAAAATAAAATAACAACAATAACAACAATAATAAAAAACATTAAGGTAATAATCTAAGAAAAAGGACAATATTCGCGTGATTGCTGTCGGACACAGACGCCATCACGCGAACAGATAGGTGCAGGTTAAAACTCACGGAGTTTTGGGCGCAATGGAGTTGTCCTCTCTCAATGTTTTGCGTGTCTAAGGACAGAAAAGTTGTGCAGTCTGTTACACAGTCTGTTTCCCAATAACGAAGCAACCCATGAAGCGATCATAGAATAAATAAGCGATCGATAGCTAGCCTTGACGTTTTGATAACGTTGACACTGTATAAACTAGCAGGCCCACCCTCGTTGTCACCAACATTCAGGCATGGAATTCTGTTTTCGTTATTGAATTCACTTTCAGATGCAGCCAAAGGTACATGGTTTGTATTAATGCGCTTTTCATGCCTACCTTTGAGCATTGGAACCGAGAATGCATCTGAAAGCTGCGGTTTCAGACGCCAAAACTCGATCATGCGAATACACCTATTTATTAATAATATCCTATAAAAAATAATCTTAGTATAACTTAGAAGGTGTGAAAGTATAGTGTTTGATGAATAAAAACAATATTAGTGAAAT
>Ga0224501_10004632_pt1 | contig 10841 bp, 8 predicted proteins | sample SF_Oct11_sed_USG_4_FD_169105 | JGI IMG/M metagenome (GOLD analysis project Ga0224501, IMG submission 169105) | Sediment microbial communities from San Francisco Bay, California, United States - SF_Oct11_sed_USGS_8_1 | ecosystem: Environmental > Aquatic > Marine > Sediment | place: USA...
CGTAGACAACTGTCGGGCTAGTTGGTCGGGCACACACCCATTGAGACTGCACTATTTGAGATCATTCTCGATGAATTTATTTAACTTAACAGTTAACTGCTAGGTTAAGCCGGCTGTTATAGTTTTAACTTGGATGTTGGTTTTCTTAAGACAAGTTATTACTATTACTAGTTAACTTAATGAAAAAGTTAATCTAATTTCTAAATCTAAGTTATTCTTTTGCTCTCCTCTCGCTTAACGACACTAGAGTGATAGACATATGAAGCTTGTTTAGCTGGCGTTTCGTCTGGCAGGCGAATAAAGTGTCCGAACTATCGGAGACGCCGTGCTCTTACATTCGCGGACAGAGACGTTTAGAAACATGAGCGAACTCATGAAGCAAATCAGATGTGATGAAGGGAGCAGCCATGTTGCTATCACGTGACCAGAAATAGCAGTATAGCCATAGACAGAGCTTAGTAGATTTCGATATTTAACGATGTATCAGGCCTAACCAGTATAAGGCAATAAAAGTTACCTTCGTTTCCGGGTGATATTGCAGAAGTTGAATCAGTCGCGACTGGGCCGAGAAGCTGTTAACATCTCTATTAGACCTATCAGGTAATATAAGGTGCATCAAAGGCAATTTTAAAGCAACTATGTCATAACTAGTTTCTGGGGTGCGAATTTCTTTGACGCTATTCGTTGACAGTTTCAAATCCTGCTTTGAGCTTCGAAGAGTATAACGTGGAAACGCGCCCATCCATCCAACTCGCAGTCAAACAACAAAGTACTTCGAGCCTTTGTGACATGGGCGTGAAGTAGTGCTCCTCAATTGACCACTGTACCCATGAAATAGGTCAAATGCATGATTGATAGAGAACTACTCGCCGACAGTTGAGTAAACTATATGACGTTACGTTACGTGTAACTCAGTCGGTCTGGGTCATAGATAACACCTAACAGTAACAGTAGATTCGATTGTCACTCACTTACTAGTCTAGTCACGTCACTAACTGAGTGAGTGAATCAATCAATTCGATCTCGCTACTCACTGTTAGTGAGTTAGACCACTGACCTGACTGATACATTAAATTTATTTACCCGTTCAATGACTAGGCTGCGTACTGTTTCAGACTCAGCCATTCGGTTTCAATGGTCCTATCAATCATTGAACTTTTGAAGTGAAATTTTTTATTTTAGTCTCCGGGAGTGTGACTATGAGCATTGCGTGCCACCGTCACTTGATAGCGAAATATTTTAAATGAATCCTTTTATGAGAGTTAATGTTCAGTGAGTTGCTGACCTTGATTTTGCCAACTTCTGATTTGTGTGCCCACAGATGCTGGGCTTCTCCCACTGTTTGCATGTGATCAATTTCCCCATTTTCCTAGCTATTGTCTTGCGGGTGGGTGTCCTTACCACCGATTAAATTGTTTTCCTTTAGATCCAGCATGTCTTCACGAAAAGTAGGAGCGGGCAAAGCTAAGCCCAAGAAGAGGGCACAGCGCGCGACCAGTAATGTCTTTGCTATGTTTGACCAAGCTCAGATTCAGGAATTCAAAGAAGCATTCAACATGATTGACCAAAACCGAGATGGATTCATTGACAAGGAAGACTTGGCAGATATGCTTGCATCTCTAGGTAGGTCGACCCTCGATTGTATTCCGGAGATTAGCGTAATCATTACCTACTATTACTGGTGATTTCATTAACTTGGGTAGAACCTATCCTTCATTAGAGATTCTGCATGTCTGAGTTGATGAATATTTCATCCCCAATTGTTTCTTACTTGGTCTCCACATCAGCACTCCCTAATTGCCCACTTTTGCGCCAACTGTTATTGTCGGTGTCAGATATGTGCTTGAAGTATTCTTAGATGACCCTTGAAGCAGTTAGGAGACTGTAATATATTTTATGTCCCAGGTTATATACCGTATAGGGCTATCACTTAGATTACAGTATCAGTAAATTCCACTAGTTTATGACTACTGCCCCCACTTCTACTCTGAATGCAAACTTTGGATTGGTCTATATGAATGTTATGCCTATAGCATGAACTGGTAAATATCAAGGGCGGGTTTATCCTAGTTTTTGGCTACTAGCTATGAAACCCAGACAACTAATGAGAGTTGATAGGAAGTGTATCTGATAACAATCTGTAAATCTTTTAAGGGTGGGTCCCTTGGCTGAAAGGGCTGTGCACACGGGAAACCGCCTCTTGGGCTAAAAGAGAAATATTAAAAAATCTCTCTGGCTAGAGGCTACAGAATGTTTGGTTGGTCAATAACAAAGCCCGGTCAGAAACTGACCCAACCATGGCTTTTACCCTCAGGCTAAAATAAGTCCATGTAGCTGGTTGTGGTGCTGATTGTGTGTCATGCAGGTAGGTGTGTGGAATTCGTGGAATGCGCTGTCACTAGCTTATAGCCTCTTGTGGCCATGTAATGCTATCGATAGTCAATACCTGGCACAGTTCATTGCCCAATCACAATGCCCTGTATTTGCCCTTATCATTATTCCCCGTTGGTACTACAGAGATCTACTTTTAAGTCTGGTCTGTCTAAAGTGCACTACACTGTGAGGCTGCCAGGTGAAGTTAAAACAAGAATCACTTCCCTCCAATAATAATGCTAAAAAGTCAATATTTCCATAATCTCTTCACCAAACAGTAACCATAATATTGACCTACTGAGAGCTTCTCTAAACTTTCCAAGTTCCTGCATTCTACCACAGATTGTAATGATTTACAGGTAAGAACCCAACAGACGATTACTTGGAAGGCATGATCAACGAGGCTCCAGGACCGATCAATTTCACTATGTTCCTGACCATGTTTGGTGAAAAGCTCAACGGTACTGACCCCGAAGACGTGATCAAAAATGCTTTCGGCTGCTTTGATGAAGATGGAACAGGTAAGAGCAGGCCACATATTTTGCCTACAGTGAGGTTCCAACACTTGCTAGTGTACAGACATAGGGGCTGGGTTTGATTTAGGTTTGTTTGTAAACCTCTGCTGTTTTATCAGTCAAACACGCCATTCATTAAGGGTTACTAAATCAGGTCTAGGTGAATGCACGTTCAACAAGTCCTAGGCGACATACTCTATCATCCTCATGTCATTCATCATTACTTTTTGTCGGAGAATCTCACCACTACTAAATAACACTGGCTCATCAATCTATGTGTAGTGCATCGTCCTCTGGCTTTCGTCATTCTATTCATCAGTACACAGCTCAACATTATCTCAACTAAGAAGTAATATTCAAATGATCGAATTACCTTACCTGTGGTCAGTCATTTCTAGTTCTCTGAGCGCATGCATGGATACTCTATAATCACACCACCCACCCGCAGTTTATTCCTTTCATTGTTTTCTCTAATAATCTGACTATCCTCACTAAACTATGCAGCATCATTATAAAACTGTACCCAGATTATAGACGGAGGTGACTCAAATGATGTAAAACTTTCACCAGCGCTTGAAACAAACCTCAAATGCGCCAATTATTCTAACCTGGTGTTGGAACACAAGGTAGACTGTCTCTCTATAGAATGCGGTCGAGACTCGAAATTGTAATGCATAATATTTCACTGAAACTTGCGGTCTCATCCCTCAACTATGCATGCCATTTCCTATGAATAGTAGTAACATCTATTCCGATATATACCATCATGGAACGATATATACCATCATGGAACGGTTAGAAATACAGACGCTCAGACTGTGTGACCTATAGTCACTGGCCTGGAACGGGTGATCGTCGATACCTCGCTTGTTGTCATGGGCGCTAACTAGCTCCCTTCTGGCAATAGCAGTTATGAGTGGCAATGTTTCTAAAATGACTACCTAGTTGTGCTAATGATGGACCGTCTCAACATTTAGACAATTCATAATTCCATTGTATCGACCTTCCGCTCTTCACACCCGATTCCTCACACGAGAAGAAACACAGCAATGTGGAGTGGCATATCTCTCCTGTCAACCCCCGCCTTGCAGTATACAAACACAGACACATTGGCATGTTCATATGGATCAAATCAGTTAGAAAATTACTAGCATGTCCCCAGTTATCTATTTGTTCAGCTAAATGAAGAATACAATAAGTTTATTCATTGGCTTATTCTGTTAGCATGAATGACTGTTCAAGTCATTTGCGTTAGGCCTACTTGAATGCTGGACTAGTAGTTTTTCAAACTGTGTGTAGTTTCCGATGTTGTTATTGGTGTGTTCATAGATATAAGGTAGAATGCTTGTATGTGTCTACATGTACTAGAGCTGTTACATTATCTTATCTTAATTACGCAAGGAAAATATGACGCTTAGGAAAATCTGTAGAGTAAATATCAGTAAGGCCCTGACTAGCCGTTACATGACTCACTGGAGGTGTTTGTGTCACTGCACATAGCATTTCCTGCGTATTACCAGTACCAGGACCATGGGCGATAACAACTCATCTATCATAAGTCAAATGACATGTCGGTATGTGACCAAGTGGAGACTCCCATTGCGACACGACACTAAGAAGAGTGTTAAATTTAGTCTTTGAATTCCTCCCAGGGATTGTAAATGATCGCTGGCAATGACCTGGCCTAGAATAGTTCAGACATGATGACAAGGCTGTCTTGTTCGCTGCTCATTCTACATGTCGGTTAATTTACTTGCGCTCCAGGATACTTTTCATATCCCAATGTATCCTATCCTCACCTCCCCACAACCTTCACAGTGACAAACTTTTGTACTAGCATTGTACTAGAGTTGTCTGTTTACTTACAGTGGGTAAACATACACACCCAAAAGTAATTGCGCTACATTCTGTAAGTTATAGATTACTGTTAGCAGATTAGATCTTTTGTTGTAGGTCATTTGAATGAGGACTATCTAAGAGAGCTGCTCACTACCATGGGCGACAGGTTCACAGATGAGGAGGTAAGAAAGTGATGCTACCTGGCTGTGTGAATGACCACCCTCCACCACTGCTTGTAGTAGCCATGGGGTGCATGCATTACCTCACGCATGACCGCAGTCTATTGAATGGAGTGCGTGTGATACTGGGCGCTGAGTACGCATTGTATTAGGTACCAACATTGTGTTACGTTTTTGGGGTGATATTTCAGACAGCGTATTAGAGCACCTTCTTAAGAAACAGATCTTAAAAGATGATGAGCAGACTGTCATTGGAGTAGATTCGTTTTGTTTCACCCGAAAACAGACATGTTCGCAAAGTCAAGCAAACCAGACACGCTCTCATGATAGCTAGCCAAACATGTAACCAACAGAATTCCATTCCATTTCCTGTCTTGTATCCATCGCACCTGATAAGGCTAGTATGTGATGAAAAACATTCAAGGAAGACTAGACCTGTTAATCGTAACACCGGTGTGTATACATTCCCCGATGATACTGTTTTTATGGAATGGTAGGTTTCCACCGGTATAGGGTTGGATACTGAAACCAAACTGTCCTACCCAGCTGGTTGTTAGTTGGATTTTTCCCTAAGTTCCGGGCCAGTGGAAATCCATGTCACGTTGATCAAGGCAATTAGCCATCTGTGGATTTGGAGCTGTTCCAACCAAAGTTCTGACGTGTTTGCGCGTTCAAAAAGATACGCCAGTTCTATTTGCCAGAATTGTACCCTTGTCTGTCAGTCAAACGCGATAACTATCTCGCCCACTCGTTCTCAGTTTGTATCGGTATGGAGTTAGAATTATCATAAATCATGTTGCAACATGCTCGGTATGTCATTCTGTGTTGTGTAGCAAAGTTACAATCTCAGCGTTTCGCAGCGGTTGCGACTCCAGGGGCCTAGTATCCAGGTTGCCTGGGTTGGTAATGCCAGTAACCACATCACTTAGCTAGACTTGATTCATTTGGAAGTGACTACTACTAATGCTCAGTCCAGAGTCCACAGGGTATCTGTTGTTCTCCATGTTCCCAGCGAGTCATCTGGAGTTGTCTTCCTTTGTAGGTTGATGAGCTATTGCGGGAGGCACCAATCAAAGGTTCTAAGTTCAATTATATTGAGTTCACGAGAATCCTCAAGCATGGCAAAAAGGATGCCGATGAATAAACTCTTTTTGCCTCTATAAAAAACTGCTGAACCAGTGACTTTGTTATCATTTCCATATTTGGTATGCTATTACCATATTTGGTTATAATGCAGTTGGCATGGCATATTCAGTCTTTCCTTGTTATTACTACTATGGTATGATGATATATCTGATGCTGACTGCCATTTGTAAATTTTCATCACCCCTAAGGGATTATCGAGTGACATGGGATAAACCAATGCTTCTAGATTTAGGTTTTAATTTGTCACCAGCTGTTTAATCGATTTTGGCACTCTTATACTTTGCCGAGTTTGTAAATCAAGTAACAAGAATTCCTTAAAGCTAAGAACATTCAATATCGACCCAGCACTCGTTGACTACCTGTAACAAGTAGCTTAATTTGGTTTTCATAGCTCTGGGTTATCCTTATTTTACAATAAAATGTTTTATTAAACTATTGTTCACAGGCTGCATTCTCTATTTCATCTTTGATTTGTTTGTGCTTTGTCTCACAACTGTTGCATCATCGGAAGGGTACCGGGCCTGCCGTTTAATAGTCAACCAACACTAGTGAATCATTCAATGCTCCTATTGAATATAAGTGATCACTGCAACACTTAGTGCATCCTACCATATTACTAATGTGTTGAAAATATCGAGTCCTTCGATCAGGTAGAACCATTATATCTGCTGCTTGAGGCATTTGATGAACTTCAGGCTTTACTCATGATCAAACGCGTGGTACCAGTCTCCCATAGTCTCTACTCCCATGCTGGGCGCTTGCCGTTTTTGTAAAACCCTCTGAAAGCATCATAGTCAAACATGATAGGTGGAGAATGTGGCGAGCGCATGGTGTGCATTGTGTGATGTATTCTGGGACTAGTTGCCTATGAGTTGTACTTATTTGAAAAATACCTGCAGATCTACAATGTCAAGTCATATCCTGCACACAATCGCATGGTAAGATAATCCTTTTGGTTATTGTGACATTTGATGATCCTGTTTCACAGCTCTAGATGAAAAGACCCTTGTAATTCAATACATATATACGTAAGTGCGTGTGCATATAGTGTACATCTTTATCTTGTATTCACTGGATATTGACCTAGTTGCGCATATTGACCTGTGACAAACGGTATATCATAAATCAACCAGTCAATCGCACACAGCATATAGACCTTTTGTCTCCGCATCTGCAGATTACACATAGATTATGATTAGATATTTAAAACTAATGAGCCCGCATAAGTAAACTATTATTGTGATGCTTTTCAATGCATGAGAAATTGACTCATACTCTCTAGCTGTATCAGACACTTGGTAGTCAGCACCAGTCATAATTTTGTTCCCTGTAAAATGAACAGGATTAGAAGTCCCTCTCACAGCAAAGTCAGCAATCCTAGTGGTACTGTGGTAGCCAGACCATCTGTCTACCTGGGGATAGTCATGTGGATGTGATGATTGGTGTGACCTGGCTCTCTGATCACACCCACGTCGAACCAGTACTGGTTCGCTCGCCCGCCACATGCTACACCACCTGGATACTGATGGCTTATATTATTTGGGAGTTGTTCCCGCGATGAGCTGCGAATGCGTACGTAACGGCGTGTGGATTAGATGTAGTCTTGTACGGGACGACGGTACGTCGCATAGCAACCTCTAAAGCTTCCGTTGCGAATTCACTCCTAACCGCTAGATTTTACTGAGTATCCAGCAATTATCATGAGTTTACCTCGATCAAACGCAGTATCGCCCGCCGGCTCAAGGGCCAGTGGGAAAGACTCACGTAAGTAAAGCTCCTTCTACGACATCTAACCTCTGGTGATTTTGAGTCACAGTCCCAGAACTTATCTCATTGAATTGTAATTCAGACTTGTCACTTGGAGTTAGACTGAGTTAGAGTTCTCTTGGCCATGGTCATGCTGCCGGGCGTCACTCACTGGTTCTGTTTGTGACTTTGTCTACTCGCAAATATTTAGTATGATTTGCATGATGCAGTAAAAACCACATAGGAAGTCCAAGCTTCAGCTAAAGGGGATGCACAAGGTCTTGTGTATAACAACCAATCAGAGCGGGCTCTAGATCCTAAATGAATGCAGTATTGTACATGTGGCAACTCACTACCCATCCTATACCTATCATTTATGCGTTTCAGAAATCTCACAACATACTGGAGCCGTGATATTCCCAGAGTCCCGGAAACAATCTGGTAGAAATAAATCTCCTTTTTCTGAGGATGGAAACGACCCTAATGTCAACCCATTCAGGATGCCTCCTGATAACGACATATTTCAAAGAAGGGACCAAGAGAGGCAAAAGAAAAAACAGGTTGGTTTGCACCTGCTTAAAAACTTTCATCCGCATGACATCTCTTTCATTGCTCTTTTATGGCTTATATGTCTTTATACTTCAGCGAAGCCCGGTTTATATTTTGAACAGTGTAGAGAACTCGCACTCGTACTGGCTGGGGCTTTTAATCAGAACCTCAACCTGGTTTTATCTCGAAAATTCCGCCCTATTATCTACATAACACGCATCTTTTCCTCAACTACATGATCGGAAATGTCATCTCAGTTTCCAAATTTTCAGTTGAGGGAGAAGCAGAAGACAATGAAAGTGCATGAAAAGATGACATATGCTACCAAAGTCAATCACAAAACCCGCGCCATGATCCGACCCCTGGAGGATGAAGAGGAAGGAAAAAGTGAAGGAGATGGCCTAGCCGGTGATAAAACTGTAGCTGTGAAAGAGGATCCACAGTTTGTCATTGCAGTCACACGGGGTATGTAGAAATCCAGTGATTCTCTGCTAACCTTTAGGTATCAGGCCGCTTTTTATCTTGTATGACGTCTTCACAGTATTGGTGAAGTTGCCGGATTAGATCCTTGGTTTTTCGCCACTTACTGCTCAGCATGGAGCACCACGAGCAGGTCAGTATCAACGCTTCATCTCATAATGAGACTTGTCTTTGTTCCTCTGAATAAAGTGAGGAGCACATACTTGCTGTGGGAGCCCACCATGACTGGGATTTGAACTCGTGGTCTCACGGTATAAAGCCCAGCGCTCTACCAGTGAACTATCTAAACTGTGAGATGAAGCTCATTGGATTTCATGGTGCTGTCTGTTATAACGTTCCTTGTTCTTAGTATAGAATGACTAACTAATGGAATATAAATTTTCAGATCGTCATGTAGAGAAGGAGTCATTAGCGGAATATATCAATAAAAAGCGAGAAATGTTTCTGGTACAAGTAAGTAAAACTGTGTGTGTATGTGGCGTGCCTGTAGTAAGTAAAACTGTGTGTGTATGTGGCGTGCCTGTAGTAAGTAAAACTGTGTGTGTATGTGGCGTGCCTGTAGTGAGTAAAACTGTGTGTGTATGTGGCGTGCCTGTAGTAAGTAAAACTGTGTGTGTATGTGGCGTGCCTGTAGTAAGTAAAACTGTGTGAGTATGTGGCGTGCCTGTAGTAAGTAAAACTGTGTGTGTGTGTGGCGTGCCTGTAACTCACAATCTACTGGATGACAGAGGCAGTGTGAGACCCCTAGTTATCTAAACTTGGTCTTGCCTTTGTGGATGAGCGGACAGGAATGGGGTAGTCATTTTTAGTCGGGAAGCTGCCACTCTACCCACATACTGGCTATCGGGTTGACTTTCACCCTTCTACTTTCCCCCATGTTTATCAATCTGTCTTTATTTCCTTTGGTGCAATAAAATACCATCAAGTCTAATTATTTGAAAAAACGTTGATTCTGTACTTTCTGTCTCTTAGTACTCATTGGGAGTTAAACGGGATGAAATGAGAAAACTGGAAGAGATTGCGCAAGCGGAGGAAAAGAAACTGGAGCTTGCGGAACAATACCTAGAAGAAGACGCTGCAATGTTTGATGAGTTTCTCAGAGAGAATGATAAAAACTCAGTAGATGCCATCCAAATGTGAGTGAGAGTATAACATAATTATCATTCCTCATTCCTTTTTAGCTATCATTGTTCTCCGTAGCACCCACTAGAACTGGTGTGGAGAGCAACTACTCCTACTAGGATTGTACTGACATATTGATTTGGGTGGATTCCTATATCTGGAATTTGGTGTTATTGACATATGGAGTACAAGGGTGGGTAATGTCACACTCACACCATAACCACCCCCACATGCCGAAGAGCCACGTCACCTGGCTATATGTGCAGGTTTTCCAAATTGTGATCGTCTTCCCATACCCTAACCTTGAATGATCCTGTCGGCCATACTACACAGTCTTCCTCTAACGTGTGCAATGAATTGTCCTCACCTGCTTATTCTAGAATACATATATTTTTATGGGCCTGTATCATTATGGAGATAAGCGGTTTTCTTATAGAGCGGAAGCTGAGACCAAAGCGAAACTGGACAAAGTCGCTGAGATCAAAAAGATCACTACTCAGATGATGGGAATTAAAAGTGAAATATCAAAATATGAGGAGCTTCTTAAGGAATACCAACTCTACAAGAAGTTCCTTGATGATGTGTCACCTGAGGTAACACTCACTCATCGCAAATACCTATGATGATCCCTAATGTACCTTTTGAATGATCGGGCTGTAAGCCCTAACCACCGAGTCACACAGGTAGATAGTGCTGGCTGCTGGCGGCTATCAGCTCACGATCAGCCAAAGTGTTGATGGTTTTGCAGAATCAAACTGTTAGCCTCTGCTTTTCCTATCTAGTATAGCAGTGGAGATGTGTTATGGGGGGGTCATTCATTGACAAGATAGGGCAACTCCATATTGGGAGCATTAGTGCGGACAAACAGCGCGTGTCCAATGACATAAAGGAC
>Ga0224501_10004633_pt1 | contig 10839 bp, 5 predicted proteins | sample SF_Oct11_sed_USG_4_FD_169105 | JGI IMG/M metagenome (GOLD analysis project Ga0224501, IMG submission 169105) | Sediment microbial communities from San Francisco Bay, California, United States - SF_Oct11_sed_USGS_8_1 | ecosystem: Environmental > Aquatic > Marine > Sediment | place: USA...
TATTTAATGTTTTAATTGTTGCCCATCCCATGTGGTTGATCTCCTAGGCATGTGGCTAGTTCTGGAGTGACAGGAGGTGGGGATTGTGTGACGTATTCACACTTGCAGTAGGAGGCCAGTTTGAATCTAGGATCTTCCAATTTGACTGATATGCCCTAGCCACTGAGGTAGCCCCTTATTCCTTATGGGACTTATTTGGCACAGGAGAACATCTGAGCAAAAGCTATGATTCAAATAAATTCAGATACCTACTGCTAGTGCTTTCAATTCGATTCAATTCATCCCGATTCTTTATCTTCTCCACCCTTAAATTCACTTCCGTTCAGATTCAGCATTCATTGACTGAGATTTGCTGAAGTCTTTTTAATTGATTTGTCCACCTCTGCTATTTGGAATAAAACGAACCTGCATAAGATGAGGCCTATAGGTTCAATTCAGTCGTTTCTTAACTGTCGTGAATCGAGCTTAGCTCAAACTTCGAACTCCTACAATAGACTGTACATCTGGAATTGCCAAAGCAAATGACCAATAAATAGATTATTGCAATTGAATTGTTTTAAGAACCACTCGTTTCCAGGTAACTGATTTTCGTCGGAATTTGACATACGGCAAAGTACTGCTCGTTCATTGTCTAGTGTACTAAATGTTGGACGAGGAGTCCTAGGTTTGATTCCCTGTTTTGGCAAAACTTTGCATTTCACAGTGTCTCAGTGTATTTGAAAGCATCCTCAGTGGCTTGAATCGCGACATTGAATAAAAGCCATCCAGAGGCCAGCGGAGTCAAAACCAGGTTGCCACGGTTGCCAGCCCAGCCCTAGGGCTCTACCGTTATCACCTAGTATTAACGCACATGTTTCAGAAAAACTAACGCTAGCTGCAGGACAATACTTACTACATGTATAACTTTTGCAAAGTGTATGAACCGCCTTCATTATCCTGACCCCATGCAGAACCAAATCGGCACCGATTGGAGTAGAAAACATCTTACATGAGTCACAAGAAAGTTACACGTATCGCCTCTACTGCTTCTATTCTAGGCGTAAGGCAATTATGGCTCAGCGGGTCGCACACTGGTCAGTGTTTCCAAGGGTGTGTTATAAGGACACTTTCTGCTTGCACCTACTAATTCACTTTATAAATAGGATGCCTTTGTATAGTGTGATTCGAAACCTAAGAGGGTGAGACGCAAAGTGGCACACAAACCGGAGATTACACCAGGGAGGGACCCTCCACATCAAACATCCAGCAGGCTGATTTCTGCACACCCCTACCATCTTTCTAGATGCAAAAGAAATTCCAGAACTTTCCTCGATTATAGTTCCTCAATTAGTATTTCTAATTGGGACATATAGCCTGTGAGTTTCACATATGGTTGCATATGCGGTTACTCCGAATAAAAGCCATTAAGTTCTTAGCGTCTTATAGTATGAAGATAATCTCACTTTGGCCAGTGTCCAGGGGAGGGGCCTATGCAGGAAACAGCCTAGTCTCCGACTCGACATTTCCCACATTGTGTTGTAAGGGGACTTTTCACTCCTGCATGCCCCATAGAAACGGTTACCATACCGATGGGTCTCCTTATTTAATCTGTCAAACCAAAACCTGTTGGATTGAAACAGAAAATAATGCTTAAACCGGGAATTAAATCATGGACTCCTGATTCCTGCCCTGCGCGCTATCCACCACTTCACCAATGAATAATGGCTGGTCAAAGCATAGAGTTATCTTCTATAACTCTATCCTCTATAACTCTATGAGCCGAAGTGACTAAAGGTGCCTTTTCACTCCACCCGGCGTCCGATCGGCCTCGGACCCGACGCTCAAGACGGACGTCCGACCCTCCAGAAATGGAGTGAAAAGGCCTCATCCGATCAGCCTCAGACGTCCGAGTGCCTCCCAGAGACAAAATGAGTCCGATCGGTTTCAGACGTCTGACTCATCAAATAATCAAATTGTCTTCTACAGATTACAGATTACAATGTCACTCGTTTCCCATCTCGTACTCGGATCGTTAGAAACGGAAATTTATTTGATTTTGAAACAATATCCACTAGCTGAACAGCTTGAAGTGGCACTGGAAAGAGAGGCAACCTGTAGAGAAAGAATCAAATAGCGAGTTTGATTTTCTTTTAAAATTACAAGCAAAGTATGGTGGCCACTTATGGTCCTATGGTCCATTTAGGGAAGAAAAGACTACGTAAGATCTGGTATGTTCCAAGAATTGAAGGATCTAAGGACACTCGAGGAGTCCATATGGTTGTTAGTGAATTGCAAGTATGCATATACAGGAATAGCTTGTAATATATAGAGATGAAAAACTCTTAATCAATACAGGGTGTGGTAGAGATGTTCCCGTCAATACCCAGTTTAGCGACTAGCGATTAGCGACTAGCGATTAGCGACTAGCGATATAACATTAAATGCCTTGATGTTCCTATAGTTGTTGTGATAGTGCGTGCAGCACTACAATATATTAATTTTAGATGCTTACCACTAACACAGTGGTCTCTTAGCGACTTTAGGAAGAACTATTACATACAACAACCAATGCTTTAGTGGTTAGAATACAGAACTAGTGATGGTTGTAAACAGTGAGTCTTAGGTGTGAATCCCATGCTGAAAGTCAATGGTGGTGAAAAAAGGGTACCCATCTTAAATCACTCCTAAGCTGTCACAAGTCTCCCTGTTCATCAGGGAGCAAACTAAAAACACCCAAACAACAGCAATAAGTGGAAAAAGTACTTACATACAACAAGCACTACCTTCAGTTTCAAACCACATTGGACTCTGCAGGCAGCAACTAGAGGGCATGAGATGGTAAAACCTACGTTTTTACTTGAGCTGGGTATGACGAGATTTCTGACTTACTGGCGGTTCTCGGAAACTTTACAAAAAGTCTTGCCACCAGCAACATCATTTGATAACAACTTGAATGATTTAAGAGTCTCAGAGTATGATGGCGGACTTGACTAAGAATGGCATACCTATTTGAAATTTCACTACTGACTTAGAAGTAGCGGGTTAGCTCGTTGGAAGAGAGCCGGGTTTGCAACCGTAAACATTCGGGTTTGAATTCTGCTCAAGGTCGGCTAATGATGTGAGTATGAGCTCTTCACATTAATCATAGCGCAAAAGAAGCGAGCCTCGCTATAGTGTGGAGTATTAATACTGACCCGCTCGTGGTGCTCCACACTAAGCCGCAATTGGTGGAAAAACAGAGCATCTAGCCCGGCAACTTTACCATAATGGTGAGAAATTAAACTACCGATTTATGTATTGTTGCGTGGTGGAGGTTTCATCAGTTGCAAAGACAGCATAAATAAGCAAATGGGTTGCGATGCAGTGTTTGGAAGAGAACTCATCACAGCTTTTTTAATTAGGTAATTTTAGACCATTGGGTTTTTGAGAACGATTTCACTGTAATGCAACTATCTGCATATGGTCCGTACAGTGTTTGCAAGATCAAAGATCTTTCATGAGTGGTACTGTCCTGAAGCTCATTCATCAATCCAAGATGTTGACTACTGAGTATTATCGATTCTAGTGAATGCATAGTTAGTGAGAAACCTTGACACTGTCTGTTGCTAAATTAAAGCAAACAATGCTGTCAAGCTACGATCTAGTTATTTTGCAGTATTTTTCTGTATTAGTAATAAGTATGGTCACAGGCTACGCCCCGTTTGAGTACACCTTACAGGGTTTTACACTCCACAAAAAGTCACCACGGTGAACTCTCAGTACCGAGCTGAAGTACATACCGGTATACAGCCCATTAGGTAAGATCATATCCATATAAGTCAATTTCTACTGTTAAGTATCAAGGACACAGAGTTGTCCTGATTGATTGAGGTGTTTAAGGCGACTCCGATTCACAATTTGCGCCGACGAATCCCATCAAATCTTAACGAGTGAACATTAAATCTGAATCAAGTTGAAGTCAGAAGTTGAGAAGGCAGAGAATTAAGATGAACTGAATCGAAGTACAACCACCATGAATCTAATGAATCAACTCATAGTTTTTGTTCAAACGTACAACTCTTCAAGGCCGATCAGCTTCTGGGTAGCCATTGCGCATACAGGGTAAACAGAACACCATTAGCATTCCATTCCATTTCCCATTGCTGTTTAATGTTGGAAATATTGATGACAACTTTTTCATGAAAGAGACGATGGAATTTTTCACTCAATAAATAAAAGCATCATACTATTGCTAACTCCGTTGGGGTACTAGTTTCCATAAGGCCTAATGACCTGTTGTTGACCGTGCCATTGGTCCAATTTATTGATTGCTGATTGGATCAAAATCCCACAAGTTTGAATGCAGCCCCATCATGAACCAACAATCTTGGCTTGAAGAAAAGAACAATAAGTTAGCCGACTTCAATATGAATGAATGTTTACACACTGTACCTAAAATTCTGATTTAGTTGCTACAGGGCATGAGGTTATTATTTTGTTTAGTGAACTTGAATTTATCAGCACTATAATCGGTGGGTAGTAGTTTCGGCATTTGGAAGGCAAATTGGAACCAGTGACATGTGACTGATCAGATGACAGTCTGTTTCCGATAAGAGGTCTCATGAGGGGTGGAGTGGTGGCTTAGCCGGTCTGGGCAAGAACCAGAGGTCCTGGGTTAGATCCCCAGCTCAGGTACCAGCTGGCTTTCCATCTCAGTCAGATTCGGGCCAAGAAGACTTTCACTATAAGAAACACCATGGACTTTTCCGCATGGAAACAAGCTGCAGATTTAGTGATGCAATCGATGTGCAACTCAAGAACGTCCAACACGACACAGGGCAGAACGAACAAGGCTGGCTGTATGACCTGATGCCTGAGGAAAACGGAACACGTGGCCTTCAAAACGCCATTGGCATTGACCATCACGCTACATTCAGACTTTTCCTTTCAGTTTGTTGCAGCTATTGGACGATGAGTTAATGACCTCAAGATGCATACAAGCCCAATTTCGCGGGGCACTGACAGTAGATAGCAGGTACATGAGCCTATACTATTCAGTACTGAGCAATCAATGAGTCCGTTAGCCACTACTAGGAGAAGATGCTTACTAATATTGAGTTTATATTTCTCACCACACACCACGGGGAGCATGGATATTTAGGCAAGTGCTAGCATTATCAGCACAGATCCATTTTGGTAATACCGAAAACTGGATCACGCAGTCATATGACGGGGTGCGAGGGGCATCACTGGACAGCAACATACCAAGTTTTTACAATCAATGATTGGCAGAATATCACAATCATGCTGCGATGTTGCCACCACATGCCACCCAAAGACACCGGGGCAACACTGCTGTATGTAGTACGACCTATGGGACATCACTTACTGTTCGACAATAACCGCTTTAGAAGCCTAACCTAGAAACATGTAGATGTATATAAGTTGACCTAGCTAAACCGCATCACACACAACAACGAAATCAGAAACATGAGGTTACTTCATCCGAGTTGAGTTTATCCTTTACTCTGAGGCTATCCATTCAATTGCTCCAATCTAACTAGCAACCTTTAACTGACAACCAAGTTATATACCGCGGTGAGGAATGGGCAACATTCATGAGTGGCTGATGGTGCAGGATTGAGACAGGATGAGTTGCTGGAAGATTTGCGGATGCATAAACTGATGAACCATGAAGTTATCCGGTCATTGAATCAAGGATGTTTGGTTCAAAATCTAGAATGTTGTCCACCTAATCAGCGCTTCATCCTGGGATGGGATCAACTGATTCTATAGTCTATGGAAACTAGGAACTCCTTTCCACCAGAATGAACTCATTGTATCAACCCCCCCCCCTAATTCTCTCGGTACTGGGAGCGAACCTGCATCTAGGACAGCGTCTTTTAATGAGTTCAAATGGAACTGAAATACCTAATGACATGGACAACGGAGTGGTAGTTAGTGAGTTTAAACCGATTTATGAGTTCGTTCTGACATATCGGAATGTGGACTTTCTCTATCAATTTGTGGCCCAAACTGTTTAGCGGTACTAGAAGTGCAACGTTGGTGGTTACCTGCAGACTACCAACAACTTGTAACAATATGTTTGCATCTTTATGACAGAACAGCTGTCAAGAGCGGTGCCGAAATCGGCTTACTGAGTCTGGATGAGTCATTAGAACCCTTTCTATGACATCATTAAGCCCCATAGAGAGAGGGAGTAGCTCTACTGCTTCATTTAATGTGGAGATCTGAAATCAACGAGGCCACGCACATACGAACACTGTATTTTGCTAATAGCGGTCGCAACTTACCTCCTTTCTCTTGATCAGAATATTTTTGTATCCATAAGAAATTTCCGGGTACGGTAAAGAAGAGTACAGAACTGAATATAGAATTTCTATAGTTTGTGTATAAGTATGACCAAGTATCCAAGTATCACAGGTACTACTTAACTAACTAATAACTGCTAATAGAAAGCCTTATTTGTGTTCCACTGGCACGCTGAATATAGCTTTTGTGCCCAGGATAATAAGCCTAGGTTGATAGTGGTGAAATACTATTGGCTATTGGATATTCTGTTTAGCATCTTGTAACGCTGGGAGTAGTTACCTGTGCAAACAATTGGGTAAGATAAATGAAAAACATAATTATCACCTGTAAAATTCAATGAAATCAAACGAGCAATGTATATACGCGTGTGGTATTAAAAAGCATATCAAACGCGGCTTTACATAAAGACAAATAGGCAGTTTATGGTGTAAATATCAAATTTGACATCTGCACAGGGTCTTGCGGAACACACCTCATTCATGGTTTGACACGAGTTCGACCTATTTGCACTACTGGTATTTTTTCCATTGAATTCTTCTGGTTTTTTGCTTCTCTACAGGGGCACGAACGAGGTCATTTTATTTAGTCTGCAGCTTGTTCTGGAGTGATGGGGGCTATGGAAATCATGTGAGGAGCTCATACAATGAGAACTTGGCATGTGCACGGCTGAGATTTTAACTCAGAATGTAATAGTCCCGGGCCAACCACAGAGCTATACAGTGCATCGAATACATTTCACCACTTTCTAAATATTGTAGGGGTTATTTCACTTTTTTGACAAATCTTTGGAGGGAGTGCATGGTTTCGAGGGTACAGGGTTTCGTGAGTACAGGGTATATGGTTTCGAGGGTACAGGGTTTCGTAAGTACAGGGTACATGGTTTCAAGGGTACAGGGTACATGGTTTCAAGGGTACAGGGTAAATGGTTTTGAGGGTACAGGGTATATGATTTCAGGAGTACAGGGTACATGGTTTCGGGAGTACAGGGTACATGGTTTCGGGAGTACAGGGTACATGGTTTCGGGAGTACAGGGTACATGCTTCCAACGGTACCGGGGTACATAGTTTCCTACTACCCAATCGGAACAGGTTTCGGTAGGTTTCAAGTTTGAGTGGACTGATAATCTGCGACTGCGATTGACAGCTGCCTGCTACAACCAGACGTTAGTGATGGGGTATCTTCAGTGTCACACCTACTATTTGATCCGCCATACAAGAGAGACCCTTTAAATGAGTGACACTCGGCACTGCGAAATATCCCGAAACAAAACTGGAAACCACAGTTTTAAGGTTGAAGTTCAGAAATAACTTAGAGATTTATTCAGATGATTTCAGACGCATTAGATTTAGTGCAAGCGAATAACCATACATACCATACCATAACATCGAGCTGAATATTAGAAAACATACAATCTCTATCACAGCAGTGAATCTTAAACTCATGTAAAATTATCCATTGCCAAGACAGAAAAATGGGACATTAATGTCTTCTCAGGGCTAGTGAGAGAGCTTTAGATATTGAAATTGTAGAAGATACGAAAAAAATAATGTGGGTTATATATTACCGACTTGTACAATCTTGTATTGCCTTGGCTTGCTAAATACAGAGCCTTTCCGAGGTTGAAATGAGGAACAAAATTGGCGCGACCAAAGCTGCTACCACGGTCAATGATGAGCAAGACTGCAGTCAGTACTTCTGGTAAGACCTCATCAATCTACCCACAATCGATAAAGGAACAAAAATAAAGCCAGCTTGGTCTCTTTAGCCTCCAGTTAAAGCGGGAGGTAGAGACAGCTGAGAGTGTTGTGCGGCACAAAATACGAAGACGTCACCGGGGATGACTCAATAATAGTTACGCCTGTCCTCGCCCCACTCAGCATCACCACCGCCACTAAAATAAAAACGTAATTCCTGCTCAATGCATCAACAGGGCAACAGATAAGGTCATGGGATCGTTCATCTTACATGGATTATATCATTAAACCGACAGCTTTTATCTAGGATGGTTTAATGATATGCTCCATACGAAAGGTAAACGATGGGTCTTCTTATTCTATGCTTTGATGCCAGACCGGCGAAGATTAAACAACAAAGCTGCACCCAAACTGAGAATCTAGCAGGGGCACTTTGATTCTAAGCCCGGTGTGCTATCCACCAAGTCACCACTTTGCCCCACCATAAGACATTGCCTATCATCTAGATGTGTGACTAACTGCCACTGAACAACCCAAATCACATTGGTTTGATGTCATGTTTCACACAGAGTACATTCATTATTCATTACATGGGTGCGACTACAAATCAGGAGTCATCTACTCTTTTCTTTACAGAGATGGGATAACTCCCTATTTTGATGATTCTTGTACTAATTCTCTGTAATTACCTGGGCGAGATTCCGCCATAACCAGCTGGGCGCAGAGCAGTCCTCGTTGGGTAAACGACACCATCTCCTTTACTACAAAACACACAGACACAGCACATGTTAACAGTGATTAGAAACAACACTCATATGGCTCACGTTTGAAGCTGCGAAGTCACGAAATAGCTAGCTGCTTCTACACAGACTAATGGTTTTGGTCAAATCATTCAAAATAAAAAGGGACATTCAGATGAGTTTTAAATCCTTTTTCAGGAAACTTTATCACCTAAAAGTGATATCTACTCTAACATGGAAAGACGACAGGCAGCTTCCAAACAATATATGGAAATCAAATGACATATGATACAGTAATCCTTCACGTCAAAAGTCATCCAAGGCATAAATAATGTAGTATCCAGGTGATTGCTTGTGTCAAATCACGTGTTTTTAATTCTGTATTCATTAAACTCAAGAAAATTTCAGAATAAAACAAAATTTTGACTGAAACTTCGTCGGATTAGGGTTCCAAAAGGAGTGAATCCCACCGCCCATAAAATTCCCTCATGAGTACGGCTCTGTAACTGATTAGACCATATTAGCGGGTGTAATGTAGTACGTACGCTGTATAGAGTGGCAGAAACCAGCGGGATGCCGTATCACCAAACACTTCTCTCCAGTTCGCAGCCCGTCCCAAGTTGAATCCATTTTTATCCGGCCCCGAATGCAAAAATATAGGTGGACGGAAGGACTCTGTAAAACCAAGAAACACGCAATAGGAATGCCGCCCCCTGTGGACCGTTGCCAGGGGTGACAAAGGGAGTAGCGTGGTCCGACTACTGCCCTTGACCCACGGGTAATTGGGATTCTCGTACATCAAGTCGAACCTTCACTGTTAGGGTGAAGTTACCGGTTATACGCCTGTTTTGTTTTCACCAGTCACGGCTTAGCATGGAGCATCATGAGTGGGTCAGTATCAGCGCTTCACTTCGTAGCGAGGCTTGATTTTGTTTCTAGGAGCTAGGATTAAAGTGAGGAGCCCACACTCACAATGGGAGCCCGCCATGCCCGGGATTCGAACCAAGATTTTCACAGTTGCAAACCCAGTGCTCTACCGCTGAGATATCCCGCTATCCCCATGGTATAATTCCAAGGTACATAAACATAGAATTTTATTTTTGTGAACAGAAAAATAGCAAAGCAACGCCAAATGGCCTATGTGTCCTCTGAACGTTTGAGTTTGACTTACCGAGAGTGGTCTGGTTACGACAGACTAGGTATAGATGGTACCCGAGCAGACCCAACACGGACAGGGAGAACATGATCGCCACAATAAAGAGGAACATCACATGGAAATTTATATCATGGGTTCGAGCCGCCAGACCCTACAATAATGAGAGAGTGGTGCGACACTGCAGTCAGAGCCAAACATTATATTAACAAGTGAAACTGTGACCCCATAAAGGGAGGAGGGGCTGTGGCGTGGTGGCTAAAGCACTTGCCATTGGTGATGAAGGTTCTGGGTTTAAGACAGCTTGCCGATTTATTCATGCTGACTTAAGGTACGAAGCGAATAGATGAATTAGTGTTTACTTTTAATTTGGGTCTGTTCAATTGAGGAATCACCGTACAATGAAAACTTCGTAATAGGGGGAGCATAAAGTTAAACATCAACTTTTGCCACAGGTACCAGGGAGTGGAATTTTAACAAAGATAGAAACAGAATCATGTGATAAGGACAATTGTGAGAAGGTAGATCAAGGTATTTACTGCTGTCGTGCCTTCATTTACTGCGGTGGCAATCATTTGGTTAACTCTGGCGGTAGATTTGGTTCCTTGGTTAGGCTGTCCAAAGAAAGGGGTCAGGAGGGTGATCACTGCCATATTGATCCGGGTTTTTCTATTCTTGAATGAACAATAAACAATGAAACAATTTACAAATTGGAACAAAAAGGCCGCCGCTCCACGATGGGGTGCTCACATATACAGCAGCGATATGAAGTATCCAAATGGAGACAAAGATGAGACAGCAGTAGGCCAGCACGTACATCAGAAACACAAGAAAATACTTGTAATTGTTGTGGGCTATACAGTTGTTTGTCCTGAAAAGCGACCAACGATTGTCATGACATCCATATCCATTCCCATACAGGTTTTGACACTGGAGTGTGGGGAGAGGTATAGAAGGGGG
>Ga0224501_10004636_pt1 | contig 10838 bp, 7 predicted proteins | sample SF_Oct11_sed_USG_4_FD_169105 | JGI IMG/M metagenome (GOLD analysis project Ga0224501, IMG submission 169105) | Sediment microbial communities from San Francisco Bay, California, United States - SF_Oct11_sed_USGS_8_1 | ecosystem: Environmental > Aquatic > Marine > Sediment | place: USA...
CCGGCCGGCTTCGGTGGCTTGGTGGATAGCTCACTGCATGTGCTAGTCGCCCTTAGTTTGGTGCCCGGCCGGCTTCGGTGGCTTGGTGGATAGCTCACTGCATGCGCTAGTGACCCTTAGTTTGATCCCCGGCTGGCTTCGCTGGCTTGAGCATTGCTTTTTGTTTCACCTTTGTCGGATTCAAATCAAAACATTAAAAAAAGATAACACATTCATAGAGTAGCCTTCTAGGGAGCATGGAAAGGTGCGCCCTGGAAAACAGTGAGTCAGGAAATTAGTAGGTGAATTTCTGTAAGTCTGACATCGGTTTAGACACCACAAAAACTGTACAGCCTTAGATAGGTAAAAGGCGAGCCTACTCGCATTGGGCAATTGTATTTGCCTGCAATGAGTTATAGAGCACTATACACAAGCTGTTGCCCAACTACCCACCTATATTGACTTGTACCAATGTTAAGTATATAACTGACGTGTATAACCCATAGCGATTGTGAAGTCAACTTTTTATGTGTAGTACATCTATGTTGTAAAGTTGACCAGAGCTGGCATTCTTATACCATGCATGGTTAATTGGTTGGACATAAGTGAACCAGGTTATGTGGTCACCAAAGGATTCGATTGGTGTTGAAAAGGAAGTGCATTCATGGAGGATCAACTCTATTAAGCAAACCATGGAACATCCTGAAAACAAGCCATTGGCTTAGTGATGCTATCCATGTGAAACCATAGGAGCTTATCCAATGACATACTCGGGTAAAATATTGCAAGGATCACTGCTCGCGTAAGTCGATTAGGTTTATGTATCAAACTGGTCTGAAAGAGAACATTCATCTTCTGAAAAAGAAAGATTCTGTTTTTGGAATCAACAGTCTTTTCAATTGAAAAGCTATTCGCATAAATGATGTAGTTGTACGTACACAGTGCCCAATCACAGTGTTAACGGAGCTGGGAAGCATTGGAAAGATATCAAATGAATTACTAGTAATTGAGAGGTAAAAGCAATTCCTGTTCACTTGTAGAAGCCGGATGCGTCATACTGGGTAAGCATCTAATGCATATACACATGACTGACTTAGCCCCACAACACCTAGCGAAACAGAAAACCAATTAAGCCGTTGTGAACTGCAGAGCTGGATTATACATGTATGTCCTCTGATGATAAGATAGGAAGGTCATGGATAGCAACATTAAACCAATGGGCTGTTTTTGGAATAGTTCTGGGTTGCCCCGCGAAGTTGGTATTCCATAGCCCTCCTCTAATGTCACTAAGTTACCCGGTCCAATGCCGAATGCACCGCTAAGCCACTGCATCTCCCAAAATGTTGAGGAAAAAAGCGTACAAGAAGTAGCTAGAGAAAGCTGTAAGCTTACCCAACAGTACATGGAATAGACTTCGCTTCTTGTCCTGAAACACAAACAATTGATCATAGTAACATGTACATTGTCATATCGATGAACATTTGAGCATTACTGCTATTGTGAGTTCAATCATTCAATGCAATGTAACCAGAGCCAAGGTTTGGCGTGAATGTACAGTAACACACTCGAGCGGGCAGTAATAAATAATATAGTCCAAATCTACCTTTCCAGTCAAATCAAGTTAGGAAATTAAATTATTGAATAGAAACATAACCGAGCCAATCCTATGGATATCTACGTAGATTTTTATTGTTGTGTTACACCAATTTTTGTGTACATACACTTCATGTTTATAGGTACATCTATATTGTATAAACATATTTATATAAATGGTCGGCTAAAGGTGCCCAGTGCACTTACCATGTTGTAGGTCACTTAGATAACTTTCCTGTTTATCCTAAAGACATCCTCCAAGCTGGAGTGTTATTCTAAGAGCGGCCTAACAGATTGCCTGCATTCACAGCAAATAATCCATACCGCGTACAATAGGCCTTCAGTCCAATGAGCTGTGTTCCCATAGCTGCACTCGTCAGCCCAAAGGCAACAAAGCCTGCCAGCCTAATCTCTCAATAAGTCAGACTGAGCGGATAAATTCGTTGTGTTTTTAATTGGGGGTAGAACAAGTGGGCAATACATATACCACGTGCTTTCGACATTATCCAGGTTTCCAACGCATATCTTATTAATTTAGGACTGGCAGAGAATTTTTATTCGGTGTGTTCTCAGTTGCTTGGTTTATACATGGTCAGTTTGCCAACCAAGTTCTCGCTCAGTGTAGAATGTCTGACTCATTACGAGTTGATACATACTTTTCCCCTTTTTTTCTGCAATGGTGACGGTTTGGTAACTATGCCAATATCCGGTAGTTATTCGACACACAACTAATAATATGGAGGTCTCCTTAAATGCAGGACTTCTTTACAGGCTGGGCTTTGAAGTACCACTGTTACCAGCCTTCAGGAAATGTTCAACTACAGCAATTATCCAACTAAAGCCATGTACCAGTCTGAAGCATCAATAATACATGTATATATATTAATTATTATATAATATTATATTGTTGGTCAGTAGAGATGATGTGGATGAGTACAGATTTTTCCCTATCTATCTTTATTTACAGATTGGCTTGGAGCTTCTGTAGTGTGTCCAAACCGTCTTTCTTCTAAGCAGTCACATGTCCATCCTATTTTGGGACCTCACAAAGTCCAAAGCTTGTTCTAGAGGGAAGTAGCATTTTTAGGAATAAGAGGTCTTCGGCATAAGGTAAAGACAATTTTTATAATATCGGTAAAGATGCATAGTTAGCGAATTTGCAGGAGATGATAACTCTTCAATGATGAGGCTAAATTGTACCATGATGAACACAAGATGAACATTCTCCGTTGATTCGACATGGAGAGAGACTAAACCTATACAAAGGCTTTGCTTGCATCAAACTATATTTAGTATGGAGTGAATCAAAGAGCTACAGTGATGCTTCCATATCAGTGGTACATATTACACAACGCCTGCTTATAACAAGACTGACCCAAGATGGCAGCCCGGTAGAATCCGTGATCGCCACGCTGTCGCATTCTGGGCAGACGTGACATTGCAGAGTCATCACAGGAAGCATAGTCTGGGAGCACATCGGCCAGGTATGTGACTTCTCACACCGATAGAGACCCTTATCTGATCTAACCTCCAGTGGGTCTTCACATATAGGACAACGATGACCGTCCATCAATTCGGCAGTGTTTATGTTATCTAACGCGTGGCGTGTTATCATAGTTTTTAGATGATTAAGAGTAAGCAGTCGTCTGCCAGTCCACGAGATATTTAGATTGTCATCACGAGAGCGGTTTAGTAGCTGCCGTGAGCGGAACACGCAGAGTAGAATACGCAGCTGAGTTGGAGTAAGAGATTCCCACCGAGATGGTGAGGAGAAATACTCTGTGAACCACTCAGGTAGAGAATCGGCTTGTGATCCTGGAATGATGACAGTTTGAGTTAGCTGACACACAGAAACCTTTTGACTCATTAGAGGTCAATATTGGGTTTCTGGCCTAACTAGTCCTGCTAAGAGTATAAACTCCTCACATGATTCAGCCCAAAAGACAAGCAGCAAGCCAGCAATGATGATCCCACGTCTCATAAGCTCACCAAGATTTGAAGTGAGTTTCCAGCGTTAGGTGACGAGAAAACGATTCATTACTACAGGCCAGGCCCCCGCATAATACAATGACAAACAAAAGCAAAACCATGAATATATGGATTGGCAAGCAGTCCACAGTACAAGGCTGACCCCGTGGAGAGTCTCATAGTCTTATTGGGATAAGACATCATTAAAATGGAACAGCTTGGTTGCTGAATTATTTTTGAAAAGGTAGACAACTCCGCAAATGTATGGAGTTGTTTGCACTTTAACACAAAGATAAGACAACTTGTGGTAATTGTGGTAAATCCTGCATAGTTTATACGTAAATTTTGTAACCTCACAAATGAATGAGCTTCATTGACCTCGAGATCGATGATTCCCAACCCATGTATTCATATTATTGAGTAAGGCACGTGGGTCAGAGTAATCGCTCACCAAGGATAATACGATCATCAGTACCAATATCCGGGTCACCTTTACGAGACCAAACATCAGCGAGCAGTTCCTCTGTGGGGATTAGCTGGAATACATTCACCTGTAAAAACCGAATAAATTCGTGTCAAAATTTACCAAAGTACTGGACAATCCGGTCCCAAAGGACGCAAGATAGTATGGACTGGACTAATGAAAGGGACCCTACATTTAGCGGCGGACACTAACAGGCTGAGGATGACAAATTACACAGTACTTAGGGTGAAAGTTTTTCACACCGCACAATGTCGGATTTACACTATGCTAGCAACCAATAATCGGTCAGTTACTGTTGGCTCCAGCTTTTGTGGGTAAAGGTAAAGGTAAACAACTCCGTAAGGTGCATGTGTCGGCCTATTGCGGAGGGACAGCTGTGACGAAATTGTAACTATTCCTGAGCGGTTCAGATCTATTCATGGCATATGAAGTGAATTGGTTGCCTTAATCTTATGATTCCCGATACGTTATTCATACCCTTTAAACACTCACCCTTGTGTACTGCCTATTCTGATACATATCAGCGAGGAGAGTTCTGGAGCTTGATATTAGTAGATTGGAGCTGGGACTCAAAGCCAGACCTGTACATATCGGGTAGGCTTGCGAGGAAAGACACTGCAGTACCTCACCAGACCTCCGATCCTAGACAAAAGTTGAAGTCAGATGAGTTTGTTTCTACTGGAGCACTTGGCTAGCCTATTTAACTGACCTCCCAAGCCTGAGGCTTGTTGGAGTGGTAGGAGCAAGAATTAATGTGAGGAGCTCATACTCACAATGGGGGCCCGCCGTGACCTGGATTCGGACCCAGGTTCTCATGGTTGCAAGCCCTGTGCTTTTAACGACTGAGCTATCCCACGACCCCTGATTTTTCTTAGAGGAAGAGTAGTAACTTCTCTTGTAAAAAGGATCTGCTGCACACCCATTCAAGGGAATGTTTTGCTTATCGAGACAAGACACATGTAAAATGTTTAACTTACCAAAACTATGATTGCCTGGTCCTGTGTAGCGACGTACAGTTTACTTTTGTCTGCCGCGGCATCAAGTAGGCTATATTTTGTATTCGAGACGGTGGCCTGTGACATGAGAGTGCCTGAGCTGGTGTAGATATATACTGTGGTGTGTTTGGTGAACATGAAATCACCATCCTAAAACACATATCATTTTCATTGGAAAACACACATGATTAATTAAAAACGAATCGGTGGTGTAGTGGGTAGCGCATTCTGCAATGAGCTGGCCCGCCTTCAATTTCGAGTTTGGTCATCGTTTTGTGCTTTCCGTCTTCTGATTAGAATCGCCATGTTCAACAAAGGAGGCCAACCCACAGAGTGTAAAGCTTTTGTGATGCTTTCCGCGTAAAACAAGATAATCTTATGATTTTGAAATGAAGCAAAGTGTTAGTAGGTAGCGCACTGATCAGGGGTTTCTGGTTCGATCATGTCATGACCATGTGCCATGTACTCACAATTTGTTATAAAACCATAACATACCGTAAGTCCTTTCAGATGGTGTACATTCACCATATCTTCGGTCAGTCCAACCTGCACTACAGAATGGATCTCAAGTGCTTGAGACACAGTTAATAAACTGACGAGGCCTTTATTAGTGCCAAGCACTAGCACACCTCGCTGAGTTCCGCCACTGAGCCAGGTCATACTGGATACGTGTTCATTTACTTGATGAGACAAGAGTAAAACTTTAGGTTTGTCTGGACCAGATGAGATCCGAAAGGCAAACAGTTCACCGTATCGATTAGCTGCGATTATGAATGAGAAAGGTATTGGGCTTTCTTTGGGGTGCGGTTGAAATGTCTGTGTCCATGCCATGCTGACGATATTCCTTCTATGCGCTTCCCTAATGTAGTCCAGTGGCTCTGTCTGACTCTCTGCATCCACTCGGGCTTGGTCCAGATAGTCATTAAGGAGTGTAGTGAGGTTAAACCGTTCACACCATTCTCCTGCTGCAATATCAAGCTTATATGAGATATGGTGGGATATGTGATATGACGCGATATCACATTATACAATATGATGTGATATGATATTATTCAAAATGATACGATGAAAGATGTCTGGCTCAGTACCAGTCGACCCTAGACTGAAACATACTGATCTACGGTACACACCTTGCTTGATATGTAGTACTAGCTCCTGGCCTAATACTACTATCATATCAGCTGTGCTCAGTTTACACGGCGCCCACACAGCCTCCCTGGGTACCAAGTGATAGTCTGATCCTTTGAGAGATGGACAGACAACTGTATCCATGGTCATCTCCAGCAGCTATAATGAGATGCATGTATACATGTGCATGCGGCTGACCTTGGGAGTATGGTGCAATTGGCAGGAATTGAACTGAGAGCCCTGATGGAGTGTTTTGTCATAGAGAGAGTACTTATGGTAAAATGCGCTCGTAAAATGGGACGCGCGTCCGTGTATAACTACGGTACTGCTTGATTGGTCATAACAAAACCATGCGGTGATTATTAGGTGACGCAATTGGATCAAAGCTCTGATGCACAGGCACCGGTGAAATACTGTAGTATATATCACCATTGGGAACACCCCAAATCCAAACCGAATACAAAATAAATTGAATGAACTTGAGTATTGTTTTTATGCCAAGGCAGATCATTTTATGAAATGCACCAAAGTTTGATGGACTTAATTGACCTATCCAGCTCTAAAGCATAGACCCCAACCTTCACTTACCTTATCATAATTTTTATGCAGAGATTTAACCATTTTTGACCGTTTCATTCTTGGTTCAACTGGCTCAGTATTAAAATCAATATTTCGAGATGAAATGTGTATTGTTACAGCGGGATCTTCCAAGAAACATCTCAACTTCATATCGAGTGTCAGGACCCCTGTAAATTGTAAAGGAATGAAGGCAAAATGCAAACTGAGTCAGTTCCTCTGGGTGACACACTGGCACATAGAAACGACTGGAGTCGTGTATCAAATATCTACGAGACAGATGGTTGTGGGAAATAAGGCGTCTTGGCCCCCTAACCACGGGTAGGAGGACATGAGTGAGGGACTCGCAATAATTTAATGTCAATATATCAGACATACCGTCCAATGTTGACATTGCGGTCTTGAAATGTGGTGACATGGAGAGCGCACTGTGGGCGCGAACATTCCTTGTGAAGCTGGCATACCCAATCGGATGTATGTTAAAGCTCATTCTACAATAGTGCAATTGAGGTATAGATATCTGTTTCGCAAATTACTGGTATCGAAGCTGGTGATCAACATAGCGATGTACCATAACCATTTTACTATTTCTAACATTTTATTGTGAGCAGATAAGCTGACCTGATGAGTATGTTGCATTACTAGTCAATGTGATCTATCAAGCATAATCAGATCATCCGAACTGTCATATTTGAGCAAAGACAAACAATCACTCACTCAGTCACTCAATGCCTTACATGCAGACTCATAGTCACGCTCACTTAGTCAATGAGTGAGAGACTAGGGTATAAAATAAAATATGCTGCTAATGCTAACATAGCGACCAAATGAGGAGCGGGTAACTACAAGTACAACTAAATAAAGTAAATAACTACTAAGTTAAGTACTAACTGTTGCTAACCAACTGCCTTACATAAGTTACTACTACTAGATTCTTAGTAACTAACTTAGAAAGTAACCTAGTTGACTAGCTTAGTTAGTTACTGTTAGTAGCTAGTAACTAAGTCAGTAATTACTAAACTGACTGACTCAACTCTGCCTTCTAAAAGTAAAATCCTAACTTCTAGTTCCAATCTAACTTAGAATCTATTCTAAGACTTGAGACTTAAACTTGAGTTAAACTAAACTTTAGTTTAAGTTTTAACGTTAAACTTTAACTTTAAGAAGTTTAGACTCATGACTAGTGACTAACTCAGCTGAGTAATGCTAGTAACTAACTCAGTCAGTCACCAACTAACCATAGACTAGTCTAGACTAGAGTCTACTCTCAACTGGTCCCTAAGTTAAGGCTTAAGTTAGTTAGTTTTTGATTTTAGTTCACGGAGTTCATTTCATGATTCAGGAGTAGCCATTCGATTTCGATTCATTCATTTTATATTTTTATTTATTGATTTAATCGTGTCATGCTCTTAACTTAAGTGCTGAGTATATTTATAGTTACAGTATACCGTTCGGGTTTTATTTACGTGCAGTGGTAGAGAATTTCGCTGTGCGAAAGCGGTAACATATACTACAGACAGATCAGCCTCGAGTCTCTGTAGTCAAAGGCTTGTGGAGTTTTATACGGTTCGTAGAGAGTGGCCATATTTAGCAGTCCCGCGACAAAGAGGGCTGTAAGCGCCACATTGAGCCGCATGCCATCCTATAGCTGGACGTATAAAGCCTTTGCTTCTTTGGGGGCTCTAGAGCCACAGCGTTCATTCCAGGTTACAACTTTGGTTGGTGAGGATTGTTCTTAGAAGTTTAGAGTGTTTTTTTTATTAAGCGCGGGACTCTGCGATTCAAAGGGGGAAAGTGATAGTATGAAGGTTTCCTAGTTAGCGAAATTCACCAATTTTGTGGATCTAAATTAATAAATCGTACCAGAAATGGACCAAGTCAATCGTTAGAGTCGTTAGACTTAGAGTCGTTAGACTTAGACTTAGACTTAGAGTCTGACTATGAGTATGATACAGACTATGCCTATCAGTATCATCTATGACTATGAGTATGACTATGAGTATGAGTTATTGACTTGAGTATGACTATGATCAGTATCACTATCACTTACAATTGAGTTACACTTGCAGTTACACGTTACTTATTCATTATTTATTGATTCACTATCGTGAAAATGTGACTCCGTCGTGTCAGACTCACTCACCATCACTCAGTCACACTCGTCACTGTCAGTACTCAGTGGGTCAGTGAGTCACACCAACAGTCACAGCAACCCCCCCCCACTCTGAGTTATTCAGACTTTCAGATTTAGTACTCGTGTTCTAACTTCAGTGACTCAGAAATGGAACGGAATGAGCGGTTAATCAGTACTTGTATGATACAACTGTACTATGACTATGAGTATCAGTATGGCTGACTGAGTCAGTCAGTCATACTCATAGTCATAGTACAGTTGTATCATACAAGTACTGATTAACCGCTCATTCCATTTCTGGTGCTATATAATATATATCAGATGCAATTCAAATTGCAATGCTTGACTTCTCATTCTGTTTTGACTATTTTACCCTTCTGATTGTTGTAGCTGGAATGCTTGGCGCATGTGGTGGAGAATTCCCTGCATCCAAACCCCAACCCAATCCAATTAATTCCCAGTCTCTAACGGTCTGACTGTGATTAGACCCGGCCAATGGCACGCACTTGGTGTTTCACCTCGTGTGGTTAGTAGTCTCTTTGGAAGACTCGCATTAAGACTCTGTGTGAACTCACCATTGAGACTGCTTAAAATAAAAGCATAATCACGTGTTGCTTGCCAAACAAATTGTGGTTGGAAAGTTACTAGTGACATGCTACAATACAAAGGGGCTAGGCTATTTCGAAAAGAAGTGGGGCTGTTGGGGATGGGAAATTTGATGCAATTTGATTGAGGATTATTCACATATGACACACTATGGGTGCTGATGGCAGTGCATATATTAAATGTTGTATTCGTGGCTGAACAGTATTGAATAAGCATTTGGTTGGCAGCACCACTGTCCACTAAAAAAGTGCGTATGAAATGCGTCAAATGCTGACAACTCGCTGATGTGGCATCAAAAGTATGAGAAGACATCCGGAATATCTGTTGTCGCACAATAGCCGATGTTCGCATGTAAGCTCTAGCATTAGAGTTGCAAGCTCTTTTATAGAGAATATAGGGTTGAAGTAACCTAAAAAAAAGACAAATCACACTTCTGAGGTGCACGCAAAAGAACCCAAAGGTTATAAACTTGAAAGATGTAAATGCTCAGTAACAACTGAGTTTTTTAGTGAGTCAGCTCGAGAACCTGCAGTATTTCTGGAAAAAGTACATCCGCAGTATGCGAGATCCAGGCTAATAAAAGGCATCTATGAGAACCAGTCATGTGATCATATGCGTGGAGGGATTGCTAGAGTAGGTGGTGAGAGGATGATCGGAGAGGAGGATATGTGGGAGATGAATAAGAGACGAGAGGTTGTGTATGCAAAGAGTATGTGGATGGAATAAGCCGATTAAATGCATTCATCTGTATCGTCTGTATGGAGTTGACTATCACAACTCCCAATCGCAACTGAACCAGAAATCCGACCACTTTATCCGAAGTTTTATTGGTCGTGTGCTTTGAGAAAACCCTAAATTTACATCTTGTGCAAGCAGTGCATCTTGTTTAACAAAATTGAAAACTCCTTATTGCGAACATTGATGGGCTCTTGAGCTTCGAAACCACCACCAAGGTCATCTTACACGCAAGTGGACATTGGTTCCTCCAATTGCGCCGCTGCTGCGAGTGATGCGCGCAATTAGGGAGAAGCGGTAGCCGGTTTTGGACCAAGTGACCCGGGTTTGGAAACAAAGCCCAAAGTGGCGCGTGAACATGAAATCGGACACAGGTCACCTAATCCACAACCATGAGCCATCCTGAAAACAAGCCAGTGGCTTAGTGATGCCATTCACATAAAACAAATTGATGTTATACTATACGGACTTCAGTTGCACAGCATTTTTGCCTCCCAGATTTCCACATACAATTCATTGGCAGTGGGTTAGCTTCTGACAGTTTGTACTGATCTCTGTTCTCTGAAAACTTCAAGTAATGCACTGCACCGAAGTTAGAACCATATCAAAAAAGTAATGATTGTCCCATAGCCATTATTGG